>Ga0157364_1009557_pt1 | contig 10015 bp, 5 predicted proteins | sample AttsexASBM2_FD_111476 | JGI IMG/M metagenome (GOLD analysis project Ga0157364, IMG submission 111476) | Fungus gardens microbial communities from leaf cutter ant in Ribeirão Preto, State of São Paulo, Brazil - Atta sexdens ASBM2 | ecosystem: Host-associated > Fungi > Mycelium > Unclassified ... | reverse complement strand
TAATAGGAGTATTACCACTGAAACCCCAAGCATCTCCTATACTTTCTGTTTGTATATAAGACTAGTAGTTACACTGTAATTTACTAGTCTGATAATTGACAAAGATAATCTCTTATTGAACTCAATCTCTGGTGCTCAACAGCAACACACCAATCAGCACTCACTCCTATCTTGGACTTCTTCCCAACATTCAAAGTTGTGACCATATGGCAGACAGATGGTGCAGTACATGAGCTGAAGCCAAGGTCGTTCCATAAGTCCACTCATCTTTGAGTCCATCCTATGGACTTCTACTTAGGTGTGAACTATGTCTAACAGTTTTCTAGAGTGAGTCAAGGAGGTTGGATATCAAGAGAAGTGGATATCTATTCTTTTACATAATGTAGTTAAGTTCTTAAAAGTCAATATATAAATGGAGAAAGCTTTCTTTTTTCTTTATAAAGAGTACAGGTACCCTGTGAAGGAAAGAGATGAGATGTATAAATCTAGTGTTCAGATTTCTACTGATAAATTTCTTGAGTACTTCTTGCTTAGTAGTTGAGAGTGAGTAAATAGTTCTAATAGATAGGTTTTTCTCATTCTTCAACTTGATTTGTAGATTATACAGATAATAGAAAGCTAGAGTCTCAGCTTTAGCCTTATTAAAAATATCAGCAAACTTATGGTATTTGAATAGAATAGTATATAGATCAACTAAGTCATTTGTGATTCTGGATATTCTTCTAGCAAGATCAGTAGAATGGAGTGTGAAGCAGAAAGTAGTTAATTCTATTATTCATGTTACTTAGATATATGACTATACACTAATATAAGGTTGAAAAGAGAAAGGCTTAGGTTTAGAACTGAAGAAATTGAGAATGTCAAATATAGATAGAGATTCTTTGGAGGATATGAATGCTAGAAAAGTTTTGATAAAAGGACTAGTTTTCTTTCATGAGTTTAATTGGAAGGTGATAAACCCAGTAGTCTAGTTAATCATTAGATTGTATTGAGTAAACCAGTTATATCCAAGAGCTAGCAAATAGAAGAAGAAGTCAAGAGAGATAATGTACATATTTAATATTACCTAGTCACTGAGTGGAAATATAATGGGTAAGAATACTATTTTGAAGATGATATTATTCAACAGATTGTTAAATATTCTTAGTTCTACAAATAAAGTTAGATTAGTAGAGATGTTATACTCTAGTACAAATGCAGTGCCAATGAAGCAATATGTAAATCTAGAGTCAAATGGAGCATGAAAGGTCAGATTCTGAATATAGTCTAATATTAGAATCATGAAAGAGAAACTTTATTTTATTTTATTTTCTTTCTCATTTTTATTCTCTTTTCAATTTATTTTCTATTTTGGGAACTAGGATTAGAGTTTAGTGTGACATCACATTTAAATGTCACAAAATGTCACATAATCACATGTCATAATGGAAAATAGTAGAAAGTTCTGAAAAAAATGATATTATAACAATATATTTAACATATGTTGATCTTAAGGTAAATGTATGGTCATTTAAGATAGGCTAATTGCAGTAGTAGCATGAACCACCAGTTTTAGTATATAAGATAGACAGTTCTGTACAGAGTTCTTTATCAAGTTCTCTTGTAATAACCCTATCTAAAGTTCTGTTCTTATTCCAACTCTAAGGGATTTGACTTGTAATATCTAGCTTGTAAACCAAAGATAATGTAAAAAGTAAGATAAGCAAGTTCAGATTGAAAAGAGCAGTAGTATTGAGATAGATTGGACTCATAGTTGTACAAACAAGATTAATATGACTTATATTCTACACAAAGTTTATAGAGCTATATTCTAGTTTTCTAACTAAGTAGTCAGAGTTGCTCTTGTGTATCTGGGTTAAAACTTAGCAATCTCTAAGAGATAGAGAAGGTAAGCTTCAACTCTGTAAATTTTCTCACTACAGTATATATACAGATTTTTTTCTAAATATATTTTCCATTTATCTAAGATAAGTTTGCTATCACTTTCTAGTCAGTTAGATATGTTAATCTAAGAGGAGAGGTTTGAGAGTATACTACTCAGAGTTGGTTTATTAAAGAAGATAAGTACAAATATTTGGAATTAAGAGGTGAATAAGAAGTTTCAAGTATAGTCATACTCCTATTCTCTTTCTTAGTGGCAAATATTAATGATTATAGCCAAGAGGTACATTGCTTAGAAAATAAAGAGCTTTTCTTCTTTCCTCATACAGATAGAATCTTGTAACTAGTTTAGAAGACTCTGATAGTATCAGTAGCAAAAAATGTTATCTTTCCAGCTCAATTGGAAAACATATCTCATGAATTCAATATTATAGATGGCAATTTTATTGCTAGATTTCATTTGCAAGTTATTAAGTATGACAATAGTATCTGGATTAGAAGAGTTGAAATTACAGCATAGTTCTTCTATAAACTATAACCAGTTTTCAAGCCAATCTTAATAGATCTTCTGTTTTTCTTAGTTCAATCCAATTTTAAACTAGTCTTATGCTACTCTTATCAAATAAGTCATTGCAAAGTTTACTTTTATAATATCAGTGGTGAATTGTACAGAATTTGCATAGAAGTGGAGTTGGTACTAGAATAAAAAGTTGTTTAGTTTTTCTAAATCCATTCCATTGAAAGTGTCTAGCATCTAGATTATAACAACTAAAAGTATGGATTTGTTGTAGATATAAGATTAACTGCTAGTTTTTCAAGAATCTTGGCTAGGAGGTCTATAGATTGAGAGAGTTGTTAGATTATAGTGAATGCTAAAGAGTAAGAGTCATTCTGTTTCTTGTAGATTAATTCAATTAGGATTGTCATTAGCTGAAACAATCTCTAGTAATTTTGAAATGCTTTTCAGGATTCTTTGAGAGGAATGGTAGATTAGTATTGTTCCTATTAGGTATCTGAAGTAACAGAATACTATAGCCAAGTTGGCAAACTACTTGCTTAGTCACTGAGTAGCCAAAATTGTTAGGGAGAATATGAAGCTACAGCAGGAGAATGTCATGAGCCAATGGTAAGTTAGAAGTTTGAATAGTGTTTTTGCAATAATAGCTATTTAGCTTGATAATACTGTTAGGAGAAATTCATACTTACTGAGGATATCTACAAATATAGCACAGAAGATAAGACAAAAGACTCAACCTAGCAAATATGAGACATTAAAGGTCTCAGAAGTAGTATTACACAAATTAAAACCTTAGCTTTAATAAATAACATTGTACCTAGTCTATTTGTTACATAGTTGAATTTTAGATGAGGGATATTTGGAAGGAAGTAAGATGAGTGTAGCACAAATCCAAGTTAATTATAAGACTAGAGAACTATATATAGTAGCTATTGTTCTTAAACACAAGAAGTATTTTCTAATAATACTACTATTGCACATACTCTGAGTTATCATTTAGAACTCCATAAGATTAATGAAAAATGAAGAATTTGGTTCTTAGGCTGATAGGTGATTGGAATGGAGTATTAGATGAAACATTTGTTAATCTAACTATAGAATGATAAAGCTAGATAGTCAGGAACTCTGATAGAAATATTTCAAACATTGTAGAATAGTGGAATTTCACTGAACAATGACAGGAGAAAGTATATAAGCAGAGGTCTATTAAAGTTTGCAGTAGGATTAATGATAAACATTGGTAGTATTTGTGATTTAATTTTTGGTGAAGTGGAAGATTCCTTTACATCTGAGATTATCTCAGTTTCAGCTTATATACTGTGTCTCTACATGTTACAGTAGTTATAATTTGAAAAAAACTGGAAGAAAGGGAGATATGTTAAGAAGTTAGGTATAGGCATCCAAAAAGAGTGCTGACTCTAGTCAATTTTCAAGCTAAGAAATACAAAGTACCTATATAGCTTAAATGCTAGTACTCAATATCTGAAACAATATTTTTGGATGTTATTTAGAGTTTCATAAAAGAAAAGTATATAGATCAGAAAAAAGATATTTACTTCTACAGATATTTTGGGCTGAGTAGATATTAGAATATTATCTGTGATGAAAATTGTATATTTTGGATGTGTTTAGATTAGTATATAATAATCAGGCATAGTTCACATTTTAGTAATAAATGTTTATAGAATATACATATAAAAGTAAATGAGATGTTTGTCACACCTCATTCCAACTACATTCATTCCAACTCACAGATACCCACCCCCTTCCTCTCTCACTTGCACTCCCCAACCTCTTTTGGTATAAATCACATATTTTTATTCCATCTTGGATATTCTTGCTGGACTCTTGCTAATTTCATGAACCTCTATTCTCTAACATCCAAGAATTACTAGAAATTAGAGTAACTCACTTAATAGCTTCTATTTCAGATAAATACCCTAGATAGCATACCTAATATATAATCTGGTAGTTTATACTGTATTGGTTATCCTAAAAATTGACTAAAACCAACACTATTTTTTAGTGTTAGCAATAACACATCTTACTTGTTAGACATGGTTCATATCTCATTATTCTAGATCTAGAAGAGCATCTTGGAAGTTTAGAACTATATAGTTTTGTATTATCTGAGAATATGGAAGATGAAGTAGAACAACTTTCAGCTTCAGCTTATGAACTATGCTTTTACAAGTCATACAAATCATATATTTCAGATTAGAAATTGGGAACTCAGAGGATGGAAAAACTACTGGAAGATGGCAAGTTGTATCATTACTAACACCAGAAAAGAAATGTTAGTTTTAGTTGATTTTCAGAATGACTACTATAGTATAAACTATGGTATATCTAGGGTAGCTATCTGAAATGTAACTACTAAGTGAGTTACTCTGATTACTGGTAATCCTCAGATATCAAGAAAGAGAGATCCATAGAGTTGTCTTGGACTAGTGAGGATATCCAAGATAAAATTAATAGGTTTGATCCATACTAGAAGAGGTTTGGGAGCATAGATGAGAGTAGATGGTTATTTATAGGTTAGAACAGATGAGGTCAGAACACAGAATGTGATATCACTATCCTCTAATAGTTTCTGTTACAAACTTCATTCAGCTTGTATCTCTACAACCAGTGGACCAATTTTCACAAACTAAGTTGTGCTGTAAAGCTCCAAATGAAAGCTATCTGTACATATGTGGGATGTACAAAAGTAACAACAAACAACTGAGATATCAGGTCATCAGTAACTATAAAAGCTTTGCTTGTTAATATCTCATGAATGGCTGAACAGATTTGCACAATCAAACTTGTGTTGGAAAGTGTTCATCAAACTATGTTCAGTGATATATGATTATAGTAATAAATATTCATAGAGATACAAGCATATCAATATAGTGATATAATTAATTACCTTCTAAAATTAGCCTGACAGCTGCTATGACAGATGACAGCTCCCATCAGATATGAGTTTTGATCATGTGATGGAAGCAACTTGTACATGGACTATTACTCTTTTATATATATCTCTGTCTGAGAGTTAGATCTTAGACTTAACAATATCAATTATTATTCTTTATTATCTACATTGATCTTAATCATCATTGTCATCATTATTGAACTTCTGAATCACTCCTAAATCTCTGAAAGTACACCCAAGGTTCAGATATCACCAGATATTACAAATAAGTAAGCAGTTCATTTTGTAATAGTTTCTATCTACTAAGTTCTCCAAGTTTACTTCCAAAATATACAACTAGTACAATTAGTAGAGATGCAATACACAAGTTGAAGCCAAAGATTTTTTTGACCTATCTTCTGTATTCTTAGATAATATACCAATTTATATATTTGTAATGTACAGAATATGGATAGCAACCAATATTTAGCTTTAGCTTATATACTATATCTTTATATGTTATACTATTTATATACTTCAGATAAAGCTCTTAAAAGACTGGAACATAAGTAAAACTTAAAGAAATAAGATGTGTTACTACCAACATTAGAAATTAATGCTGGTTCTAGTTGATTTTTAGAATAAGAAATTATAGTTAAACTATCTAACTTATATACTAAGTATTCTATCTGAAGTAGTATTTATAAAATAAAGATTATAAAGCAATTACTCTAGGTTTATAATATTCTTAGTGTTATGATATATTATTAGACCTCTAAACTTTATCTAAATTTTATATAGATTTTATTTTATTTTTATTTTTATTTAGTTTTATTTAGTAATTAAGAAATCATATGCTATAGTTATATAACTCATTACATGTAATCACAATTATATATAATATATTAAACTTATAAACAATATATAAAATTTAGAATAAGTTATATATTGTTACGATTACCTCCTTATAGTTATTGTATAGTTTCATCATATCTTGTAGGGTCTATGGTATAATACAATGATTGGCTGCACCATAGGTTATATCAGTCAGCATCTCATGTAGTAAGTATTATTTTCTCATTGACTCCTCCTATTATCCTCATGTATTATATCATTGTAGACATATAGTTTTCTCATAGTCTATAGGTATATATAGTGTAGATATATTTCTGTATCCTTACACTTTACCAATTGATCATATTCTTCACTCTTACTCAAGTCTTTGCTTGAGTTGCAACCTGAGCCAAGCTTAAAGTTGTAATATTTGGTAAAGTGTTGAAAGACTCACCTTGCAAAAGGAGAGTAAAGAAGTAGTTAGTCTATGAAGAACAATTAATGGTTTAACCATTAAAAGAAACAATATACATGTAGTTAGTCCATAAGAAACAAGATAAGTCAATATTAAGACAATAATATAGAGGCATTATCAGAATGACTAGGATCTTTTCAGATCATGAATGAAGCCTCAGGAAGAATGACAAAATACACAGATAAAATGTTGACAGCACCAGTACCAACACAGGAGAACAACAAATAGGCTGGAATGTCTAAGAATATAGTCCTAGATCCAGAATGGTTCAATAGAGACAGAACAAAATTTGAGAACTGGTAGAGAGAGATGAGATTATTCCTCAAGAGTAACAGGATCATGGAGACTAATGATAGGATCACAGCAATCCTTGCCCATCTTAGAGGGGGTGTAGTGGATATTTATGCCCAGAAGAAGCTTAATGAGCTAGACAAAGAAACAGGAACCCAAGATTGAGATAACTTTGTATAAGAAATAAAGAAGACATTTAGCAACAAGACCAAGGCTGCAGATGCAGAATGGAAGATTGAGATCTTCAAACAAGAAAAGAACATAGCAGACTTTATGATAGAGTTCAAAGCTCAAACTATAAAGGCAAACACAGATGAATTACATGCAATATTTTTACTCAAGAAAAATGTACAAGTAGATATCATCAAGATAATATTGGGATACCTACCAATTGCTACACCAGAGACACTCAAGGAGTGGAAGGTGGTGATAACATCAGTCAGACAAGAATATGAGTCCATGAAAGAATACTATAATTATCAAACAAGAATAGGAACAACCTATAGAGAACAAGAAATACCTATGAATATTGGAAAGGCAAAAGAGAACTTTGACAAAGATGGGAAATCTAAGTATTTCAATTGTAAGATTTATAAACACATGGCAAAAAATTGCCAAAAGCTAAAGAAAGAAAAGAACACTTGGAAATGTTATGAATGTAGATGAACAGAGCATATTGCCAGGGATTGTAGAACAAAGTAGAGAATGAAGAAGTGAAGTGTTCAAGAAGATAAGAATACAGATACCAAAAAAGAAGTAGAAGGATTTTGGAGAAGGTCCTAAGTAGGCATGGTATAAAGGACCAATGTATCTAAAGAGCAGAATCAATATATTATTCCTTATCAAAAGAGTAATAAAGAGAAAGAGCTCAATATGTAAGTAAAAATCAAGACAAAGAACAGCAAAGAACTAAGAATAGAGGCACTAGTGGATTCCAGATGTACTTATACAAGGATCAATGAACAACTGGTTAAAAACAAGAGAATACAAACCAGACTGATCAATTTTTTATTTAGAGTATACAATGCAGATGAAACCAAGAATGGAGATATAACAAAAGTGGTACTACTAGAAGTCAAAATCAATAGACATAAAGAATACATTGAAGTAGCAGTAATGGACTTAAATGGAACAGACATGTTTTTGGAATATAATTGGTTAGTTAAACACAATCCAGAAGTGAACTAGAAAGAAGGCAAGATACAATTTACAAGATGCTCAGGTTTATTCTGGATAAAACATTAGGATATTGAGTTTAAAACTAAGAGAATACAGGCAATGAAAAATGACAAGAACCAACAGGAAATAGGAAAATAACCAGATTCAACAAACCCAAAAGATCTTCCAAACTATATTCAACTCTTTACCCATTTTTTTAACAAAAGAAAATTCAAGAAATTATTTGAAAGACAAGAATGGGACCACAAGATCAATTCAACTAAAAAAATACCAACAGAACTTAATGCAAAGGCTTATGCAATGACAGTAAAGAAAGAAAAAGCATTAAATCAGTAGTTGGATGAATAACTGAAGGCCAGACTAATAGTAGAATCAAAGCCAAGATACACTATACCATGCTTTTACACTCTAAAGAAGGATGGATCACTATAATTGGTACAAGACTACAGAAAATTGAACTAAGTAACAATAAAGAACAAGACACCATTACCTTTGATTGGAGAGGTTATTGACAAGTTGAAAGAAGCTAAATACTTCAATAAGTTAGATTCCATTTAAAGATATAACAATATATAAATCAAGGAAGAAGATGAATGGAAGGTGGCTTTCTTAATAAATAGGGGCTTATTCAAACTTCAAGTCATGTATTTTGGATTGTGCAATTCATCAGGAATGTTTCAAATGATAATGAACAGTATCTTTCAAGAATTGTTATATAAAGGAGTATTGGCCAACTATATGGATAAATTTGTGATTCCAACAAAGATAATAAAGGAACTAGAAGAATAGACAGTTTGATTTTTGAAAATAGCAGGGAAACATAATTTGTGTTTCAAATAGTCAAAATGCAATTTCAATATGAAAGAAATTCTGATTCTTAGAGTAGTAGTTGGATGAGGACAAGTTCAAATGGAGAATGAGAAAGTCAAAGCTGTAAAAGAATAGAAAACACTGACCAAAATCAAAGAAGTTAAAAGTTTTTTAGAATTTGCAAACTTTTATTGACAGTTTATCAAGAACTTTAGTTATATAGCAAAATCTCTTAATGAACTTAAAGGAAAAAAGGAATGGAATTGGACAGAGGAACATCAAGAAGCATTCAAAGAACTCAAGAACAAGATTACAAGTCAACTGGTACTCTCCCTTCTGAAGAGAGATAGTGTATTCAGAGTAGAAACAGACACTTCAGGACATGTAATAGGAAGAGTTTTATCCCAAGAACAAGAAGAGAAATAGAAACCTATAGCATTTTTATCCAGAACAATGTAACTGGTGGAAAGGAATTACAAGATTTATGACAAATAATTATTGGTAATAGTAGAGGCTCTAACAAAATGGAGACAATATCTATTGGATACTATAAAAAAATTTGAATTCTGGACAGATCATGAAAATCTCAAATATTTCAGGGAACCTCACAAATTGAAATGGATGACAAGCAAGATAGTACTTAAAATTGCAAGACTACAATTTCACATTTTGCCATATCCCAGAAAAAACAAATACAAAAGCAGATATCCTATTAAGAGAGGATCAGGTGGATACCAAGGACAACAACAAAGATGTTCAAATGCTGAAAGAAGAACTTTGGGCAAGACAGCAGATAACAGCAGATATCAAAATGATATGAAATAAAAAAGTGGTAAAAGAAACCACTTTACTAGAAGAGATATAATAGAATGAAACTAGTAAACACAAAGTGGCAAAAGAACTGAATAAACAAGATGGACAAGCTTGGGAAGATAATAGTATAGTTTATATTAATGGAAGAATCTATATCCCTAATAACAATAAGATTTGAGAACAAATTTTACAGAAAAATTATGATTCTGTAGATATTGGACATTTAGAATAACAAAGAATGATCAAATTGATTAAAAGAAATCATTGGTGGCCAGAGATAAAAAAAGATGTCAAAATATGTTCAAGAATGTACAAAGTG
>Ga0157364_1009556_pt1 | contig 10015 bp, 6 predicted proteins | sample AttsexASBM2_FD_111476 | JGI IMG/M metagenome (GOLD analysis project Ga0157364, IMG submission 111476) | Fungus gardens microbial communities from leaf cutter ant in Ribeirão Preto, State of São Paulo, Brazil - Atta sexdens ASBM2 | ecosystem: Host-associated > Fungi > Mycelium > Unclassified ... | reverse complement strand
TATTTATATTAACTAATACTTATTTTATTTATATAGTATAAAAATTATTACATTTAATTTCCAATTAAAAAATTTAAATAAATTAATATAAATAATCATAAATATTATTTTATTCATCATTTTTTTATTTATATTATCTTTCATCTTATTTTTTATTAATTTTATTATCTCCAAAAAACTATTTTAAATCAAGAAAAAATATCCCTATTTGAATGCGAATTTAACTCATCATCTAGGGCCGATTACCTTTTAGAACTCAATTTTTTATTATTAGACTAATCTTTTTAATTTTCGATATTGAAATTGCTCTTCTTCTTCCATTAATTTTTATATCAATTTTAATCCATTTATTATTTCTTATTCATTTACATTTCTATTCATTCTAATTATTGACCTTTACATTGAATATAATGAATACTCCCTAGATTGAAAAATAATTTAATAATAAAATAAAATAATGAAAATCTCCATCCTTCGAAAATAAACTTTTAACTTTTATTTTACTCTTTTAACATCTAATTAAAATTTTTCTATTAAGGATATTAGTTAATAGTCTATAACATTTTAATTGCATTAAAAAATAATATTTAATATATATATCTTAAAAATAATACTCATTTTTAATTACAATTAATCCCCTATTTTCCTCTTCCCTAACAAAACTACCTACCTTACTTAAATTAAATCCCCCTAATATTCTCTTCTCAGTATCATCCTATAAACACATTTAATAACTAAAATCTATCACCGCTCCACCATAATCATTTTTATTAATCCTGCCTTTCTTTCATATAATTCTTAAAGTAATATTTACACTTTAACTTCGAATTAAACTATTGATTTAATTTTATAAATCTAAGAATTTTATTATTATAATAATAATAATTATTATATTTTCACCTTAATCTCATTATAAATTAATAAATAAATAAATTTTTATTCAATCCCATTACCTATAAATTACTATTTTCTATCTACACTTATTTACATATATTCTCTTCTCTACCCTCTTTGTTTCCCTCTTTCCTTTCTTCTTATCTCACTTTTATCTATTCCTTAATCTTAATTAAAACCAAATAAGAGATGATATTATTGTTAATAATATCATTGAATATATAATTTTCTAGTTGAAGTAAATAAAAATGAACTTCTAATTCATTATATGGAATTCATTTTATGGAAATTTTATCCATATTACTTTTTAAATATAGTTTTAAAAAAACATTATATTTTCATTATAAAAATAATTTAATTTTCTAATTTATTTAAAAATTTTAAATAAAAATTTTCTTAATATCTTCAATATTATACTTTAATTATAAGCTATTTAAATAAAATAAATTTTTAAATAAATATAAATACTCTAAAATAAACAAAAATAAATATAAACATATAAACATATAATAAATATATAACTTATAATTAATATAATTAAATTTTTTTCCTATAAATCTAATAATAAAAATCTTTCTTATAAATTCTACTCAACTTTTATCTAATTCAAAAACTATCACTCCATACATATTTACTGGCTTATAAACTAATCTATATACTTTAGTCAAAAACCATATAGATCTAAAAAAATATATATAACTTCAAATAAATAATATAACTTCAAAAATTTTCTTACAATAATTATTATACCTATAACTAAAACTCCAATTAAATAACTTACTAAAGTAATTAATTTTTCTAAAGAAGATAAATAAACTACATAATAATTAAAATGAAAAATCCAATTTACTAAAGATCCTACTATAATCCTTAATAACATTATAATAACTATAGATATATTAATTAATTTATCTTTTTTCACACATATATAACTATAAAATTTTAATCTTCTGTTAAAAAATAAATAATAAAAAAATCGTAATGAATAAGATACAGTTAACGATAATGACATAATTACTAACACAAACATAAATATATTTAATCCCCTTCTTCCATAAATAATTTCTATAATTAAATTTTCTATAAAATCCAGCCATAAAAGGCACTCCTCTTAAAGCCATCCTAGAAATTAATCTTATTATCACATAAGGAATCACTTCATTTAAATTTCCTAATAATCGAATATCCTGAGTATTCTTTATTAAATGAATTACAGCACCTGCAGCCATAAATAACATAGACTTAAAAATTGCATGAACTAATAAAAGATAATAAGCTATTATCCTAAACCCAAATCTTAAAATTATCATTATTAATCCTAACTGCCTCAAAGTTGACAATGCAATAATTTTTTTAAAATTATTCTTAAAATTAGTCATAAACATAGTAAGAATAGGAATAAAACTTAAAACTACTCTCACATCTGTTTCTATTGAAAAACTATTAAAACGAATTATTAAGTACACTCCAGCAGTTACTAAAGTTGAAGAATGCACTAAAGCTGATACAGGAATTGAGGTAGCTATAGCTAAAGGTAATCATATAGAAAAGGGAATTTGACCTCTCTTATTTAGTAATAACAGCTAATATTATTAGTAACATTAACTCTAACTCACCCTTAAATATTACTAAATCCCATCTTCCAACTATTATTATTATCCTAATTGCTATTAAAATTCCTACATCTCCAATTCGATTGCATAACACCGTAACTATCCCAGAATTATAAGATATATAATTATGATAATAAATAACTAAACAATACTATTTCTAACCCATCTCAACCAACTAAAATCCTAATTACATTAGGACTAATTACTATCAAACTATTGATAAAATAAATAATAATAATAAAATAATTAAACCGAGTAATATACTTCTCCATACTTATATAGGTTACTCTATATAATATAATATTCTATAATATAATTATCGAAGAAATTAATATAATAAATCTAATAAATAATATAGAAACTCAATCAATTAATATAATAAATTTTAAATTTATAGCAACTCAAAAATTATTCACTCTAAAATAACTATTAAATCTAAATAATAAAAGCTTATTCTTATTACCCCTAAAATAATAAATACCCAAAACATATATATAAAAAATAATATATTTAAAATAATTTAAGACTCTTTCTTCTAACTTTTAAAGTATCTTTTATTCCACAAATTAATATTTTTTTTAAACTACTTAAATTAACCCCTCCTACTTATTATACTAATTAATACACCTTCTTAATATTTTTAATTTCTTAACTCTAAACCTTCCTACTAATTTAATCTAACAATTTTCCCTATCTTCTATTTTCACCTAACATTTACTTCTTTATCTCCTTTTACCCCCCCCCCCAAATTATAAAATTAAATTTAATAAATATATCAATAAAGGAAAAAAATGTATAACTAAAATCATATACTCTTTAAAACTTGAATCATAAACTTTATTTTCATAATAAATATTTATCTCATGATAAACATATGAAAATAAATATAATAAATAAGCACTCCTAAAAAAACAAACCAATATTAAATACATTATTATCCCTATGTTCCAATTAACAATTCTTATTAATATTAACATTTCCCCAATAAAATTTAATGATAAAGGAAAAGAAAAATTTATAATACAAAATAAAAATTACCATATAATAACTATAGGTAAATTTCTTACTATACCTTTATTTAAAAATAATAACCGCCTCCCCGATCGCTCATAATATTTATTATATAAAACATCCCTGAAGAACATAACCCATGAGAAATTATCATTACATACCTTCCTAATATCTCTTTATAAAAAGTTATTAACCTACATAACATTAAATTTATATAAACTACTGACGAATAAGTTACTATTCTAAACACAACTAAACACAAAACTCCTACAATAATTGTCCCAATAATTCTTATTCTGAAAATAATATATCCATATTTAATTCCAACTTTATACTATATCTCTATTAATCGAATTAATCCGTATCTTCCTATTTTTAATAACGCCAGCTAAAACTATTGATCCATATACTGGAGCTTCTACATGAGCTTTAGGCAACCAAACATGAAATAAATAAATAGGTATTTTGATAAAAAAAGCTATATAAATTATTAAAAATCCCCAAAAAGTAAAATTATACCTACCCATGATTCTCATTATTAATCTAAATTTCACAGTCATACCATACATATATAAATATATGTATGTATATTAATAAATTTAAATCTATTTAATTAAATTAAATCTATAAATATAAAAAATATAATTAACACTATTAATATATTAATAAAAATTAATAATTTTACTTCTCTACTTTCATTGAAACACAAATATTAAACTTAAAATCCAAAATCTCAATATTACTAATATTATTGAATAATAATTATACCCCAATCTTATTAATATTAAATCATTCAGTATCTTTATACATATATATAAAAATTAATAAAAACCCAAACAAATAACACAAATTATAATAAAATATAATTATACTATTATACATAACTATAAAATTCATAAATATGACTACTATAATAAATTTTATCATATAAAATAAAATTTTTTACTATTTACATAAATAAATATTAATTATTAAATATTTAATTTAAATAACTAAATAACTAAATAAAATAAATTTTTCCAAACCATTAATTATATTATATTAATAAAATAAAATAAAATAAAATCTACTTTTTATCTTATTTTATAAAAATTATATTAATATTCCTTCTATTCAATATAATATAACATCATATAAATAATGTTACAAAAAAAAATAAAAAAAATAAAAAAAAAATCTTTATCAAACAAAATAAATAAAACTATAATTTAAGAAACTAAATAAAAATTATCAACTAACTTAATTTTAAAATTTTCTAAAATTAAATATATAATTCATTACCACTAAATCGAACAATTATAACTAATAACCCTAATCCTAACACTCTCATCACTAAATCGAACAATTATAACTAATAACCCTAATCCTAACACTCTCACAAACACTAAAAATTAAATAATAAACTAAATAAAATTCTATTCTTACTTCTACTATTATAATATAAATAATTATTGATATATTTACTACTAATAAACTCTACTATTATTAATATAATTAATATATGCTTATATATTGATACTAATAATATTAAAGAAATCAAAAAACTTGTATATAAATTATAATATCTAAAAAAATGTTTTATAGTTTAATAATAAAATATTAATTTTGTAAATTAAAGATAAAGTAAATTCTTCTTATTAAAATAATATTAAAAATTAAAAAAATATATATTCTCATACATACCTTTAATCTCCAAATTAATATTCTCTCTCAAACTATTTTTTGAACTTATCTTATCTCTTCTTACCAATCAACCAAACTCAACCAACTTTCTTTCTTATTTTCTTACTCCTTTATCTATCTTTTACTTACTTATGACTAAATTTTCTAATATTTTTTTATTAATTATCTTTTCTTTATTATTACTTTTACCCTAATTATATTAATTAATTCATTTAATATCAGTTCTATAATTATTTTATTAATAATTTACTCTTTATTAATTTTTATTAATTTATCTTTCTGATCAAAAAATTATATATATTCAATCTTATTCCTTACTTTAATTAGAGGATTACTTATTATCTTTTTATATTTTACAAGACTAATCTCCAACATAAAAATAATTTTTACATTAAACCTATACTTATACTAACATTCTTAATAAACACAATCCTATTCTTCTCTATAAATTTTACAAATTTCTCTCTTCTTTCTAATAATAAATTTCACTTAATTTTTTTTAAATTCTAATATTTCCCATACAAATTTTATTATCAACACTAATAAAAAAATATTCGAAAATATTTTTAATATATATTTATACCCCTGTAATAACTGTACTTTTCTTTGTATATTATTTTTATTAATAGCTACATTTATAATTATTAAAATTTGTTCAATTAAATCCTCTTCTTTGCGAAAAATTAATTAAATTTCTTAGATAAAACAATAAATAGCTATATCAATCAAAATTATCAAATAAAATTATTAATACTAATAATAAATCATATTTTAAAATCTTCTCTAATATTATCTTTCTTTCCTCCTTCCTACATCTATATTTCTTCCTACTTTTCTCACTTACACCACAATTCACAACTTTAAATGTTAGTATATTTACTAACTTTAAATTATTACAAAATATAAAAATTTAAAAATATTAAATTAATTATTAAATTATATTATATATAAATCCTTTATCTTATTAAATTTTATTATAATATTATTTAAAATATTTTATTTATTATTTTATTTTTAATTATAAATAATCATTAATTTACATCTTACATTCATTACTCATATTTTATATAATAAAAATTAATACAATTTTCTATATTAAATGAAATATTACCATATTTATTAATTTATTAATAAATATTATTTTTCTTACTTTCCTATATCTATTAAAATAAAAATATGAAAAAAATTACTAAAATAATCAATCATTTTATAATTAACCTTCCCTTTCCTGTTAATATCTCCTACTGATGAAACTTCGGCTCCTTACTTGGAATTTTTCTCTTAATTTAAATCATCAGTAGACTTTTTCTCTCAATCCTTACTGCTCTAATATTTCAATTGCCTTCAATAGAATTATTCATATTATCCAAAATGTACCTAATGGCTGAATCATACGTAATATTCATATAAATGGAGCTTCTTTTTTCTTTATTTGCATATACCTACACATTGGGCGAAACATTTATTATAACTCTTTTAACTTAACATACACTTGAATATCTGGCGTAACAGTTTTCTTACTTTCAATAGCTACAACCTTCCTTGGCTACTCCCCTGAGGACAAATATCATTCTGAGGAGCTACAGTAATTACCAACCTTATCAACTATCCCGTACATTGGAAATATACTAATTATATGAATTTGAGGTGGATTTTCAATCAATAATTCTATACTAAATCGAATTTTCTCCTTTCACTTTATTCTGCCTTTCATCATTCTCTTATTTATTATATTCCACTTATTCTTTCTACATTTTACAGGATCTTCAAATCCTACAGGAATAAATAAAAATCTTTATAAAATCCCATTCCACTCCCACTTTACCTTTAAAGATTTATTAGACTTTAATGTAATATTATCTATTTTTCTTATTGTTATTCTTCAGTACCTCTATATATTTAGGGACCCTGACAATTTTACTCCTGCAAATCCCTTAGTTACACCTACTCATATTCAATCTGAATGATACTTCCTTTTTGCTTACGCTATTCTCCGATCTATCCCTAATAAATTTGGGAGGGTAATTGCCCTAACTATATTAATTTTAATTTTATACACCCTCCCCCTTAAATTCATTTACTCTAATCCTTCATCTATAATTCTATCTAATCAACTAATATTTTGAATATTTATTAATACAATTATTCTCTTAACTTGGATAGGCGCCCAATTAATTGAGGATCCTTACATTCTTATTAGCCAAATCCTCACTATAACTTACTTCTTATTTTTTGTTCTCTTACCCCTAAACTATAAAATATGAAAATTTATTATTTATTTATAAATTTCTTTCTTTATCCTCCCTCTCTTCTCTCTCTCTCTTTTTCTCCCTAATTAATAATTATTAACTAACTTAAATCACTTAAATCATATATTTACCTTTAATTTCCAACTTCTCTATTCCCATTACATTATCTTAAATTTAAATTTCTCCTGTTACACTACTACCTTGATCAAAAAGTTGCCGGAATTCATTCAGAAAATTCAAAATACAAGTTTTATTCATCAAAAATAATATTGTCCCCTTCAAAGTACTCCCCATTGCAACGCACTTATGCCAGCTTGATCCAGCTCTCGAAACATTTCTGGAACTTTATTGTCAGTATAGCCATCAGAGCCGTCTTCAATTTTTTCATTACCTCCTTTCGACTGTTAAAACGCGTTCTCCGTAATGGTTTTTTGACTCGATCGAACAGAAAAAAATCGCAGAGAGCCATATCAGGCTCTCGAATTCGTTGGCTATTGGATGGTATTCGTTTCGTTCTTGGTCAAAAATTCACGAATTATGATGGCACTATGAGACGGTGCGTTATCATGGTACAAATTCAACTCCATTTTTAAAACTATAAAAAATCGAATATACGTGGGTAGATGCACTCACGGCGTAACTTTTACAAATGTCAAGCTATGGTGATAAAATTTGGTGGGAATGTCAATGATAGATGTGGCAACTTAACCAAAAAAACAGAACTCAAATCAACTAACTCAGAGCATCACCTAGTGATAATTCCGGGAACTTTTTGATCAAAATAGTATATTCTAACAAACTTCCCTTCCCTCATTAATAATTTTATACACATTTTATCTGCACAATTTTCCCTACATTATTAATTATAAATTATCTTATTATTTTTAATTTATAATTAAATATTTATTACTATTATTATTTATATATTGTCTCCTTAAATTATTTATTTAAATGTCTATAATAACTTACCTTAACAATTTTTTTATCTCAAAAATTTATTTTACCCTAAAAATTTGTTTTTATATATTATTTCAACATTTTAATATATTTCAAATTAATGATCTTGAATAAGTTTATGTTTTGAAAACATATTAAAGAAATTTAAATTTTCTATTAATTTATTAATTATTATAATTATATTCACTAACACTATATTATTCTTACTTTTATTATTCATCTTAAACTAATTTTACTCAACTTTATATATTTTTATTAATTAACTATAAAATAATTTTCTTAATAATAATATTATATAAATTCACTTAATAACCTATAATGACACTACCCCCCCTCCCCTTAACTTAACTTAATTTCTTCTCTAATATTTTAATTTATATTCTTCCTTTACCTCATTTTATTTTAACTTTTATCATATATAAATTCATCATTTTAATTTAACTTACCATATTTTTCAAAATAATCTTTCAATAAAATACTAATTATCATTAACTTTTATTTTATTTTACTTATAATACTTTTAATTTATATACTCATATTTTATATACTCATATTTATATACTCATATTTATATACTCATATTCTTAAAGCTAACCTTCAATTATTATTCTTAAAATACTATTATACTTCTTCTTTATCTTCTTCTTCTTTATCTTTAATTCTTTCCCCCATACATTACTTATATCACTCCCTCTCTGTTCCTACAAAAATACAAATATAAACTTAAATATCAAAATAAAAATTATGTAATTTAAAATAAAAGGTAAAATAATCTTTCAACATAAATATATTAATTTATCATACCGTATTCGTGGTAATACCCCATTATATTAAAATAATTAAAAATACTATTAAATTAATATACAACCATGCCCATCTTAAATTAATTAAATTAGTAAACATCCCCACTATTAAATACCTACAAAAAATAATTATACCATACTCAGTTATAAAAATCAAAGCAAAAACCCCACTAAAATATTCTACGTTAAAATCTGAAACTAACTCTGACTCACCCTCTACAAAATCTATCGGCCTACGATTCAATTCTGCTAACACTCTTACAAAAAATACTAAAAATAACGGACTTAATATTAACCCATATCACATATATCTGCCATTTCATAAAATCCAAAAAAGAAGATCTCTCCCTTAAAATTATCAACATCAAAAAAATCATAATTAATCTAACCTCATATGATAGAGATTATGCAATAGTTCGCACAGTCCCTATCAAAAAATATATAGAGTTAGAAAATCACCCCATAAACATAAATATATAACCCATAATTGTTAAAATAATGTTAAAATAATAATTAGAATTAATAAAGAATAATTTAAATAATAAATATTAGTAATATATCCATAAACTAACCAATTTCTTATTATTAATATGAACAAAATAACAGGACAAATATAATATACATAATAATTTGATTTATAAATATTAGGTGTACAACTGCTTCCGCCGTTTTCCTATAGATGGCTTTAGCGGTAAGTGGTGGTCGAAATAAATAGATCATAGACGTCATACAATAAACTTGGGCATCTGTCAACATAATCCCATAAAAACATTAGTCGATTTGTGTCTGCATCATAAAGTTATTC
>Ga0157364_1009555_pt1 | contig 10016 bp, 9 predicted proteins | sample AttsexASBM2_FD_111476 | JGI IMG/M metagenome (GOLD analysis project Ga0157364, IMG submission 111476) | Fungus gardens microbial communities from leaf cutter ant in Ribeirão Preto, State of São Paulo, Brazil - Atta sexdens ASBM2 | ecosystem: Host-associated > Fungi > Mycelium > Unclassified ... | reverse complement strand
TTTCATATGTCAGTGGCAATAGTCGGTCATCGAATGAGAAACATGCTTGTGGAGGTGCTGAATCTAGGAGAGAAGAGATGTGGAATTATTATTTACAAATGGAAAGTCTCACCTGTTGAGGAATGTGATCGATAAAATCATATACCATCAGCGTGGCAATAATGGCTTGAGTAGGCTTCAGCTGTTGCTTCATAAACAATACAATACAGAAGAGCACACCTTGGCTGTAACGTTCATTTGACAGTTCATTCAGGTCATCAACGTAATCTTGTGGTGTTAGTCCGTACTGATCAGTCATTTGCGTGGAATATGCAAGAGGGAGGTATTTTGTACGAAACTCAATGACCATGGTTCAACTATATATCAACTGGTGTTATTAGACAAATATTCTATTCGGTTGCGCGCAGACCGAGAAATCTGATCAAGGTCAAACATTCTCAGCCCAGTATCACGGATCAGCTTCGATGAAACTTGATGTTAGCGGAAACTGATGAGCCATTCCAGAATCTCAACTTTCATGATGGGTGATGGAAATATGATAACTGAAGACACTTGGCTGTGGTTCGCATTACTCTCGAGGCTCTGCCATTCAATTGACAGCTACGCTCACAGACAGGTTTCGCAAAGTCTCAAACTTCAGAAAATGCTATTTGGTATGTCGGTTCTATGCCAATCAGTGGATATTTGGTACTAAGATAAGTAGGTTCGGACATTGAACGTGGTAAACAACTGAGAGTAAGGAGAGCGATTTTATGCTATCTCTACGGAGTCATGTTTCAGATTATAGTCACGAGAAGCCATAGCTAACGGTCGTACATCATGCTGAAAGCACTATGTTGGGAAATCAAGCCGACGCAGTGATCTGGCTGAATTTTTGGGAATCTTCTGGAATGTTTTTCTTTAGCATATAAGTCTGAAATTTGTTATTAGCTACTCATTGGTTTGCAACGGAATACATTTTATTCCAAGTCAAACCAACGTGCGACTAGGTTTCTGCAACACACTAGTCCTTCCAACACTTGACAGTGTAATGTTCATCACTATTGTCTTCAAGAAGCAAGATATCTGATGAATCACATCTTTGATATCCAGGGGAGCCTCCACTTCTTCTCGAGTCTGCATACTTTTGCATAGCACAGCCACTGTGACATGAGGCACTTTTCAATGATTTTTTCTCACCACTTCTCTGGGCCTCAGACCTCAATCGATGTTTCAGCAGCCAGACCGCTCACAAGCCTTTTCTGCATTGATAGGGCAGTATGTCAATACTAAGTTGTACCTTCAGCCTCAGAAGGAAACAAAGTCAGCGTCTGGACAGAGTCGACCTCCTCACCAACATCGTCTGTCTCTCAAGGCTTCGAGTCTAGCATAAAATACTACCCTCTTTTGACACCGGCGGAGAGCCTTTGACCGTATCCTCGCAAAGGTAGAATCTACCCAGAACGATGCCACCACCGTCATCCGCTCCGTTCTCGATGCCGTCAGCTGCCTTCACCACCATGGAATCGTCCAGAGACTGCAAGTACGTTTGCTTTCCCCTCTCTCACCCCTCCTCCCTTCACCTACTTGACAGACCCGAGAACATCCCCATTTCTCAAATGACTCCAACAGTGACATCGTCATCGTCAACTTTCCATTTCCACTCACCTTGTTTGCTCATCTTCTCACAAAGAAAATTCTGCATTCTCCCAACGAGCGACTCACCTCTCTTGCCAGCTCTTTTGGCTATGTTTCCCCTGGAGTCGTAAAAAAATATCGGCCACGGAAAACCCGTGTTAATCTGGTGCACAGGTATGATCACTTCCACACGCATACACAAACGAGATACAAGCTCATTGCTTCCTCTCTGCGCAGCCATCGCCGCTTACGTTTGCCTCTGCAGCTATCTGTCTTTTTGTGCCGACAGCTCCACTACCTTCGCTCAGCATGCCGACTCCAAAATGGAATTTCAGAGTCGGCTTCTGACCAAGCCAAGTCTTTTATCTGACGTCTCGCCGCCCTCAATCCACCCAACGCCCTCAATGCTTTACGCTACCCTTGGCTCACCACCACCGCGACCGATGTGCCATCCCACGTCTTTCCTCTCCCCCACCCTCAGACAAAAATGGAGTCCTAGAGCAAAATGGCATAGGGCCTTGACTGGTATCACGGCCGCCAGCAGGTTAAGCTACTTTGCTGTCGCTGTGAGTCGGTTAAGCACGCAAAGTAGTGGGGGGTGGGATGATGTAGATCAGAATCCACCCGTTACTTAAGTGTTGGAGGAGAAAGGGGTTAGGATCCGAGTCCAGGCGTCATCGCTCGCGTGTCGTTGAAGGAGGAAGAGGAGGGTATTGATCAAGACGATATTATGCTTGGTTCTTGTGAACCTGCTCATCGAGAACCGTCGCTCCCTTGGACAAAGATAGCGAAAATTTAAATGGCGCTTCTTCATGTAAAGTAAAATATATAGTTATTGTGATATCGCACTTCGAAAGATTCAATCACTGGAGGGTAGCTGGGATATAAAATAATTTGTTGTGTCATGTTGTCCTCAAGAATGGAGATGGTCCAGCTAATCATACCGGTCTTACTGTGATTCAATCCAAGGCATTGCTTCTCTCTCTTTTGACCTTATGACAGGTGCATGTGATGAGTGACAAGTGCTTTGAATGCCTTGTCAGACCACCGACTCCCTCGGGTGCAAAGGGTCAGGGCTTACCCTGGAGCATGTGGTGGGCCAACATTGGTCCAGTAGTTCAGTGGTAGAGCATATGGGCTAGTTACCTTAGGTCACAGGTTCAATATCTGTCCGGGTCACTCTCGACAAGGTTGCTTTGATTGGGGTGTTATTCCCTTATTTCATGTTTCGACAGCATGGATTAACTAGCACGCAAGATAACCAATTATTCGGTGGTATAGCTTCCAAAGGCAGGATTAACGGATTTTAAACACCTGATCAAGCGTCACTGTCATCCAGGATTATGTCGTGCACTTTGTTTAATCTCCCCGTTTTGATAGTATCAACTCTCGCTCAATTCATCAAAAATCATATTGTAGAAAACATACTACAAAACAAAGGTTAGTACACAATATGCATCGAACATCATCTACGCGGATGAACAACACCCAGATATCCTATCCATCATCTTGCCTCTTCATGAATTTCTTCATCCACGGAGATAGCTCCTCTATCATCTCACGAGATATCTGCTTCAGTGTCCCTATTGGACTCTGAATGACAGAATCTGAGGGATTCCAGTGTGCTGGAATCTATACTTTCATCCAAAGGACAATCTTCTTCGAGCAAATTGAGTATCAACCATGACACCTGAGCAGCACATAAATCAGCGGTGATGATAGAGATGCAAGGAAGAAGGATTTTAGCTTGCAATAAAGGAATAAATGAAGTATTTACCACTAATATTTAGGGTCAGTAAGGGAAAGAGTAGCAACAATAACAACATACTAGTTTAGGATACCGATATCGACATCAGGTAAAATTAGGAAGAAAGAAGTGGCTTCCAGGCATAAGAATGAGTTTCATGCTTTGAAGAAGCTATTTACATCAGTTACTGTTATCCTGAAAGTCATGATGAAACACACTTGATCGCTAGTGAAGGTCCATATACACCTATCAAAGAGGTACGTCACATACATTTGATCGATACCGGTGAGACATCCTAGTCAATGAAAATATCAAAGTTGAATTGCAGAAAAGGGGCAGCTCCTCATAGATCTCGAACTCGTGAACGGTCTGGCTGCCAAAACACTGATTGAGGTCTGAGGCTCGGAGAAACAATCATCGAAAAAGGGCCTCATGCCGCAGTGGCTGTGTTATGCAACAGATGCCTCAAGGAGAAGGAGTGGAGGCTCCTGTTACAATCTCAAACCCTGTGTTAAGAATTTCAGGATATGTATAACCAGGTCAAGGCTAAAGAACACTACACTACTGTTGAGAAATCAAGCCAACGCCGTGATCCGACTAAATTTCCAGGAATGTTCTGGCATGTTTCTATATAAGTTTGTAATACAGTGGTATCTAATTATTGGTTTGCAACGGAATACATCTTATTCCAAGTCAAACCAACGTGTGACTGCGACAACTACATGGGCATACCATATATACATATACAAACATGTGTTATACACGGTGAAACCGTTACAGCTCCACTGGATATCAAAGATGTGATCTATCTTGCTTCTCGAAGACAATAATTATGAACGTTACACTGCCAAGTATCCACTGATTGACATAGAACCGATATTTTGAATCTTGAATAGCATTTTCTGAAACTTGAGACATTACAAACCTTTCTGTTACCAATTGAACGGCAGAGCCTGGAGAATAATGCTACCCATAGCCTAGTTCTTTCAGTTATCACGATTTTCCACCACCCACCGTGAAGGTTGCAATGCTGGACCAGCTCGTGAGTTTTGACTGAGATCAAGTATCATCACACTTCATAACAGCTGCAATGGACTGATCCATGATACTGGACAGAGGATATCAGATGTTTGACCTTGATCAGATATCTTGGTCTGCGCGCAGCCGAGTAGAATACTTGTCTAATAACACCGGTTGATATATAGTTGAACTATGGTCATCGAGTTTCGTACAGAACACCTCCCTCCTGCATATTCCATTCAGATGACTGATCAGTACGGGCTAACACCAGAATATTACGTTCTTGACCTGAAGAAACTGTCAAATGCACGTTACAGCCAAGGTATACTGTTCCTCATTCTATCTTTCTCGAAGCAGCAGCTGACGCCTTGTCAAGTCATTGTTACTACTTTGATGGTATACGATTTTATCCATCACATTCCTCAACAGGTGAGTCTTTGCAATTGTAAACAATGATTCCACAGATCTCTTTCTCCTAGGTTCAGTATCTCCATAGGCATGTTTCCCATCCGATGGCTGACTATTGGGACTGACATATGGAAACTCAGGAGGAAGTGGTCAGAACTGCATGTGATCTATTTTTCTGTCCTGATAATCAACTGGATAGGCATGATGTAAGTGCGACTCTCTTACTTGATTGAATAAGACAATTGATCCAAATTTTCAGAATGCGTTCATATAGTACGAGGAAATTATCTGATGTAAAAAAAATGTATATTGATGACAGCTTCACCAGATGACAATAAAGCCTGGGCATCGAAATCAGTAAGACGTTACTCTGAATTCTGCTTTGATAGATTCACTGACTAGGATGATTTAGTGGTATAGGTCAAATGTATTTGCTGCTTACTCTGACCTCTCCTATCGCTAGGTGTATTTTTGGAGCGTCACTATGTATCGAGTGAGTTTCATCATGACTTTTAAGGACAAGAGTAACTGATGTCAATAGATTCTTTATAATGTTGAATTCATTGGCAGTGAAGATTCTGCTGGTCCTGCGCCTTCGGGCAATCTGGAGCAAGGATTTCATTGGTGAGAGAGCCAAAAATATCAAATGGACTTATTATATTGATTTTATTTTGAATTCTAGTTACACTCATTCTATATTTCATAACGGCAGGTATGTTTTGTAGAATTAGAATTCTGATTGATAGAGATGACTGATGGTCGGAATTAGCTGATGTCCTGGTAGGCTTTGAAGACAATATGATACTCAACCTACCAACTGATCATGTTTTTCAGTCTGCGATGTCTGTGTTGATAATCGATGTTTATCTCCAATCAGTGTCTGGAGCGCTAGTCCCTCTCCATAGTTGCTGGGTGAATCCAACGCATCTTTATAATACACAACACAGTCTTAATAGTGCATTTGCGTATGTGTTCTAACATATTTCACTTTGCTGACTTGCATATGAATTCTCACACAAAAAAGAATTATCAGGGCAACAACTACCGCAGTCGCAGTCCTCTTGACCTTTATCAAGTTCACCATGACATACAAAACGCAGAGATTTTCTCGTGATGGAATGCGCGGGCGTATTTCTTACATGAAGGCCTCGACCCGTTTATTGTATGTGTTTTACCGCGATGGGATCCTGTTATTCATTCCGTGAGTCGAAAACTAGATATTATTGATCTAACTGATGGCCTATCGACTCAGTCTCGTGGGTAAGCCCAGAATCTAAAACAAGTGGGCTAGGACTCACCCTTTTTCAAGTTTTCTCATGCCTGGAAGCCGCTTTTTTCCAATATTCATCTGATCGTATTTCAAATATCCTATCCTAGTATGTTGTTGTTGTTGCTGGCCTTCTCCCTACTGACCCTGATTATTAGCTTCCAATACTTCATTTATCCTTTCATTGTAACTTAAAAATCCTTCTTCCTTGTGTCTCCATCATCACTGCTGATCAATGTGTTGCTCAGGTGTCACGGTTGATACTCAATCTTCTCGAGGCACATTGCGATTTCGACGACATCGACAAAAGTATAATAATGGAATCTATCAGGTTCTGTCATACAGAGTCCAATAGGGATACTGAAGCAGATATCTTGCGAGGCGATAGAGGAGTTATCTCTGTGGGTAAAGAGATACATGAAGAGGCAAGATGATGGATAGGACATTTGGTGTTGCTTGTCTCAGCATATGATGTTAGATGTAGACGAAATAATAACCTTTTTTTCTATTCATTTCCTTCACATGTTGTGATGAATGGATCGAGACTATTGATACAAACACAACGGCGAGATCATACGAGGCGCACAACGTGATACTGGATGACAATGACTCAAGGTATCTGCTCGAGTCAATAAAATGATGAACTAATTATATTCATATAGTTGAGAATCAAACAAGAATATAAATCTAAACCATCGACAATTCATGGATTATAGATATGACTCACTCGTCTTGGTCTTTGTGGAACAGCAGTCATGGGTAGTAAACCGTTGAGAGGGATCGAACGAGACATGAGTTTGATCAAGGAAAGCCTGATAAAAACGTCAACTAATTTTAACCAGAACATATTTCATAGATGATGCACCTTGTATAGGGATCAACTTCGAGACCAGTCGAAGTAGTATCTAAGAGGGAAATGTCACGGGCAAAATGTTATTGTTCTCTTTGCTGTTCTCTTTGTTGTTCCTGGAGTTGAAACGAGATATCACCTCTGCGGATAAGGCGGGAGAGCCTATGACTTCGGTACGTAGGCATTAATAAGTAAATCAAATTAACAGAAATAACTGGACTGACCACTTACATTGATAATAAATGGGTCAGGGAGAGAGAGACACAAGAATCTTTCATGATGAGGACAAATAAAAAATCTCGCTAGTCTTCGCACCACCAATTCGTGCTCTTTCCAGACTGCACCTCAGATAAAAGAATACAAGGGCATGGCAGCCATACATACTATGATGAGGAGAGACAATGCCTATACCACGGAATAACTGTGTTTTTTTGTGTGTGATTCTGGAAAGATAGTCAGTTTATGGCTGTCATAGGGTCAAGAGAGAGAGACAATGACTTGGATTGGATCATGGACATCTCAGAACAATAGTGCATGAGCATGACACGGCGCATTACTCACTGATGGACATTTTTATAGTCACCCTCCAGTAACTGCTCTCGTTGATTTTTTGTTAATTTAATTTTCAAAAGTGTGATCAGATTTTCCACGTTACGTGAAGAAGCGTCAGAAAATCATCTAGATTTTTCCCGACTCATCCAAGGAAGCAACAGTTCTGGATGATTAGGTTCAAAAGAACCGGGCATAGTGTTGCCACCAAGGTCATCCTTCTCTTTCTACGGTGCTTGAGTGACGACACGAGGATTCGGATCCAGATCGTGGCATCCCCCATTATTTTATGTGTTCAAACGACTTGCAGAAGCAGTAAAGTAGCTGAACCTGTTGGCAGCTCTGAAACCGGTCAAGGCGCTGTGCCACTGTGCTCTGGGACTCCAGTTTTGTCCGAGAATGGGGAAGACATTGACGGCATGGGAATGGCGTCACGGTAGCGGTGATAAGCCAAGGGTCGGGAAAAGCCTCCTAGACGGTGGGACGATGCAGTTGATCGAGGGCGGCGAGATAAAGGATTTGGCATGATCAGAAATGGGATTCCAGTACGGACTCTCAAACTCGATTCTGGGGTTGACATTATGCTGGGCGAGGGAAGTGGTGTTGTCGGCATGAAAAGAGGGGTAGCTGCAGAGGATAGCGTAGATGATGATGGTTGTGAAGATGGAATAATGAGCTTGTGTTCCGTATGCATATGGAAGCAATCATACCTGTCGACCAGACGTCGATGGCTTTCCCTATGACCGGTGTTTTCGATGACTTCGGGGGCGACGCAGTCGAGAGAGCCGGCGAAAGATATGAGCTTCTCGCCAGGAGAATGGACGAGTTTTGCTCTGTGAAAGATGAGCAAAGAGGGGTAAAGACTGGGAAATGGATGAGGACTTGCATGCTAAAGCTGACGATGACAATGTCACTGTCAGGGTCTTTGGAGCGTTCAAGGATGTTCTCATGTCTGCGAAGTGGGCGAGGGGAGAGGGGAGAGGGAGGAGGAGAAGAGGAAGAGCGTGCTAGTGGAGGTAGTCGACGGCATTGAGGATGGAACGGATGGCGGTGATGGTGACCGCGTCGTGCTTAGTAAACGCTTATCTTTGCGGGATGCGGTCAAAGAGCTTTATGCCAGTGACACGCTCAAAGGAGAGGTAGTACTTTGTGCGAGACTCGAAGCAAAGCCTAATCTGAGCTAGGATGAGTTTAATTAACAAAGAAAAAGACAGGCGATGCTGGGGTGGCTGAGACTGGTGAGGAGGGCGATCTCTATCCAGACGTTCGCTTCGTCTCCCTTTAAGCACAACGTAGTGTTTACAAGGCAGAAAACTGTCACCGTCTTATCAGCGTAGAAACGAGACAGCGCTCTGGCCGCTGAAAAATTGACTGAGGGTCCGAGGCTCAGAGATGCGGTGAGAAAGTGGCTGTGTTATGCGAATCGCAGGTACACAGACAATTCAAGATGTCATCGGGATGAAAGCAGTGGAGACTTCACTGCATATCAAAGATGTGAGCTATCAGACATCTTGCTTCTCGAAGACCATAGTGATGAACATTATACCGCCAAGTATCCACTGATTGAGATGGAACCGAGATCTCGAATAACACTTTTTTCACCTCGAGACTTTTCAGAGCGTGTTTGTTACCAACTTACAATCGAAAATCCTGGAGAATTATGCGAGCCACAGTCGAGTTTCTTCAATTATCATGATTTTCCACCACCCATCATGAAAGTTGAGATGCTGGAACGGCTCATCAGTTTCACCTAGTTTCATCACAGCTTCAATGTGTGATTCTGGACTGACGATATCAGATGTTTGATGTTGATGAGATTTTTTGGTCTGCGTGCAACCAAATAGAATAGTTGGCTAATGACCATATTTGATATATAATTGAACCATCATCATCGAGCTTCATACAAAATACCTCCCTCCTTCATATTCAAATGGCCGATCAGTACGGAGTAACCCCAGAAGATTACGTTTACGACATAAAGCTCATGTCACTTAGACGTTACAGCCAAGGCATGCCCTTCTCTATTCTGTCACTCTCGAAGCAACGACTGAAGCATTTCCAAGTCATTGCTGCTACTTTGATGATGTATGATCTTACCAATCACATTCCTCAACAGGTGAGACTTCCCATTTGTAAATAATAATTCCACACATCTCTTCTCTCCTAGGTTCAGTACCTCCACAGGCATGTTTCCTATTCAATGACCGGCTATTGCCACTAACATATGAGATCCCAGGAGGAAGTGGTCAAAATTGCATGTTATCTATTTCTCTGTTCTGATATGTAACTGGGCAGGCATGATGTAAGTTTGACTCCCTTACCTTATTGAATAAGACAACTAATCTTCAAAATTTCAGAATGCATTCATATAGTACGAGAAAATTATCACACATAAACCGAATGTATATTGATGACAACTTCACCAGCTGACAATAAAGCCTGGGCATCGAAATCAGTAAGACGTTCCTCTTAATTCAGCCTCGATAGATTCATTGACCAGGATGTTTTAGTGGTATAGGTCAACTGTATTTGCTGCTATCTCTGACCTACCCCTTTGC
>Ga0157364_1009554_pt1 | contig 10016 bp, 10 predicted proteins | sample AttsexASBM2_FD_111476 | JGI IMG/M metagenome (GOLD analysis project Ga0157364, IMG submission 111476) | Fungus gardens microbial communities from leaf cutter ant in Ribeirão Preto, State of São Paulo, Brazil - Atta sexdens ASBM2 | ecosystem: Host-associated > Fungi > Mycelium > Unclassified ... | reverse complement strand
GGGTGCACAGTAGTGAGCACGGACCATGAGTAGTAGTATATAAGGTAGACTACTTTGTATTAGGAACTCTATCGAGTTCTCTTGTGTTACTCAATACAAGAGTTGTTCTATTACCTTACTCTAGGGTTTTAGTTCATAACAGTTAGGCTTTGTCAGGAACGAAAAGTGTAGACTTAGTTTTTTTATTTTCTTTCTTATTTTATTTTATTTTATTTTATTTTAGATTTATTTTCATATTTTTCTATAAATAGAACCTAGGGTTAGGGTTAGTCATGTGATACAGGAAGAAGGACATAGAAGGTGCTAGAAGGATAATGTCATACAACATGTACAATACATGTTGGCCTTGAGGTACATACATAGCTGTTTAGGATAGGCTAGAAGTACATAGCACAGACTATGTGCCTTTAGTATAAAAGGTAGACAATCTTGTAAAGAGTTCTCTATCGAGTTCTCTTGTGTTAACCCTAATACAAGGTTCTTTCTCTTGATCAACTCTAAGGTCTTGAGTTTGTAACAGGCTTGTGGTGATGATACTGGCTTTGTCTGCATGAAGTAAGTCAGCCATGTTATTTGAGTTGGCCTCTTTTAGATGCCTATTGATAGTGTTGATATAGAAGCTTGCATTGCTTCCAGTGATATTAGAGTTACTTTCACTTATGGAAATGATGACCTGCTTTCTTGAAGGTCCTTTGGTAGTCATTTTAATTTTAGGTTTAACCATACTTGATTTGTTGATGATATTGTTGACCTTAACAATTTTCTTGAAAGTTAAGGTTGAAAACATGTTCTTAATGTGGACAGTGTCTTTGATGTTGATCTTTGAAGCCTAAGTATAAGACTTTTTGATTGTTAATTTAGTCAAATTGATTTTCTTTGACTTCAATGAATTTTGAAATGGGCTTGGTGTCAAGTTCACAAATGGTGGACTTAGTTTTTCTCTATTTTATTTTCATTTTCATTTTCCTTTTGTTTTATTCTCTTATTTTTTTATTTTTAGAACATAGGGTTAGGGTTAGTGACAGTCACGAGTCACAAGACACAGAAAATAAAGTAGAAGGTTCTAGAACAAATGACATCATACAACATAGACACCATATGTTGGCCTCATGCACATGGTTATTTAGAGTAGGGTGCACAGTAGCTAGCACAGATCATTGGTAGAAGTATATAAGGTAGACTAAGTTGTAAAGAGCTCTCTATTGAGTTCTCTTGTGTTTCTCTAATACAAGAGTCGTTCTTTTACCCAACTCTAAGGGTTTAAGTCCACAATACTTGGTTTAGAACTAGTAGGTATCACTTTGAGGGTTTTAGCAAAGCATTCTAATATACATTGTTAAATCGATTTGTTGTTGTTATCTGTGCTGAGTCTATCCTAGCCAGACTTATAAATGGCATTAATTAGATGCTATGCTGCAACACTGATATCTGCTAGATTAGGGAGGTTCTTTGTTAGTTTATCATCTAAGGGATATTGCTAAGTGAATGTTTCTATCTGTATAAGGGAGTACATAATGTTTTGAGCATTATAGCTCTGGAATTTATTGATCCCAAGTAATGAGGTCAGAGTGAATATTCTATCCCAAAGGTCTAGGTCAGCTAGTTGGTTATTAGTATATGGAATTGCTGAAGCAGCTAATGTGGGCTCAGCACTAGTATTAGAACATTTACCTTAAGGCATAGACATGTTTGAAGCAGCAGGTTGGTTTGCTGCTGACACATTGTCTCCTGCTGTTTGAATAGAAGGTCAAGAAGAGGAAGTTGTGTTGATGGTCTTAGAGATTGAGGGTTTACAGTCATGGATAAGTCCTTAGCTGTGGGAGAGATAAGATATACATTCTAACTACTGGTAGTAGGACTAGTAATAGGATTCTGGATGCTGTCATCAGCCCAAGACTCCAATGGGGAGTTGTTATATGGTACAAAGAGCCCTTTCTTTTTTGAGCTTAAAGTTTTAGATTTCATAGTATGTAGTACTCAATGTTACAAGGAATAGTGTATTCGCTAATTCACTATTAGGTTCTACCATATAAGATAGTAGTACAAGTGAAAGAAGTGGAGTGAAATGACCCTGATGTTGTGGCAACCACTAGACATAAAGTCCAATAGCTATACAAGTAAGTAAAGCTCTTCAGTAGGCAATCAAGTAGGGAAAATCACAAGAGAACTTGACAAGGAGTCTCTGCTAAATTAGAGTCCTTTATATACAAAATATGCTTGGTCTGTGCTACCAATAATTAAGCCTGCCCTATTATCCATGCTATAACCTCATATCCACCTCATTCCCTACTCAAGGCCACCATGTTGTATACATATGCCCTGATGTCATCTTCCAGATCCTTCCACCATGTTCTATGCCTATGATGTCACATCATGTGACCTGTCATGTGACTGCAATGTCACGTGCCTCTTTATCGTCCAAAAGAAAAATAAAATTGTTAGTGTTCAAGTGTCCCATAATACCTAATTGGGCTCAACAAACTGACAAGAAACTTTTTCAACAATCCAATATATCTCCCAAAGAGGAGAGCTCACAAGACTAGAATAAGGCCTGTGGTTCCTCCCACCAATCTAACACATGTGTAGAAGATGAGATACCTATTAATAATTTTGCTAATCAACAGTGTAGCCTTAGTGCTGTTTCAATTCCTTATTCCAATTCTGATCTAGCTGATCCCAATTTATGGGACAGTAACTTCAACCTCATTTCTATTTTTGGTACAATCAAGAAGTTGGCAAATGATGTCAAAAACATCACAACTTCATTAAATCACATAGTATCTTTTATTAACAAAAGAAATATTAAAAACAACAAAGAAACTGACATCCTTTATCTGGAAGGCTTCAGTCAAGCAACTTGAAGCATTATTTCAGCCATTTACAAAAGTGGTTGGGATAAATTAAAAACTAACAATAACAACTGAGCTTTTAAACAAGAAGTATTGGCTCAATTCAACAAGAAGAATGTGAGCACTAAAATGTCTTTAAATAAACCTGATAATGCCTCAAAAACAAAATTGGTTGAATTCTTGAACTTACCTGCTCCAAATCCAGTAGGTTCCCCTCCTCCAGTTCCTTCTAGGCCAACTAAAGAAGAAATGAACAAATCTAATTTTCACAGAAAAAACAAAGGAAAGAATGTTCCCAATCATTCATATGCTCAGGCCTCTTCTAGCAATGTTAAGGAGATTTTAAAGATCAAAGAGTCTTTTCTCCAGCTATCAAACAAGAAAGTGGAGGAAATGCACAAAACCATCAATGATTTAAGCAGACTTAAACCTCATATTAGTATGACCACTAAGGAGCGCTCATGCAAACAGATTATAGTTTCTATGAATAATGAGAACATCACTTCCTTCATGAAATCATCTGGTAAACATGTTACTAACATCAATTGAGTACTTAAAAGTATTAAATCAGACAACTTTGTCGACTTCATTTGCTTAGACCATCGGGGTCTGATAATCAATTCCAATAAAGTTACTTTACCCTCAGATCTATTAGTGGTTGAGTCATATGTTAAAAAGTCAAACTCTATCAATACTGAAGATGTTCAAAGTACACATTTACCCCAATCAAAGTCATATCTCAAGATACTTGGCATTCCATATCTTATTGAAAGCACAAATATGCCAATCAATGCCAGTATGATGGAGACAATTATCAAATCCACTTACATCTTTAACAACATTAGAATCACCTCCAAACCTAGGGTAGTTAAAGTATCTCCAAAATCTGATATAGCTATTGTTTGAATAGATATCTGGGATTCACAAAGCAGTTCCTCTGCTAAAATAATCATTAACAGATCTTTCAGCATAGGAAGTTATATTGCTACAATATGAGGAGTGAACATGAATCCTGGCATCCTCCAATACAAGAATTGCTAGAAGTGGGAACACATGACTTTTGCATGTAGAATTCAAGGGGCTAAATGTATCAGATGCAATGGTGTTACAACTTAAAGACTTTAGAGTGGGTCAATAAGAAGAACCTTGTATTGGGTTAACACAAGAGAACTCGATAGAGAACTCTTTACAAGATTGTCTACCTTTTATACTAAAGGCACATGATCCATGCTATATACTCCTAGCCTACCCTAAACAGCTATGTGTATGCTTCAAGGCCAACATGTATTGTACATGTTGTATGACATCATTCTTTTAGCACCTTCTATGCCTTTCTTCTTGTGTCACATGACTAACCCTAACCCTAGGTTCTATAAATAGAAAAATACAAAAGTAAATAGAAAATAAAATCAAATAAGAAAGAAAGTGAGAAAAAACTAAGTCTACACTTTTCGTTCTTGACAAATAGGCCTCACAAGACAGAACATTATTGTCATTTCACTTGGTGACGCAAGGTAAATTTCAAGATGAACTCTCCAAGATTAGAAACTAAGCAGGGTAAGCCATGCTCTCATTCTTTCAAATGTCTCAACTGCAAAGGTGATCACCAAGCAACTTTGAATATGTGCTCGTTCTAGAAACATTAGTTCAACAAAGAGTGGTACACAAAGAAGTATCAAGAAATATGAGAGATTAGGAAGAATTCAATTTGCTCATCTGTGAGCAGTGTACAAGCATAATTATTAAAGATCTCAAGATATACTCATAAAATATTTGAAAAAACAAATCGCTTATCGAAACAATACTGGAAAATCAAAAAAGTTTTGATATTTTTTTTATTCAGGAGCCTTCTTGGTCCATTATACAAACTATCCCAAGTTCTTCCAACAAAGAAGAGGACAAAGTTATAGGTAACTCTAATCATCTGAATTGGATAGATTTTTCTAGAACAAATACCAACGATAATGACTATCCAAGAGTGGTGATATATATCAACATTTGTTTAACAGCTATACACTTCTCACTAAGAAAAGACATCTTCAATCATAAAGACATTTGTTGCTTTTCTTTATTTATTCTAACAATATTCATTTAACTTTAAAGTATCTTAAGGATACTGAAGCAAATATATGCAACATCTTGATTATGGTAGGTGACTTTAATATTAGAGATAATGACTAAGACCCTTCTTATCATTTTTATTCTGCTTATAGTGATGTCTTAGCAGAAATTGCTGACTCTTTTGATCTTATATTGTTCTCAGCCATTTAATGAGTCTCCACTCGATACTCTGACAGAGAGAATAATTCTGACTCTATCATTGATCTATTTTTCTTATGCTCAGATTCAGCTGAATTCAATAGCCACAAAATTCATCTAGATCTTTGTTTTCTATCAGATCATGCTCCTTTAATAGTCAACATTATAATTAAAGAAGAGTTTATTCCAATAAAGAAATAAACCTTAGTCAAAAACAGTGAAGATAGAGCTGAATTTATGAAGGACTTTATCAGAAAATTTGGTAGTATCAACACAGTGAACATTAGTGATAAAATAACTCTTGAAAGCATCATTTGAAGTTATGCTAATATAGCAGAGTCATCATGGATAGCACATTCGTGATGGGTTAATGTTATAAGACAATTCAAGAATTGGTGGAACAACAAAAAAGAGAAACTAATGGCTTATAGATTATTCAAAAGAGTTGAAGAATAAAAGGACTTCAAAAAGACAGTAAAAATACAAAACAACTATTCTTTGACAACATAATTCAAGAGATCATGTCAAAAAATCAGAGACTATGAGATCTGATGAATTGGGTCAAGAAAAGAAAACTACCAGCCATTGAAGCAATTTAACATAATGGATGGCCATGTATTGAGATTAAAGACTTATGGAATGCACTTCATCAAACAATCAACTCAGCTTAAAACTAACAAGTTGATGAGTTATTACTAGATGAACTTCTATCTAAATATTACTTAGTGTGGTACTCTTTTTCCAGGAAAGAGTTTATGATGGCCATTGACAAATGCAACAATTCATCTACTTCTAGACTAGATTGAATTTCATGGAAACACCTTAAACTTATTGTCAGAAATGACAAATGTTTGGACAACATCATTAATATTGTTAATACCTGTATCAATCTAGGATATTGGCCTTTGTATTTCATAGCGTCTTCATCTATCATCATTCCAAAACCTAACAAAATTGTGTATGATTCTCCCAAGTCTTTTTGTCCTATTGTATTACTGAATACAATGGAAAAACTGATTGAAAAAGTCATTAGTGAATGTCTTCAATATCATCTGATTGTAAGTAATTTCATCCACCCAAGTTAACTTGGGGGCCCTAAGTAATGTTTGACTATGAATGCAGGACTCTTCCTTACTCATTTAATTTGATCTGAATGGGTTAAAAACCTTCAGACAAGTACTTTGGCTTTTGATATTGCTCAATTCTTTCTGTCTTTGAATCATCACTTAATCCCCTTGATTCTTAGAAAAACAGTATGTGATTTGAAGATTTCAAACTTTTTTTTCTGATTATTTAGTAGACAGAGAAACTTGCTATTCATGGAATGGTTTCATATTGCCATTTTTCTCTGCTAATGAGGGTATTGGTCAAGGATCGACTTTTTTGCCCATATTATTAGCTCTTTTTATCATTCTAATTTTTCACATTTTTGAAAAAAGAATTAAAAATATAAATATTCTAATTTCCTTTCTTTTGTTTGTAGATGATAGTCTCTTTATTTCTCAAGAAAAATCTTTTATTTACTCAAATACTAATACTTTTTGTAGTTACAATATTATGATTACACTACTAGATCAATTTGGCCTTGTAGTAGAACATGGGAAAACTGAAGTATTTTATTTTTCCAGGTCAATTGGAGCATTTGACTCCCTAGCTCTTGACCTTAGTCAAATCAGCAGACTTATTCTTTATTCTAAAGACATATGGAGGTATCTAGGGTTTATTTTTGACAGAAAACTCTCATTCCAACAACATATCAATCACTATGCAAACAAAGCCCTGTCAACAGTCAAGTGCATGAAAAATGCTTGGCAACTCAATGTATAGACTTTTACTATATCAGAAGTGCCTTTTTTTACAAAACATGCATTCTTTCTATCACACTCTATAGCTTCCTACTATAGTACTACAACAAAGTGCCTTTATTAAATTCTCTCAACATGCTCAACAAAATGTAAAGATGAGCCATGATATGGATTCTAGAAGCATTTCATACCTCTCCAACAATGGGATTAGAGGCTATTGCAGATTTAATCCTGATTGAACTATATCTACAGAAATTGAGTGGTAGGAATCAGCTATGAATGGCCACTCTGCCATTCAATCACATCATCAAATTGTTACTTGAGAGAAGACACAATCAAAACTCTCAGGAACACCATCTTGCTCTTGGAAACATGATGTCTAAGTAGCAACAAAAACTCAAAAGTTCTATTATTGACATAAATAATCATCTAAATGGAATATTTTCATCTTTTGATCCTTTAAATGACATTTTTCATCCTGGACATAGATTAATTGATATTTTCCCTAGTTGTTTCTCTGTTGCTGATCACACTTCTGATAAAAGCAAGACAACTCATTGTAAAAGGCTTGACGAAATCATCATTGAATTATCATTGAATCCAAGAACTGTTGCTGTTATCTCAGACATGAGTATTCAGAATAATGTCACTACCTCTATTGCACATATCCACTCCTTCAACAATCTGCTGAAGAAAACTCTCCATCATGCTATTAATGTTACTTCAACAGAGGCTAAATTATTTGCCATTAGATGCAGTATCAATCAGGCCATTCAAATACAATATGCTTCACACATCATAGTCATAATAGACACAATTCATGCAGTTGAAAAGATATTTGATTCCCAACTGCATGAAAAGATATTTGATTCCCATGTACATCCACATCAACAACAAGTGATTGCAATATCAAAGGATCTGAAAGCATTCTTCAGCTCACATGAGGACAACACCATTGAATTTTGGGATTGTCCTAACGACAAATGGCATCTGCACTCAATGGTGGATAAGGAAACAAAGCAATTCAATCTCACCCCTCTACATCCAAGTAAAGAATCGTGGGATTACAGCAAAAGAAGGGAATGCGACGTCATCATTAAGGAATGGCATTCGACATTTAAATCATCTAATCTCAAGGGGAGAAATTTCCTACAGTTATTAAACAATGACCTATCAGAAATTGAGCCGGCCTACACAAAAGGAGGACCATGGTTACAACAATTTGGTTTTTGAAACTCGCTATGTGCTCGAGCCACACGAGCGATTACCAATCATGCTCCGATTGGAGAATATCACTTAAAATTCTTCCCCAGAGAAGAGTTCAAGTGTCCGTGCGGGTATTACCCAATCGAATCAAGATGACACATTCTATATGAATGCAGATGCAGATGGTTTAACAAGTATTGAAATCCGATGAGAGAGACGATAAGTCAATTTATCTCTTTCTTAGAGTTCAATCCAAATGCTTTCTCATTTGAAGACGGCACTACATGAGTTAGTTCTACTCAGCTGTTGCGCTTTTCTCTTTCCTTTTTCCCTTATCTTTTTTCTTTTTTCTCCCTTTTTGTTTCGTTAGTCCTATTTAATGTAGTTACGAAGTAGCTACCACGGCCTGCCTACGCGCCCCGTGTAATAAATTGTTGAATTAAAAAAAAAAAGCCTCTGTACCCTAGCAAAACGTCTGGGAATAGAATAAAGACGAATGTGACTCGTTGATCAAATGTACTTCAAGCCTCTGACCTGAGGGGGAAAGTTTCTTGGAACTTAATGACGAAGAAGGCACCACCCCCATAGTCCCCTCTTACACCAAGGGAGGATTGTATCTCAAACATGTTGGACACTCCAACTCGTTATGCACATGAATTACAAGGTTAATCACAAACCATGCACCTACAGGCGAATATCGATCATACTGCTTGCTCTTGTGATCTCGAACGAGCTATGATTGCAATAGATACAACAGTTCACAGGTACAACAGCTCACATCGGCTAATTCTTAAGTAGTTTTCTTATCTGTACTTCTTCCCCTCATATCCATCTTATGCCACTGTTCCAATGGTGTCATTGCAGTCGAACCCTATTTCCTTTTTTCTCCTCTTCTCTTTTCCCTCAGTAGTCGCATACTACCACGGCCTGCCACTGCGCCCCATGTAATAAATTGTTGATTTTAAAAAATAGCGTGTTCAATAATTTGAAATGCATTATAATAACTTATATTTATCATGATGTAATCATTAGCTAGCAGCCTCTTCTCTTGCAAGCTACCATGAGTATCACGCGACCATTCAAAGCTTCTGACATGTTTAAGTTTAATAACATGTGAGTGACTTCCTTTTGACTGCCACAGCATGTGTATTCATGTCAACTGCCATTCAACAAAGCAATCTAGACATTTGGACAGAAACTGTGAGGGATTGAATATCTTTGGTGTAGCATGCCTTCATTTACATTTAAGTCAATAGTATGGAATTGGATTTTACTTGAGCTATCTCTCAAGGTGGCCTGATATCTGCTGTGTGCAGGATGCACCTAGCGGCCGTATGATGGGCTACGGTGTGTCGCTAATCTCTTTGCCGATTCCTTTGTTAACGTCGTGATTCTTCTATTCTCGCTTCCTACTATATTCTTCAACCAGTCATCGGAAAAGCCGAAGGCCAGGGTGTAGGATGGCATGGGCATGTAACAGCCATTACTGTTGCACATGAATATCGTCGACTCGGCCTCGCGCGTAAAATGATGAACTTCCTCGAACTCATATCAGACGAATTCTACAAAGGATTTTTTGTCGATCTATATGTGAGATGTGCAAATAAACATGCGATTGATATGTACGAGGGATTGGGATATAGCGTATATAGGCGTGTGAGAGAGTATTATGGAAATTTAGGTGTGGGTAAAGGAGGAAGGGATGAAGAAGATGCGTTTGGTGAGTGGTTTATGTTCACATTCCCATTGTAGATATAGCTGATGCCTCGATTAGATATGCGAAAATCACTCTCGAGGGATCCAGATCGACATTCGATTAGGTCGAATGGGCGGGATATAATCGTTAGTGCTCATGATGCCTCGTAAAAAGGCTAACTCTGTGCCTCTAGTCGAGTCG
>Ga0157364_1009553_pt1 | contig 10016 bp, 5 predicted proteins | sample AttsexASBM2_FD_111476 | JGI IMG/M metagenome (GOLD analysis project Ga0157364, IMG submission 111476) | Fungus gardens microbial communities from leaf cutter ant in Ribeirão Preto, State of São Paulo, Brazil - Atta sexdens ASBM2 | ecosystem: Host-associated > Fungi > Mycelium > Unclassified ... | reverse complement strand
TACTGTAATTTCCTAGTCTAATAATTAATAAAGATAATCTCTATTGATTTCAATTTCCAATGTTCAATAGTAATATACCACTATTAGCACTCAACTTCCTTTTTGGACTTCATTAGGTTATTTGAAGTTACAACCATATAGTAGACAGACAGTGTAGCATATAAGCTGAAGTCAATGTTATTCTGACAAGAAGCTTTTTGTATGAAGTTTTTACACTTTATATAACTTCAAGCCAACCATGTATGCTTTTGTCTTCCAGTATAAACTATATCTGACAAGCATGCAGATCATATAAATTTGATCTTTCAACTTTTCTGCATACTCATCAGGTATAATAGAACTAAGTGGCATATCATTGAAGTTATCAACCAGAATAGGAAATAAGCCAGAGTAATAAATATTTAATGCTCTTATATATCATTTATCTAATCTCTAGATATCTTGACAACTAGAACAGCAAATAGGACAGCAGGTTATAACAACCTCTTCTTTCTACTAGTTGACCTCTTAGTTATAAGCTTTAAACCAGATAAAACTGAGAATTAAGTCCTGCTTGCCTAAACTAGTAACAGTAAACAAGTGTTAGAGTAACCAAGTAGAAGAATAGAGTACTTCAAATCTTCAGGTGATTCTAATTTTATTGTCTAAGAAATACTAACTATATACTTACCTCCAGAAAATCCTAAGAGAACAGAATGGATATTTCTCAAGATAATGTCAGAAGATATTAGTAATACTGTAAGTTTAGATTCACTCTATAGAAGCTTAGTTCTACTCTTAGACTAGCTATTACCCAGACTAGTTTCTGATAGACTAATAACCACTCCTATCTTATCCTGATCCTTATTGTTTAGTCTGCTATAATAATACTACAGTTATTTAGTTAATTATAGTTTTAGATATTGATTAGTCAAGTATACAGACCATATGCTTGGACCATTCTACTATAATATATGGTAGTGGTGTAACAGTAGAATAAGAATACCTATTAACTGGAGTTTCTGGACACTTACAACTTCTTAATATGAGACTAATTCTCTTATAAATGATAGTTATTCTATATAATAACAGGTTTATTTTAATGTGTTAGCATTCTGTTTACATATGTAGTGAATAATGACACTCAAGTAATCAGGAATAGTTCAGAATAAAAAGACCAAATTAGAAAAGAGCTAAAGTGTTTAGCAAGTGCTTTCAAAATGTAGAAAAGCAAGTAAGTAAATAAGTAGATGACAATAACAGACTATCATACAGTATATTATAAAAGAGTAAGGGAATATAGAAAATATAAGTTAGATAACATATTCAGGCAGTTAGAGATATTTGTATGCAGCTTAAAGTATCAGAGTTGTAAACTACATATTCTATTTTATTTTCTTATTTTATTTTTCCTTTTAATTTCATTTTCATTTTATTTTATTTTTGACTTAGGGTTAAGGTTTTAACATGATGTCATGGTCATGGTCACAACTGTCACATGATCACATAACATAGAAAATCATAGAAGGTTCTAAACAAATGATATTATATAGTATAATAATATATTGGCCTAATAGAAAGTACATATACTTTAGGGTAGGGTAGTTGTAGTATGCACACAGACCATAGTCTGTGGTATAAGGTAGACTAGCCTATACTTAGGACTCTATTGAGTTCTTTTATGATTACTCAATCTAAAGTTACTTCTTGGTCTAACTTGTTAGACTTAAAGACTATAACATGAAGGGGTTCAGAATATGGAAAAGTAGATTAGCAAATGAGTGTAAATACTGGAAAGGGTCATAGATTATGGATCAGCTAGAAAATACAGAAAAAAAAGGTCTTGAAAGAACAAGTCTCTTTACAGTAAGCTATACTCTGAACATATTTTACAATAAAGTATAATATCTATTACTTTTAAGATCTGACTAGCCTTATTTAGGATGCCATTGACATTGTATACTTAGTATAAACTGAGAGTGTTTTCAAATATTTATATTATAGTTCTTCACAAAACTCTGGTTAATAAAAGTTTCTGTAATTCCAGAATCTACTAGTATATGTATAGATAAAAGTAGTTTTGATATATTTGTAGTCTCCAAAGAGATGAGTATATATAGCAAAGCTTTTTAGATATCAAGAGTGCTAATTATAGGTTACTGAGAATGTTTTTTTTACTTAGAACATCAAGTAGTTTATAGAGTTTTTGTATAGAACAGATATATAGATATATTAGAGAGGTTACTATCTTTAGTATATTCTTCTATCTAAAGTATAGTGAATCTATTTATAAGCAACTAAAATATACAAATTGCTAGCCACTTTATACAAAATCTTGTATTTGAGTCAAACTATTATTATTTAAGTCTACAGATTTCAACTGTTGAAATCCTTTAAGATGTTCAGGTTCTCTGTTAATTTCTTCCATTGCTTAGTAGTTAATTGCTACACATCTAACCTTATAGAGTAGTCATGAATAATATAGTTCAAATCTTTACAGCAGTAACATTCTTTAGTAAGTAAGGAGCAAAATTTGTATATAGGGTTTATATCTATGTAAATGTTTGAAGAAGGCATTGGTACTTGTTAATATTGAAATACTGAGGTAGTAGAAAGTTCAGGCTATTAAAAAAAGAAGTAGAGAACAAACTCCAGTTGAGTAAAGATTGGAGATTGGTATTAAGGATAAGAGGTGTTTACTGATTTAACTGAAAGGCTTTATTGGCCTGTCTTGCTTGGTCAATGTATTTTGTAGTCTTAAACCATATATCTGAATTAGTATCTTCTGGTTATCCTACGAGCAGGATGGCTATCTAATCTTAAATAGTAGTATTGAAATACTGTCTGAACTTAATAATAATAGTGTGGAAATCTGTGTATCTAGCCTGAAATTTATCTAGATAGTCTTTTACTGAGCAGCTATTTTAACAATAAGAAGTTTCCTTAAGTTTGTTGATAGCTTCAGTTTTAATATTGATAGGAAAGAAATAAGCATAAAAGAGCTTCTCAAACTCTAGCTAGATTATGATAGAGAATACTCTAGTGTTTGACTTCTCTCTGAATAGATTTTTAGACTACTTAGCAGCTTGGTTACTTCTAAAGAAGAATAACACCCAAAGAATCTTATTCTAACCTCTAATAAATTAGTCTATAAAAAACCATATATATAGAGAGAATAGGCACTTAGAAAGGCTTAATCTATTTGATAATATCTATTAAAGTCTATAAGTGAAAGTATATTAGATCATAAGCAATATAGTAAGTTTCTTGGTAAAAGAGTTATTTGGGAAGAAGAGTCTAAAAAATACAAGATAAAATTAGATATTAAAGTCTGTAAATTACAAAGTTGAGTTACAAAACTTGTAAGAATTGTGAATGTTGGACTTGGTTTATTTTTGTTTTTTTTCTCATTTTTATTTTTATTTTTATTTTCCATTTATTTCTTATTTTGGGGTTAGAGTTTAATATGATATTACACATTATCATATAATATGACTTAGTATTATATATCAGTTACAAGTTACATAATATGGTCACAGTTATACTATCACACAATCATATATCACAATAAAAAATGATGGAAGTGTCTAGAAAAAATATTATTATAATAGTATGTTTAACACATGTTGATCTTAAAATAAATACATGGCCCTTTAGTATAGACTAATAATAGTATAGCATAGTCCCGTAGTTTAGTATATATAAGATAGATAGTTCTATATAGAGTTTTCTATTAAGTTCTTTTGTGTAAAATTTATACAAGGTTTTTTCTTTTGATCAACTTTAGGATCATAAATGATATTGTAGAAAGCCCAAAGTCTTATTTATATTGATGGGATTATGAGATTGTTCTGAAGATAATATTATATAAGAAGTAAGAAAGAGTAAGAGAGATTGAGATATAAGAATAAGCAATCCTAGACTACTAGACTTAAGAATATTTCAAGATTTCTAAAGTAAAGATTCTGTTCTATTGTTAGAACAACTAGACAAAAATGGTAATATAGTAGAGATTATAATTTCAGTAAAATCTAAGTCTATTAACAAGTAATATCTAATATATAACTCATCTTTAGAAAAATCTAAAAAAACAGAATTATTATAATTGATATCTTATGTGTTACAAATGTTCACTTCATATCTATCTTGACATAAATATGTGTTGGGATTTGTTTCATTTGTAACTCATATTTAACTATACCTTACTTTTATATATAAAAGATAATTGACTAAATAGATGATGATGATGTTCAGGATTGGAATAGAAGATAATAAACAGAAGCATATAGAAAGAGTTAGATAATATGTTATCCTGTAAAGAAGAGACAGCAAAAAAAGGAAACTTAATGCATATACAAATATGAAAATATTAAATGGAAAAAACTATAACTTAAGGTACTAGTCAACTTAAAATATATCTATACTAAAATTGGTAAACAACTATTGAAGGAAAAATAAATTCAAACAGAATATAGAGATAGATTATTCAATGAGTTATTCAAGAGAAACTATTAGTAGCCAGGAATATAGAATGACATCAAGAAATATGTCCAGGAATGCTAGAAATACCAGCAAAATAAAGTGTAACACATGGAGAAAGTGGGAAAACTTTATCTATTGGAGACACCTCAAGAACTATGGTAGGAAATCAGTATTGACATTATTGGACCATTACTAAGATCAAATGACAAAGATATAATAGTAGTTATAGTGAATTGATTTATAAAGATGATCAGACTTAGGGCAACAGTAATAGTAGTATCATTAGAGAAATAGCCAAGATCTATAGAGATAATATATATAAAATCCATGGAGTTTCAAAGAAGATTCTTAGTGATAGAAGACCCCAATTTGCTTCACAATTCATAGAAGATTTAAGCAAGATAATAAAAACAAAACAAACATTATTCATAGCATACCACTCTCAAACCAACAAGAGAGAATCAATCAGGAAATTAAAGCATTCTTGTAACATTATATCAATTATCAGCAAGATGATTGGATGGAATGGTTATCAGCAGCAGAATTCCAGTATAATGGCAAAAAACACTCAGCCACAGGGTATACATCATTCAAGCTTAACTTTATATAATACCTATGGAAAGAAGATTTAACAATAAAGACAGAATTACCAAAACTGGAGACTTTTCTTAAGAAACTACAGAGAAGTTGGGAAACAGTGAAGATATCAATTGAAAAGGCAAAAAAAAAGCCATGAAGAAGCAATTCAATAAAAAAAAGATGAAATCCTCAAGAATTGAAATAAGGAGATAATATGTAGTTAGAAGCCAAAAATACCCAGTCAAAATGACCTTCAAAGAAGCTAGACTAGAAAAGATACAAATCTTTTAAAATTACAAAAGATATTGGCCAGGGAGTATCTTAGCTAAAGTTATCAGAAGAATAGACAATACATAATATGTTTAATAAAAATCTGCTAACATAATGCAAGAAATCCCAATTCAAAGGACAGCACATGGAAACAGCACCACTACCAGACATTATTAACAAGAAAGAAGAATACAAAGTAGAAGAAGAACAGAATCATAGAAAATAAGGATGTGGCACACAATTCTTAGTCCACTAGAAAGGTTATGAAAATAAACATGACCAATGGATAGCAGAAATAGGGTTACTACATGCTAAACAAGTAATTCAAGACTATTGGGCAAAGCTTTTAAGACAAAACCTATAAAAGAGAAGAACAGAGCTCCAAATCAACATTTTAAAGCATTAAACAAGAAATCCAAACTCAAATTATGTTTACTAATTTGCAACTATCCCAACCCCTACATTGCTTATATAGTCAACAACATGAACTTTATTATAATCTTGAACAGAGAAAAGAAAGATTGGACAAGGAAATATTACAAGATAATTTAAGAACTAGAAACTATAGCTAACATTCAACTTCAACTCCAGAACATTATTAAATCATCAGATGCAGCTAATAATCAGCTAGTAGATATCAAAACCACTTTACTACAAGTAAGCAAAGATCACAAAGAGCAAGTAGGCAGAGATATTTACAACATATCTACAGAATTAAGAAACATCATATGTAGAGAAATAAAATGATATGTGCATCATATTGTTATATGCTAAGTCTACCTGTCCAGAAAACACATCCCCATAGTTATACTGCTTTTCTAATAATACAACTATCTGAGTATTTCATCTTCTATAACAGAGATACTCCTATTTGACTTGGTCTTTCATGGCAGAGTCATACTTCTTTTAGTGTTTCAACACTGAAACCTCTGCTTGGAGTAATAGAGACTATACTACTGAAACCTCAAACATCTCCTATATTATTTCTTTGTATATAAGACTAGTAGTTATACTATAATTCACTAGTCTGATAATCAACAAAGATAACTCTTATTAAACTTGATCTTCAGTATTCAATGGTGACATACCAATTAGTACTTACTCTCATCTCAGACTTCTTCCTTCCTTCTAAAATTACAACCATGCAGCAGATAGACAACATAGTATATAAGCTGAAGCCAAGGTCATTCCACAAAGTTCATATCTCTAAGCTAATTCCACAGACTTTCACCTTTAGTATGAACCACACCTGATACATATTCAAGTGTTATTAGCTGATAAATTGGATTGTTATAAAGAAAAAGGTAGAGAAGCAACTATTAGATATATAAAGTTTAAACTGAAGCTTTTTCTAATTTCTTTTTCATTTTTTCATTTTTTTGTTTATTTTCTATTTTGAGATCTAGGGTTAGGGTTAAAGTGATGTCATTATCATGCTGTCACACATCAGTCATATCAGATGACATAATCACAGTAACAATCATAAGTCATATAATCACAAAAGAAAGATGTAGAAGGTCTTAGAAGAATGATGTCATACAACATATATAATACATGTTGGCCTTAAGGTGAACATATAGTCATTTAGGATAGGCTAAAATAGTAGTAGCACAGACTATGAGGTTTTAGTATATAAGGTAGATAATCCTGTACAGAGTTCTCTATTGAGTTCTCTTGTATTAATCCTAATATAAGATTCATTTGCTTGACCAACTCTAAGGTCTTGAGTTTGTGACAGCAGTAGATCAATATATCCAGACACTACAAAATGTATATCAAGATGTATATTGAGACATGCTACAAATTATAACTATTAACAAAGAAAAGCAGAAAAAAGACATCATTCAAGATAAAGAATGTTATAAGACAATAAAGTGTGGACAGACTTTGATAAGATATAGATAGAACAGTAGTATATTATTAGTCTACAGTGAGAGAAGGTACATGACATGGAAGTCACATGATATTATATTATAAAGCCTAGAGTGGTCTAGAAAGGCTTAGAAGAATTTATGGTCTAGAAAAGTCTAGACAATGACATCAAGAAACATGTTAACTGCATTGCTACTATATGGTGTACACATGGTGCACTTATGGATGATGCATGGACTTTAGGGTAGGATACACAGTAGAAGTGTAGTCGTAGCACAGACCATATGTAATAGTATATATAGGATAGCAATACAGCAGGAACTCCTTGTCGAGTTCTCTTGTGATCCCCACTTGATATCCTACTGAGAGATTTGCTGCATGTGCTGCTATTGGACTTTGTGTCTAGTAGTTGCTACAACAAAGAAGTATTGTTGTATAAACTATATGACATATCCTTATTAGGCTCAAGTGAAACTCCATCTCTAGATATACAAATACTACAAGACAAAATCAATAATCTGGAAAAAGTACTAAAAATATTGCAGTTATCTGTCAAGACCATACCATTTACTTCTTCAGATTATTATAAAAATATTTAAGCCAATGAAGAAAAAAATAGGATATATTAGAACAATATTGCTATAAGCCTGCTACTTATCTGAGTTCCTATAATCAGCATAAATACTGCTAGTTGGCTGAAAAGTATAAGCTTTCAGTTAAATTGTCTTTTGGTGTAGTTGGTTCAGCACTAGCAGTCTAGCCATATTACAATGTATTTGTCTTGTGGTAACAGTATGGTAGACTCATAGACAATATATATACTTTAGAGTAGAACTATTTATTATTAGTATGGACCATATATGTATTGTATAAATAGAGTAGCAATTCATTGGGGACTTCTTGTTGAGTTCTCTTGTGATCCCTCTAAGATATTCTTTATTGAGTTTACCTTAGTGATACTATTAGTCTTGTAACTAGTGGTTACTACACCAACTGGTAACTTGAAGACCAAGTAGTATGTTTACTATTACTTCTAGAGGTTTAAAAACTTTCTCCTCATGCTTCATTGATGAAGAGAGGTTGGTGCAACTGAAAGCTTTACATTAGTCAGATCCAACCAAGATATTATGAGCATATTTAATATTCTCAACATATGGTGAAATGGACATGTAATGAGAGAGGAATGTTTCCACTTGGCAGGACAAGAATTCATATTGCATTTTCTTTGCAATGTTGGAGCAAAGAACTGATTGAGTGGAATATTTGGATATGATATGTGGCTGTACTCCTTTTGGTCTATGGTATAAGATGAAGTACTATACAAACAGTTGCCTTGTAAAGCTAAAGACCTTGATCACCAAGTGGATAATGATAATGTAACAGTCTACATCTACCAGAGGATATTTTTATGGCATCATAAAGTGTGTCTAGATGAGCAAAAGCTGTCTAATTATATAATCTCACTCAAAATCAAATCTTAATTCACTTCTTTCTTTCACTCTTTTTATTATATTTATATCTATACAATCCAAAACTAGTGATCAATGAGTATACAAAGCACAAGATCAGAGGTTTGTCTTCAACTCCAGCTCTGACCAAGACTAACATTGTTCATCACTCTGTCTCATACAGACCTCCTAAGCTCACTAGTCCTGAAAAAGGTGGACATGAGTGGCATGAGAAATTTGCACATGGTCTTGGTCCAGCTCATCAAAGTCTCAATTCTAAGTAGGTCTCCTTCACACTAACAATTATCTCCTTTAAGCACAGTTGATATTAGAATCAGAGACAAACACACCCTCTCAACAAACTTAGTGCTGAGGAAACAGGAGAAACATGAACATTGTATCAATAAAAACAGGCAAAATGTCAAGGATCCATTGAAGCCAACTATGGATCACAGAAACAAACCATCTAGAGGTGCACAGATTGATGTGGAGTTGCAGAGAGAAGATGAGGAGATGTTGAAAAAGAAAGCACATAAGTTTGATCGAGGAGTTAGGACTCGAGGATGAGACTTTAACTTTGGTATTCTCTGGCTCTCTGGCATGATAGGCAGGATTTGTTTCCAAGTGGATTTCAGAAACCCAGTTGTGAATGAACATTTCTTCGACACCTCCGAATCATGCTGTCATTAACTTGAAATTGCCATGTGGCGAGCGAGGTGTATATATGTATGTGTAGTCCTGACTCACCTCACCTCACCGATTCGTGCATGTTTATTTGGACACTTCAAACTGTTACAAATAAACTGGACGTCGGAGCGACCGCGACTCTTCAACAATGGATCAGAGGCTATTTATAGATTTTGACTCGTTCGGAAGTTATTTGACAAATGGGCACGAGAAACTCAAAAAGTGAGTCATGTGGTATATAGTATACGAGATGATATTTATGGATCACCACTTCATTGCATTATATAACCAGTAATTCCTTCAGCGGAGTACCCCAAGTGGTTCACCGCATTCTGCCATTCATTAAAGTCAGTGGTATAGAAATGATCAGTGCCTCCTCCGCTGTATGCACGGTAGAGCGGGATAGAATCGCATATTTGATTGGGATAGATGTAGCCAGAAGTACCCTCTGCACTGTATCCTAATTTTCCGACTGCATTGTTCATCTCAGCCTGGTTAGCGGTGTAGAAATGATCTCTAGCTCCTGAGCTATATGCACGGTACAAGGGTACGGTGCCCAAATACTGGGCTGGGAAGACACGTCCTGGTGAGCCTTCTTGGCTATAGCCCAAGTTTTGGGCGGCATTATTCATTTCTTGGACGTTGGTGGTATAGAAATGGTCTGTAGCGCCAGGGCTATATGCGCGAAGGAGTTTGACC
>Ga0157364_1009552_pt1 | contig 10017 bp, 7 predicted proteins | sample AttsexASBM2_FD_111476 | JGI IMG/M metagenome (GOLD analysis project Ga0157364, IMG submission 111476) | Fungus gardens microbial communities from leaf cutter ant in Ribeirão Preto, State of São Paulo, Brazil - Atta sexdens ASBM2 | ecosystem: Host-associated > Fungi > Mycelium > Unclassified ... | reverse complement strand
TTATAACTGTTCAACTTGATTAGTATAGACTGTAGAAATACTTATACTAGCTATTACCTTTAAGAAATCCTATTCTATCCTCTCAGAATTTTTCTAAAAGTATACACTGTTTTATTATATATGTAGATAATATACTTGAAATTTTTTTGAAAATATAAACTCTGTTGAAACATCACAGACTTTGTTTATTTATTCTAATAATTATGTTATAAAGTTCTTATTCTGAAAATTGACTAAAACTAGTATTAATTTCTAGTATTAGCAGTAATATATCTTACTTTTCTAAGTTACACTTATAATCTAACTCTTATAGTTCTTCTCTAAAATGTAACAGATAAGTACTAATACTTTTTTATGTTATTGAAGTACAAGTTATGCTTACTTACTTTCTTATTATTTCTATCTTATTATTACTTCTCTTTGAGTTATTTATATTTCTGTTATTTTTATTTTTATAGTTTCTATAGTTATATCTGCTTATATATCTACTATAATTTGAATAAATATAAGAATCTTTTTTATTCTAGTCTTAATTATATTCTTAATATTTCTTATTGTTTCATTTACTTAATTTTTTTCTCCTAGTTCTAGTAATTCTCAAATATATTTATTCTAAGTTACTATATATATATCCCATTATATATATCTTTTATAAATTTTTATTTCTAAAATATCAATTATACTTAACAAAAACAACTACTACCTTATACATCTTGAGAGTTTATTTTCATTTACTAAGTTATTCTTATTTAAGTATAGAATAATAATACTGTTTTGACCAAGTATAATAAAAATGGAAAAGTAAGAGTATGGATAATAAGCAGATGAGTGCTAGATAAGTAAAGAAATAATTGACTGAAAACTTGGATATTATTACAAAATAAACTATTCACTTATTTGTGATATCTGAATCTTAGATATACTCTTAAAGATTTAGAAGTAATTTAGAAGTTCAATAATGATGACAATAATGATTAAGATCAATACAAATGTTAATAATGAAAAGATAAATATTAATGAAAAATAATGAAGATTGATAATAAATGATATTGTTAAGTCTGAGATCTAATTCTCAGATACAAAAGTATATACACAAAAGAGTAATGGTTTGTGTACAAGTTGTTTCTATCACATAATCAAAACTCATATCTAATAGGGACTATTATCTGTCATAGCAGATGTCAGGTTAATTTTAGAAGATAACTAGTTATGTCACTATATTGATATGCTTATATTTCTATGAATACTTATGGCTTTGAGATATACTATATATTATCAGAAATGGTTTAATAAATACTTTCCAATACAAGTTTAAAGTCACTGATAGCGTAATATCTCAGTTGTTTGTTGTTACTTTTGTATATTCCACATATGTACAGATAGCCTTTATTTGGAGCTTTTCAGCACAACTTAATTTGTGAAAATTAATCTACTAGTTATAAAGATATAAGCTAAATGAAGTTTGTAACAAATATTTATAAATAGTGGAATATAATATTAGTAGTAAAAAAGAAAGAAGTTCTGAAAAAGCCTGTTTTCTTATAGAAAAAGTCTATTTAAAAATAATAAATAACAAAAGAAGTCTTACTATGGTCAAAATAAATAGCTATTAAAATAAAGTTAGATTTCTTTTCTTTCTTAATCAATATTTTATTTTAAATCAACAATTTATTATACAGAGCATGTAAACAAACTATGGTAGCTACTTTGTAACTATATATATGAAGACAGAAACAACATGAGACAATGAAAATGAAAAGAAAATAAAGAAAAAGATAATTAATAAAATGTCAAGAAAAAGATTCAAGACAAAGGAAATATCACTAGCTATAAGCAAAAAGCTAAAGCAATGCTATCTTTAAAAGAGAAAGCCTTACTATTGTAGATAAGAAATTGTGAAAAATACCTGTTAAGTCCCTTCTTGAATTTCAGTAGTTGTTGAACTTCTTACACTCATGTAGAATGTGTTACCTTATTTCAATGGGGTATAAACTGTATAGATAGGAAAATTCTTTCCTAGAAAAATATCTAGTCAATACTCTCCAATAAGAGTATAATTGACAATAGTTCTAGTAGCTCTAGTGCAAAGAGAGTTAGAACGCCCAAAGTATTAAAGCCACAGACAGCCTTTGATAGCTAATGACTCAATAGGGTTTGATTTATTATCAAGTAATTCAAGGAAATTTTTTTCTTTTAGATCTAACACTCAGAAAGTCATTCTTCATTGTATGATAGTAGAGTTACAATTCTGCCTATTGTAAAAATCCCAGAACAATTTGCAGAGAGGAACTGGAGAAACATCAAAATTCCTAGTATCTTTGTTTACTAAGAAGTGAAATAGCTATTTTTCTTTACTAGGACAATCCTAAAAATTGATGCAATTATTGCTGTCTCTCTTGAAGAAATCTCTTAGTTTATGAGAAACAGCAGTGAAATAAATTTGGAATGGATGTAATAAGGAGTCAAAGATTTTCATGGGGGAGAGATGGTATAGTGGAAGAGCCTTCCATTTATGTATATTATGCCTATCTCAAACCTACTTGAGGTTATGGGTTCAATTTCTTAGTAGTCCTTTGTATTGGGTAACTGTATAAAAAGGTTAGGGTATTGATACTCCATACATAATTCCTCCTGTAGGCATGGACTGCCATCACACCCCATATAATAAATTGTTGACTTAAAAAAAAGATTTTTATAACAGTGTATAAGGAGTCTGTGATGATAACAATATAATTGGTGATAGGAATACTAATAGCTTGGTTGATTCTACATCTGATTGTGAAGAGCTCAGCTTCTATGGTAGTTATGTTAACTGCATGATGAACTATTTTGGTGACTGGCCTGTTGTATAAGTGGATGTGCACTATAGAGGTAGTAACATTGTTTCTTATACTAATATCTGCAATGACAACTGAGAAGTGAGAGTTATTAAAAGCATTAATAATAGTGTTGTTGTTAGGCGCAGTTTGCACTTGAAGATGAAAGTCTGTAGAGTTGGCTTGAACATGCACAAAGTGTAGAAACTCCTGCAATAAGCTCGGTGATGTGGACTTGCCAGAACAACCTTGGTCTCAACTTATGTGTTGTGTCTCCTACAAGCCACATGGTCAGAATTTCAGAGATTGGTCTTGTAAGGAGTTGTAAGGAGAGAGATAAAGTGCATCACCATTGACACTGGAGATTTAGTGTCAACTTTTAGTTGATTATCAGGCTAGCTACTACAAAGGGGTCACCAGCCTTAAATACATAAAATAACAAAAGGAGTAACTAAAACAGATCTCCGAGTGAGTGTTTCATTAGTGAAACACTATCTAGGAGTTCAGATTTTGAGAGGGGAAAACTCCACATAAAATCCGAGTAAATTTGCGGAGTTTTAAGGAGATAATTAGGCAATGGATACAGATGAATATGACCGTAGATTTTGACTCAAATAAAGCGAAATAACTGCAGACTTTTGGTAGAATTAAGTTCATTATAAAGTACCAAACTACCGATGGAGTTTTGGACACAAATAAGACCAAATAACCGTGGGGATTTGATGTTGTATTGAAGTTAAACATGTCTCGGACATGTTTCAGAGTTTGGAATATGACAGTTGTCAAGAATATGCATATGATTTTCAATATTGTGAGTTCAGATATAGAAGAAGAATCTGTCTAAATAAGAATCTATAAGTCTTTTTCCCAGAGAAAATTCTTTATTGGCTTAGAAATGATGACTGTAGACAATGCTTTGAAGTGGGATGGCCAGTGTTCTAAGTTGATATATATATTAGCAATGTTAATCAACTTGTCAATATACTCTTCATTTCTAATAATTTCCTTAAGATGCCTCCAAGACAGTTTGTCTAGACTGGGAGTCAAAGTGTTGTTGTAACTTTCAATAGTATTAAGAAGCTCCTTTTTTGCAAAAGGAACCCATGTCTTCATTTCTTTATTGCAGATTTCTTCCAAAAGGCTTGTATTGACTTGGTAATTTAGGATAGAATTGAAGGACCTGTAAAGAGCTTCTCATAGATTGTCTAGTTTGATACAAGATTGACTGTTGTATTGTATGGCTTCAGTAGCTGGAAGACTTTTCTTCTTGACTCAGTTTATAAGTTCCTAGGGACTACACTTTTTGTTTGTAATTTCATCAATTTTCCCATCAAAGAAATTTCAAAACAAAATTTTCTTGACTATTTCTTTGAATCTTTTCCAGTCTTCAAGTTGCCTAGACTGTCTGTATATCTCCAAATCCCTTTGACATTTGAAAGCACCAACACTTAGTAAGGAGTTGGTATTAAGGCTCTTAATTGAGTAAATAAGTTCATTAATGAAGTAGGCTTTCTCTTCACTGTTCTTGGGTAAAGATTGTTTTCTTGTTTGAACTTGTTCTTCAATAATAGAGATGTCAACAGAAATAGAGGTGTGGTCAGATGTTAATCTCTATTCCAGGTGAATACAATTGTTGTTGTGTTCTATAAAATTTGGATGTAGAAACACAAGATTTAAAACTGAATTTGAATCTTGGAAGTTGTTAGAGTATCTAGTGGGGAAAAATTCAGTAGGTTTGGACAGTTCTACATGAAAAGGGTCAGCAATTTCAAAAAGAGTAATATGGGTAGTTAAGGTACCCAAAACTATCCCTAATATTAAAGTCACCAGTCATGATAAGGACATTGTCAATATTGACTTTAGTATCCTTGAGATATCTCAAAGCCAATTGAAACAAATCAGAATATATGTTAATAAGAAAGTAAATGGAATTGCAATTGAAAAAAGAAATACATAAAATGTCTTTATGATTAAGAATGTCCTTTCAAAGAGAAAAACACATATGGGAATATTGAATGAGATAGTCCTAGGAAAAGTATCAGTTTGCAAAGAATTCCTAGAAAACATAGTCTAGTTTGAATGGTTGGGAACTCATACGAATTCTTCCCCTCACAACTAGAAGAGCTCAGAATAGTTCATATGATTGACTAAGACAGTTTCTAGATGAAGATAATATCAAAAGATAAGTGAGTTTTGAGAATGGTATTTATTAGAAAATTGTTCTTTTAAACATTCTGCAAGTAGATTTTGATTTTTTTAAAATCATGCTTTGGCACTACTCATGGCTGAGTGAATTGAGTTACTTCTACTTTTGCAAAGCTCTTGTTGTTTTTTGTTGTACCAGTCTCAGTTGAATCAATGCTTCCAGAATGAACAGGTGTTTAAGTCAGCTTGGTATTTGCCTCAGCAGTTGGAACATTTGAATGAATAGAAGCATGGTTTGCCCTTCTTGGTTTCAAGTCTTGAGGGGTTAGTTTTCTCATTTGCTTTGCAGCACCATGTGAATTGTCAGTGATGTTCAGACTTGTGGAGCTTGTTGTACTTGATGCATTTTGCCCCTTGGATCCTACACAAGAATGTTGAATGTCCTCACTTCCAGCAATTCTTGTACTAGAGAACACCTGGGTTCATGTTGGCACCTCTAATGGTGACAATATAGCTTCCTATATTAAAGCATCTGTTAATTAGTCTCTTTGCCTTACTTCTGCTTTGGACATCCCATATGTCTACCCAAATAATTGCCATATCTGACTTTAGAGATATCTTGATGATATAAGGCCTAGAAGCTAATGTAATGTTGTTGAAGATGTGGTTACTCTTGATGATGTCCTCAACCACATTCAAAGTGAGAGGATCATTCATGTTTTCTTGAAGATAAGAAATGTCTATGGTTTTGAGATAGGACTTTGACTAGAAGAGTCTTGGGACTTCAATCCCATTAGTGTTGATATAATTTGCATTTTTTATGTAGTTTTCAATCATCTGCAAATCTAAAGATGAGGTGACTTTGTTAGTCACAATGACAATACTGCTAGTTTCTACTTGCATGAAGTTGATCATGACTTCTGACTTGATGTTTTTCAATGCTCTATTCATGTTAGTGACATAAGTGCTGCTTTCCTCTATGAAATTCCTCTTGTTTTCTTTATTCATGGGAACAATAACTTGTTTTCTTGATAGGCCCTTAGTGGTCATATTAATACATGGCTTGGGCTTACTATTGCCCTTGATCATTCTCTGGATGTTGTCAATACTCTTTGCTTTGAGAGTAGAGAATGTCTCTTTGATTTTGAGAATACTTTTCATGTTACTGCCTATTTTGGAGGCCTGCACATATAATTTATTTAGGCTAGCATTTGCTTGAGCCAGTTTCTTTAATTTGAAGAACTTGGAAATCTCGTTGACTTTCTTGGAGGTCTTAACAGGAATAGGAGGAAGTATTCTCTCAATACTAGCTAGTTTGGTTGTATTCTTGATATTAGGCTTGCTGCTTTTGACTGGGTAGTCTTCAGGGTGTAATGATATGATATCTTCTGTCTAAAGATATTATTGTAGGTGTTGCAGACAAGCAAATACTATCCTGTATTATAGAGAGTGGAAATGAATTTTCAAGCAACTTCACCCATATCTTATAACTCTTTGACATTATTTGACTTTGTTGTGTCAATTTTCTTGTTTTCCATGTGAACAAGAGAGATCTTGATGTAGCTGGCATCAGATGGGAGATGTTCCAAGAAGTTATGAAGAGAAATGTGACCAAAGTTACCATTCCACAATTTAGGTTCCATAAGCTAATTAGGATTGTATAGTAGTTATATGTTGATGACATCATCATCACCAACATGTTGACTATTGTAGATATTGCAGGCCAGTGTCTTATTTGAAGCATGTTAGGGCTCTTGGGGAAAACAGGGTCAGTTGCCATACTGTTACAATTTCTTTCTTGGCTATTACCACTATAAGATAGCTGAGAGCTGTCAATAGGCTCCATGATTTCTTTGTCAGAAAGGTTGTTATTGATTAACATTCTTTCATGGTATGGTAAAGAAGAGGCTTATGAAACTATAGACACACTTCTAGTTGAGACATTACTAAGGAAATAAGTTCTTTTTCTAACATTATTATAGTTATTAATGCTGTTGATGTCCATCTCTAAAGTGGAAGGTAAAGAATTCATTTAAGTACTTGTTGTTGTAAAAGCTGAAGAAAGAAGATGTATATTTCCTAGGTCTCTATTAGATGCTACCATACAAGATAGTAGTATAAGAGAAAGAAGGGCTGTTATATTAAGTGTTGAATTAATATTTTATTAACTAGCTTGATTAAGTTTTTTTAAATAAGTATATAATTTTAATTATTAGGTTAATCTTTTAAATAAATTTTTACTATAATAAAAAATATAATAACTGTAAGAAAAATCACTTTTTAATTTGTATAAAGTAAATATTATAAATTTTATTTAACTTGTATTTTTATAATTAGTAAACTAATTTTTATAAACCAAGTTATACTAAAAAGTCTTAAATAAGAGTTATATATATATATATTATAAATAAGTAAGTAGTTTATTTTGTAATAATTTATTTTATAATAATTTATTTAAAGTTTTATAAGTTATTATTATATTTTAAAACTAAAAATTAACTTTTTATAAAATAAAATAAAGTTATAATAGTTAATCTTGATTTTATTTTTAAAATATATATTACTTAAAAGTATATTATATCAAATTAAAGTTTTATTTCCTGAAAATTAAAATTTAATATATATTTGTTTTTTTATAAATAAAACTAAAATTAAATATAATATTTTATAATTTATAATTATATTGGTTATTTTTCACTAATAAAATTATATATTTTTAGTATGATTATTTGTTAAAATATTTTATTAAAAATATCTTAAATGTATATCTAAATTTGTATAAATTGAAAATTAATAATAATAATTTATTATTTAAATAATTATTTTTATCAGATAGCAATTGTTTAGATATTTATAAAATACTTAATATATTAATTAAAGATAAAAATTTTGCTATTAAGTTTGAAAAAGTTTTTTTTAAATCAAATACTTAGAAATATATTTGCTAATTTTTTATATAAGAGCTATTTATACATATATAAAATATACAAAGATAATAACAAATTACTGAGATATCAAACTATTAGTAACTATTATTAGCTATTATTTCAGAAATGACTAAATAAATTCTCATAATCAAACTTATAATAGAGAGTACTTATCAAACTATCTTTATATAATAAACTTGGTAATGTAAACTATTTAGAACAACTTTGGCTTTAGCTTATATACTGTAATATAGTTACAACTTCAGATAAGTAAATAAAGTCTAAGATAAGAGTGAGTACTAATATTAGTATATTGTTGTTGAATATCAGAAATTAAGTTATTCTTGTCAATTATCAGAGTAGTAAATTATAGTGTAATTACTAGTCTTATATATAAGATAGATATAAGAGATATTTAGAGATTTCAGTGATAAAACACTAAAAGAGATTAGATTATTCTGTTATAGAAGATCAAGTTTGATAAGTAGCTATATATCATATTCCAAACTCCAAAATGTTGAGCGAGGAACCAGAACAAGAGCAGCTGCACTTAGAACAGTCGTGACTCAATGTTCATAGAACACAACTACTATATTATGTATATCAGTAGAACAGTTGTGGCGCAAAGAAATGTACAGTCCAATCTTATGTAAGGAAATAAGTCCAGAAGGAAAGAATGTGATGTTGAATACAAAGAGAGTGTGAAGCGAGACATACGCAAGACAAATGAATAACAACACACCCACTCAACAAACATTCCTTAAGCAAAACCGAGTCCTTTGACAAATTTCTTGTATTTGATGCCAGCGAGGGCTTTGGTGAGACCGTTGGCCAACTGCTCGTCTGTAGAGATGTATTTGGTGGCAATTGTCTCATCGGTGAATTTTTCACAAATAAAATAGTAGTGAAGCTTGATGTGCTTGCTATGCTTTGAGCTGAGACCATTTTTGATGAGCGAGATCGCCCCTTGATTGTCAATGAGTAAGGAGGTGGCGGTGCAAGAGAGATGGTTAATGGAAGAAAGAAGTCCTCTGAGCCAAATAAGTTCCTGAGTTGCAGACATCAAGGCAATAAATTCGGCTTCAGTGCTCGAGAGTGAAGTGCTGGCCTGTTTCTTCGAACCCCAGACAACTGGACCACCATTTAGCATGGCAACAAACCCACTTGTCGACTTCCTGTCCATTTTGTCACCTGCCCAGTCAGAGTCACTGTAAACAACAAGTTCTCTAGCCTTATCTCATCGATATATCAGCTTGTAGTCACTTGTCCCTTGTAGATAGCGAAAAATCCTCTTGACAGCAGTCATATGAGCTTGTCCAGGAGCGGCGGCATGTCTTGAGACCATCCCAACAGCATGGGCAATGTCTGGGCAAGTCCAGACCATTGCATGCATGAGTGAGCCAATACATTGTTAGTACTCAGTGACGTCAATTTTGGGCACAGCAAGTGATGGGAGAGTCGTATTAGGGTCCATGGGTGTTTTTATGGGTTGAGAATCGGCCATTCCATGACGTTTGAGGATTTTCTCGATGTATTGGGACTGGGAGAGTGTGGTGATGCCGTTCAAGATGTCATGATTGAGCTCCATTTGAAGAATCCATTTTGCTAGGCCTAGGTCCTTCATCTCCGACTTGGAGGACTCAACAAATTTGAGGGACTTAGAGATGAAGAGGAAATTGTCCACGTAAACAGCAACAATAATCAGGTAACCATTGGCATCAATGCGTGTAAACACACACTTGTCAGCTACTGAGACCTTGTACCCCAGCCCAACTATGACCTTGTGCACCTTGGTGTACCATTCTCATGATGCTTGCTTAAGGCCGTAGAGAGCCTTCCTGAGCCACCAGACATGTCCCTCAGGCCTATCCTGTCCTGGGGGAATCTTCATATATATCTCCTCCTTCAGGTCTCCATTCAAGAAGGCTGATTTTGCATTCATCTGGTGGATGTGCCTGTTATAAACTTAGGTCCTTAGGGTTGGACAAAAGAACAACTCTTGTATATGAGTAACACAAGAGAACTCAATAGAGTTCCAAGTACAGAGTAGTCTACCTTATATACTAATCCCCATGGTCCGTGCTAACTACTGTGCACCCTACCCTAAATGACCATGAGTAATACATGAG
>Ga0157364_1009550_pt1 | contig 10018 bp, 2 predicted proteins | sample AttsexASBM2_FD_111476 | JGI IMG/M metagenome (GOLD analysis project Ga0157364, IMG submission 111476) | Fungus gardens microbial communities from leaf cutter ant in Ribeirão Preto, State of São Paulo, Brazil - Atta sexdens ASBM2 | ecosystem: Host-associated > Fungi > Mycelium > Unclassified ... | reverse complement strand
CGCGCGCGCGCGTGCCTACATATATAATATATATAGTATTGTAAAATTATCTTTACACAGAGAAAACGATTTGTTTCAATTCGTAACTCTCATTTACGTTTATTTTATTGAAACAATTTAATTTTGAATGAAAATTATTTTGTTTAATTTCAAAAATTTAATTTGAATGTAATCAATTACATTTCTTAAAATTTCAAGAATCGATTTGGTTGTATTATTCCAATGACATTTATTAAATTTAACTCTTTCTCTGTGTAGTTGTTAATTAAACTATAATTTTTTTTATTGATTTAAGATCGATCTATAATATTATTAGCGAAAATCTTATTTTTTATCTTTCTTTCTAATGTAATCTTTCTACTATTTTTTTTTTTTATATCGTGAATTTATTATTCTTGGATTAAAATTTTATTAAAGTAAAATTAAACTTATATATAAATTCTGTAAGGATTTTTTAAGATTATCTTTGAAGATTACTTTGTGATTTAATTTTAATTGATACGTAAATTTTGATACATTGGATACAAGTGATGGTAGTCAATTTTTATGCACTTAATCGCCTTATCCTTTACCTGATTCTGTAGAATTCAGGGCGGACTAGTCTAGCTTGTTTTCCTTTGTGTGCGGATAATCTGTTGAAAGTACGCGGGAAATACCGAGCATATGTTCGTAACAAATACTGTAGCGCATTACATGAATAGAAAATATCGACTCTAGGGGCAAGTATAAGTCGACGATATATCGCAGTTCCATCATTTTCTCTGTATCTACCAAATCCTCGATACGACTTTCTGGATAGGAATATCGATACATATTGACATATTGTACCGATAAACTGTTCAAAGTTTTAAAAAGTTGTAGGAGATTTTTCGCACCTTTTTATCATATCGCACGCGTGGCTTCACAGTTTTGATTCATTTTTTTTCAAAAAACAAAAATTAACTAATTTGTTTTTCAATTTGGAATTAAATCGTTTTTGCATTTTTTAAATATATTTTTTTTTTGCCACTCGCCGCTATTTCCTTGCACATAGTAATTGCATCTGCGTTTTTCATCGGTATAAACGAGCGAGATTTGCCTGCATCTCTAATCTGGATCGTACTCTCAGAAATTGATAAACTCGGTCCATTCGACCGAAAGCGAGTTTGCGTTTCCGTGCAAAATTCTCAGCAAACTATTAAGCGAGGCAGATATGCAAACGAAAGATAAGTAAACTCAATTAAAATTTACATAGGCTTTTTTTAAGTGTTTATGAGAGATAAAAATTTAGAACAGAAGATTACGAACAAATAATTGAAAGTTGACATTGTTTATTAACAATTTAATGCGGAATACAAGATTTATTTTTCACGCCATATATATTTGTTTTGCGTCGCTTGTATATGTTCACATGCATAAAAGAAGGATGATTTACAAAGAATGGATTTGGGTGTGGCCATTCGTCAACAAAACCACACCCTTATCTATGTTATAGTAGATAAATAATTAGGCACGTGATCAATATCGATTTGGAAAATTTAATTATTCATATGGCCATATTGGTATAAACTTCCAAAATATCTACTTCATGTTATTATGCGGTATATATGTATAGCTTTATTTATTTATAGTGGCGAGAGATTGTTGTCAATATACATAGCTGTATATTGATACACATCCCCTTCAAATCTATAGTGAACCATAAATGAACAAGGGGGGTATATACTACGATAATAGAAGAATATTTTTTCTTTTTTCTTCTTACCCACAAAATAACACATCTCAATATTATTTTGTTAGTACCTACATGAATGAAATAACAAGTGATAGATAGTCTGTCTTGAAAATATCCTGCGAATTGTAATCATCCTAATGATTTGTTAAATATTCAATTTTTTATGTTATATTAATTAATTTAAATACGAGAGATAATAATTTAAGAAGAAAGTTAAAGTAGATGAAGTAAACTAAAGAAAAAATTTGTCAAACTATCATCAAACTAAAAAGATCATCAAACTATCTAGACACAACACATCGATTCTTTACTTCTAATATTGATTTCAATAATTTTGTATTTTTTTTATCATAAAATTAATCTGAATTATTCAAATGCTGTAAAATGTTAGTTCCAAACTATAATCGAGCTATCGAATTAATTGATGCTAAAACCTGATGAAATATGTAATTTTGCGTTGCTTTATTACATACACACACACACACACACGCAACACACACGATGATCATTCGATTGAAGTATTTCTTACTATAAAGACCGTTTCTACTAATTGTAGATTAACTTTAATCTCGGTTCAACTTGTTTTTCACTTTCTACTTTTTCTAATTCCAAAGATTAGAAAAAGAAGAAGAGTAAATTAAACCAGATTGAAATTAAGTCACATTGATAGAAACGGGTACAAGAGAGATAGAATAACTATTATTATCTCTCTATACACATACATACACACACATGTTGCTACCCTCGAGTTTGGTGGATTAGATAGCGAAAGGGTAGCGAATGGGATACGATGGAACAATGAAAGAGTATAGAGCGAATTGTAAGACAGAATCGTATTCGAATGGATGCTGGCTTTTCCTCATGGGCCAATATCGACCCAATCACAACCGACTGATGCTAAAGAAAAACTAAGGTCGCGGTTACGACCATCCACAAACAAATGCAACGCTCGTAAATCTCGTGCGACTCGTAATTCTTACTCGTCCGCCAGAGAGATATTTCACGAGCGATTAGAAAATAAAACGGAAATTTTCGCGGTGTTTCTGAGGACAATTCACTTGCTCTATATTAGTATCCTCGATTCTCTCGAAGTGAAATCTTTAGCGTGAAATTAAGAAAAAGATAATAGAATCACCAGCTGTCTTTTCGATCAGATACTAAAGTTTAAATTGAGAAAAGCAACAGTTATTTCAACGTTGAGAAATTACTTAGTTAAGGAGTTATTTAACTTTGAAAATTACACGATTATGGTCAATTAAATCTTAAGAGTGGAAAGAAAATAAGTAACAGAATCCTGTTTTCCAATTTATAAAATTAGATTTTACCTTAACATAATTTTAATATAAAGTGTGATTTTTCAAGAGATATTATTTTATTAAAAGTTAAAAACTTGTGACGCATCATGGTCGCGCGTCGAGTTTTTATGAAAAATGAAAAATGTACTGTACATTCATTGCACAGTCTATAACTGAAAAGGATACTCGACGCTTCTGGCAACATCGTCTATCAAACGACTTTCATAATTTAAAATGCGGATTATCCAGAAATTCAAAAAGTTTAGTTGAAATTTTCAATATTATTTGCAATTTTTTTGATGAATAATAATAATCAATGCGGATAATATTTTCCTGAAATTCAAAAAGTTTAGTTGAAATTTTCGATGTTATCTGCAATTTTTCTAATGAATAATATCATGTTGAGAACTCTCTTTCGAGTTTTTTTTGTATTTCCTGAAAATGAAAATGTCTGGAGAAACTTTTATCATATAAAAGCGCCAGTGAGTCCTTCGAGAGTTCATCATAAATTTTTGGTACTGAGGTACCTTCTAAAATTTCCACGTACAATCTGATTAGCGGAGGTAGCAAAGCGGAAATTTTTTGCTTGTTGAAAGCTCTTTAATCAGAACGGTGAATTCATGCTATTATATTTTCGTGAATGGAACAACAAAATCTTAATGGATCTTTCACGGCATAATTTCTTTTAGAACCGCATGTTATGTCGATGGAAGAAACGGGAACTCACAACGGAAGAGGAAGGTGTACTTTATCACAATGAAACCGCGACACGAAACGGAAATGGATTCCGGTGATTACGAGGCTCCAGTTAGTGGTTGCTACACCGCCGCCTACTCACCTAATTCTGTTCCGTAATTATGCTGGTTAGCCACAGATATTGTGTTTGCTTAAATTAAAAATTTATGAAAACGTTTGTTAAAAAATCTCTCTCGAAATCAATCTTCTCTCCCTTATTTATACAATATATATTAATTAATATATAATAATTAATTCTAATTTAATTTTATGTTATTTAACAGATAAATTTTTTGTTTATATTTTATTTTATCTTTAATCACGTGGGACGTGTGCGTGTAAACCTACATATCTATAAATACATTGTGGTGCTAATCTGACAGGTGACTTTAATCAAACGCGTTTTATTTCATACGCGAAGTTTTAAATAAATTACTTTCTGTTAAAATATATCTTCTTAAGGCAATACAGTTAAATACATTTTATTCTTTCCTTCTTTTAGTGTATAAATATGTGTTTATATGTACACACACACACACACACACACACACACACACACACACACACACACACACACACACACACACGCGCGCGCGCGCGCAAAAGAATAAACATAGCAATCAACATTTTGGATACGTTTCTATTTGTGCTTATAGCGCTTATAAGCATCATTTTTCCTTGTTTAATATTTGATCTTTATCTCTATTTTTGTATTATTAGAAATTGTGATAACAATCTGATATCTGAACTTCCTGATATCTGAATCTTTCTCTTCTTGTTTAGGTTTCTTGAACAAAATTCTGGCAATAGATCAATATATAAAAACGAATCCTTAAATGATGATCGAAAAGAAGGCAAAGACAGATTTTCCTTTTCGGATCTACAATATGTATCGTATCCATTGGCAGGAAATCGTGTGTTTTTATTCCAAGGTTTTCCACAGTTTTCTTTCTGTTTCATACTCTTACTGTAGCAACCTTCTCGAACTATTCTCTGCGTCAAGTCTCCCCGCATCGAACGCTCCCCGGTTTGTTCCCGACAGCGTCATCCATTCCTCTTCACACCGGCCACTCCGTTCTCATGCACACAAAAGGGATCCGCATGGTCGATGCTGGAACCCGTCATATACATATAACATACCCACGCGTGGATAGGATGGATGATGGAAACGACGAGGAATCAAACAAATGAACTGTACGACCAGTATTGAGAAAGGGACCGCACGATTGGAAACGACGTGCATGCAAACAAACGTTTATTTATTTAACGTTCCATTTAACTCAAGTTTAAGTTTAAGAGAATTACGATCACGCGGATGACGATAACTACCCAAAAGTCTTATTAGAAAATATTTTATTGAATATATCCTGTAGTTATGAGATATTAATTATATGATATAATGTATTATTAAATAATTTGATACTTAAGTGATTTTAATAAGATGAAAAGGAATAAGGCTGAATATCGATAAAAAATTTTTTATCTATTGCATCATCATATTACATGTAATTTATGAGTTATATATAAAACGATAATACAATTCAAATAGAAGTTGAAATGATATTGGTATTTATTTCGTCCTGATTGTATTGATCAGACCTAGCGAATTGATCCAAAGAATGCGAGAATGAAGCTTTACAATGGAATATAGTGTTACTTGTATGATAAAAAATAAAATTACCGATCATCGCGTGCCTCATTTTGTGCGATCATAAAGCGAACTAAAGCACTTTTCGTGATCGCGCGATAGAACGTGCGACAATGTGGAAAATAATTTCGTTCCTCAATTAATGATCGTCATAAAGGGACAAAGCGAGAAGACAAATGCATCGAAGTGTCAGTAGAACAAGTGATGAAAATGATTATATCATTTGCGCTATATTCGAGCATTACAAAAGACAATGATATCGCGGAGTACGTGCGAGTTGCACGTACGTGCGGAAGAAACATTACCGCGACGAGATCGCGGTAACCGTTATCGTTACCATGAAAACGCTCTACAAGAGGACACACAGCTAATCCGGAAGAGATTCGACTGACTGGATACATTATTCGTGCGAACTTCTCCAGACTCGACAATTGGCAGTGCTATACGAGAGATTTCGGAGGTCGAAGTACGTCGTGCCAGGCGAGAGAATGGAAATTCGGAACAGATGTTGGCGAGTTCTAGCGACAGAATGTAATTTCGTCATTTAACTGCTCTGCAGATCTCTATAATAATTTTCACGTACACTATTATCTGGAGTCGTAGCTGGGACTTTAATCGTGGTATATCATATTCATAGCTGAAAATTTAATTGACGTAATATTTACGATGCGAAGTAATGGTTGCAAATGTGACAGTTTTAAGAAATGTTTGAAATGTTCAATGAAGATGGTTAAAATATATCATTTGATTAATATTAAAAATTTTTAATTGTTGTTCACAGATATATTTTAATAATAGATCCAATGTTTCGTTGATAGATATATTTTAATAATAGATATATTTTTTACAAAAGAGGAAAAGGGAAAAACTCATCAAAGTCCTTTCAGCAAAAAAGCATAGAGACATTTCTTTGATACCACTGTCAATAATAATAGCAATAGATATCTACAATAACAGTAGGTGGTATCTGCGAGATATCGGAAGCTACCTATAATAGGATGGGACTTAAATTTCCGGCATTTTCTCGAGAGTTCGCTTCGGGACATGAAAACGAATCTGAAAATCATTCGCTTTATCTAGAGTAACATTATGTACTATATGTGATGCAAGAAAGAGGCGTATTTGTCGATTGAAGATATATAAAAATCAAAGGTATTTCTTAAATATTTTTTCAAATTATTGGATAATTAACAGAACATGAAGAATAATACAAACAGAAGAACACTAAATAACTGATTTTTTTCTAATGATTATGCGATATTTACTGTAATGAAATTATATTATTTCAAATATAATATAGATCTCTGGTTGATAAACGTGTTTATGTATAGTAATATTTCTAAACGTTTAAAAGATGTTTTAGATAATTTTAATGTTTTTTGGGAAGAAGGAATATTATTTTTAACTATTCTTTATATTATAATAATAAGAATAATAAGAATTATATTAAACCGTGAAAAAACTATCAATAGGAAATGGGAAATAAAGGCAAAGACACGTATTTATTTTTCAATATTTGTTTTACATCAAAATGGAGAAACGTTACGTCAAAGATTGCAGAGATAGATAAAATTAATTGCAAAAAAGTATATAATTATAAAGAATAGAAAATAGGAAATAAAGTCGAAGCTGGATTCTTTAATACTTAAATAATTCAATGTGAATTTATATATACTGTACATGTATGTTAAAGATCCAGCTTCGACTGTTATGGGCTTTCATTTCCTGTTCTCTATTCTTTATAATTATATATTTTTTTTTGCGATTAATTTTATCTATCCCTGCAATCTTCGACGTTTCTCCATTGTGACGCAAAACAAATATTGAAAAATAAATACGTGTCTTTGGCAGTTAAATCAATGCATCAAAACGCGATTGAACATCAATTATTTGAATTTGCGATTCATTTTCATATAACTGCTATTTTCTATTTGCCTTTTATATTTTACATCTCTTGTTTAAATAATTACCTTTCTCTCTCTCTCTCTCTCTCTCTCTCTCTCTCTCTCTCTAATCTGGCTTTGTATTTTCTCCATATCCAGTAATATTACGGAATTGTATAGAATGTGGGTTTGAGCCAATCTTATAATACATCAACTAAAAATAGTACGATGTGTAAACAGTAGTCTTTAAGCGAGCAAAATGGTTACGTTAGAAACGCCCACTACTAATGAAATTAAATTGCATCTGTGACGAAGGAAATGTGGTGAGAAACTCGGTGGGGTGAGATGGTAAAGAGAAGAGTGATAATGTGGTTGCAAAATCATCGACGCAGTCGACGCGAGCGGTAAATTAATTTTCGTGAATTATGCATGGACAATTCTATTGCAATCTGGCGCACGAGTTTCGACATTTACAGGTATCACCATTTGTATGCGTGAATACGTCGATTATAGCGATAATTTTTGTTGAAGCGACGCGATTGATATTTATTAATGAAGTAGGATCGAAATATCCACAATCTCAAACAATTATATTATCATACGTTTTTGAACCGTGCCGTTGATGAAAGTGGGAAAAAAAAAGTTTATGAACTAGTTTATTTTGAGTTGCGTCACATACTTCCTACACGTGCCCTTTCAGAGACTTGGTAATAATCGATGACGTAATTAAAAGAAAGTGGAAGAAAGCCGTTTATTATTGGAATAATATAATTAATCATGAATAATAATCTATTCTTCTTAAGAGGCGTAAAATATATTAGAAAACTTCTTCAAATTATTAGGAACGAGAGATTTTTCTTTATATCCTTTAAATAATAAATTTAATCAAAACCGAATAATTCAAATTGGGCTCTTGAAATATTAAAACAAATAAAAAAATAGAGTAAAAAAACGAACAATTAAGAGCTTTAATACGCGGTAATTGGTGCGATTATCATATATTTCGATTGTGTCTATTATATAATACAAAACTGTACGTTTCGGTTATATTCAAGCCATCCTCAGCAGTCTCCAATCATAGCAATAATTCATAACAATCCACTGTTCATAACGTCAAAGAAATCGAGTGCAACAAGCAAGTCTTACAGATTACAATATCTGTGTGTATAACCGTACGTTAGCTGATTAACTAAGTTGAGCTGAATCAGAAATAATATCGTTAAAAAAAATTTAATTATGTGTGTGCAGCAATTAAAAAAAATATTAATAATCTGTGGAACAGACTATACAGATAGATGTGACAGCCAAGTATTTTAATGATGTTTGTCAAACATCAAACATTTTTTTATAAAAAGCGGGAAATTGTAATAAGTGGAACGGTATCGTCGTCTGTCTTTCACTGTTCATAATGTGAGCATTCGATAAAAATTACATTTCCATTGACGTAATGTCATATCGAAATTCTTTTTTACATTTCAAGAAATAACGAGATTCTGGCTATTTGAACGGAGATAGTTTTTAATCTAACATCTTTTTCCTGTTCATTCGTCGTGTCTAGAGTCATTGTCTTCATTATTTCGGACGATGTCCCTCAAACTCAAAGCGATTGACGTTTATAGTTTTATAATTTACTTTGAAATAATGAGAACAAATTTTTGGATGCAAATAAAATTATTTATCTACATTTGATTACTTAAAGTGTCTAATAAAGTGTTAATGTCTAATTCGCGTATGCATTCGTGTGATATGTAGAAAAGAAGTTAGACATTTTCAACATCAGTAAGATATAAAACGTATTTTGTCAGTTAGATATTGACAAAAAACACGAATCACGCTTTTTACAGCTAATAAAATAGTTAGTATATACTATATTTTGAAAAATAAATAATTTGGTACATCAAATTTTAAATCACACTGATCGATCAACATTACACTTTAAGTAATCAAATGTAAATAAATAATTTTATTTATCTACATTTCAAAATCTACGTCCAAAAATTTGTTCTCGCTATTTCCAAGTAAATTATAAAACTATAAACGTCAATCGCAAATTTTTTCAGTCACTCGCGTTAGGTCCGTCCGTGCTCTTTTATCCAGGAACGTCTATTATATCACAAGTTAAACGAATTATTCGGCGAGCAAATAGCTACTCTTTCTTATTCTCATACTTCCATTTTCACCTCAATCCTCTTTCATCTGTATTCCAAATTTAGCGCTAAATGCGGCTTCCATTCTCACTTCATGTTGACGTTAAACGTATTTATCATGATACGCAAATAAAATACAAAATCACGTGATGTGCTGTGTTGAAAGAAATAGTGAATGTGTAAGTTTCTTCTAATACAGTCACTTTGGACCATGCAAGCTGATATCGTATTTTAATTGCAACAACATTAATTTATTTACGTTTATTTACGTTTATTTAAAATTATGATGCATAATACGTCAATTTTATAATATAATTTTATAATACAATAATATAATATATTAAAATTATGTAGATATTATATTGTATTTAAAGACAACTTTTTCCTTGGCAGATAAGTAAATGGCTGCATAATGGTTTGTCTTTAATTCTCTTTTCTTTTACGGAACGTTTACCGTTTTTCAAGATATCATCTTCTTATCTCATTCGTTAACTCTATAAAAAAAATTGAAGTGCTTAAGTAGATTTAAATAAAGATGAGATAAATTAAAATTTTTTAATACATAAATTCAATCATTAGTTTATTTCTTATCTTAT
>Ga0157364_1009549_pt1 | contig 10019 bp, 8 predicted proteins | sample AttsexASBM2_FD_111476 | JGI IMG/M metagenome (GOLD analysis project Ga0157364, IMG submission 111476) | Fungus gardens microbial communities from leaf cutter ant in Ribeirão Preto, State of São Paulo, Brazil - Atta sexdens ASBM2 | ecosystem: Host-associated > Fungi > Mycelium > Unclassified ... | reverse complement strand
ATAACCCTTGGGTGCAGCTATTCATATAACTTCCATGTGGGGACCACATGCCTTGAAAGGGGGATACTGTCAGGAGTACAGTATATGTACTTCATGCTGTACTTCTGACAGATAGAATGTATTTGATGTTGATGGGGGAGCAACTAGCAATGATCTTGGAAGTCTTCTGAAGAGATATTATACAAGTACAAAGTCTGGCAGCTAAGAGCAAGAAAGTTCATAAATCTTGTAGTAGTATTTAGTAGCAACAGAGAAGTTTATAGAGAAGCTCATAAAGTTTGGTATAAAGAAGCTTGTAGAAAAGCCCACAGCATTTGACAAAAAGTCAAATTCCTTTACATACACCCCCTGTTACAATTACTACCTTATATTCTATAAGTGTTTGTCTCATACTTGCTATAACTTGGACATATACTGTGGTTTGTTTTATCTTTGACTTATATTTACTATGCTTTGCATTCTCCTCATATAGCATCAATTAGTATCTTATATAGTAATAGAGGTCTCCTTATCTTTCTCTTATGTTTTCCTCATTATTTTCTTCAAGAACACCTTTTTATTTCTTCATGGTTATTAGGTATATATACAGTTCTGTATCTTTACACTTTACCATTTGATCATCTTCTTTATTTTTACTTAAGCCTTTGCCTAAGTTACAACTTGAGCCAAGCTTAAGATTGTAAAATCCTTCTTCTAGATTGTTATGATTCAAAGCAAGGGAAACTAACCTGAATCTGATCCACTTGAAGTCTGTTACATATATAAAGTATAGTGTATGGAGATTTAGATGATGGAACTCTGTTACTCTCTCTAGCATGAAGATGTCTGGTACATTTTTCTAAGAGTTGGTCTCTAACCCAAAACATTTCTATTTAATAAAATACTAGTTAGTGCCATCAGCTATCTAGAATTTGTTTAACTTTCTATTCTTTCTTTATAAATAGTAGTAGTTTGAATTTGTATGATATTAGACCTACTTGATTTTCTACAGTATATAGTCCTAAATGCTAATATACTAGCTTAGTTGACAGGCATGTGGTGTGAATGTCTATGAAGTCCAAGTATATCTTATTACTGAAGTTAAAGATAGAGATGGGCATGTGACATTTGTTGTAGTATCTAGCTATGTTCTCTTAAGAATAGTCTTGGTTTTTTCTAGTGTGGAATTTATTTGCTTTATGAACTATAACACTTTCTCTAGCTTTGGCTTCTTCTGATGTGGCTCAAATTCTATCCATGGGAGGTATTCAGTATTAAGAAGAAAGAGTCTCAAAGATTGCTAAGTAGATAAATATATATGGTTGTTGTGTTAGAATTTGGCTAAAAAGAAAAGGTTGTGCCAGTCATCTTGTCATTTGCCTATGAAAAGCCAGATGTTATAACTTGGAAAGTGTGAACAGACATTTAGGGTTAGGGTTAGGACCTATAGTTAATTATTAGTCTACAGCTAGAGAGAGATACGAGCATGTGACCTGGAAGTCATGTGATATAGGCTGGAGTAGTCTAGAGCGGTCTGGAAGGACTTAGGGTCTAGAAGGATCAGAAAGAGTCTAGAGTAGGAGTTAGGGTTAGAGATGACGTCAAGGGACAATGGTTCCTCATGGTGTACACATGGTACACATATGTACAGCGGAGATTAAGGAGTATGACGTCAGGGCACATATATATAGCATAGTAGCCTTCTGGTGGATGAGTAATAGGACATGAGGTAGAAGCATAGACTTTAGGGTAGGAGTAGCACAGTTGTAGCACGGACCAAGAACTAAAGTATATAAGTAGGGATAGATTCTGTAAAGAGTTCTCCATCAAGTTCTCTTGTGTAAACCCTATACAAGGTTCTTCTCCCAAACCAACACTAAGGTTTCTGAGTTGTAACACCAGAGGTATTGGTCTAGCTCCTAGTTAATCTGTTTAGTCTGTCTGTTAGTCTATAGATACCAAGCAGTAGAGAATACAATCTTAATCTCAAGTAAGCAGTATAGTTTCTTTATAAAGAGAGTAATGAATTGAGGTCTATGGTTAGAGACAATAAATGTAGAAAGAGTCTGGCTACTCTTTTTATGCTTACTGTAGTGTAGATTGAAATAAAATAAGCTGTCTTGAATACTAAATCTACTATAGTTATAATTATATCAAATGCTACAGATTCTAGAAGTTCTATGACAAAGTCTATACTATTTGTTTCCAATCTTATATTTGAGATAGAGAGAGAATGTAGTTCTTCTATGAGTAGATATTGTCATAACTTAAGTTTCTAAGATAAGACAAAAGTATACTCTTGTATTGAGTAATATAAGAGAACTTAATAGAGTTCCTAGTATAGAGTATCTACCTCTATATACACTAGGTTAATGGTCTGTGCTATATGATATTTAACCTACCCTAAAGGCTATATATAATACATAAGGTTAACATATTATAAACATGTTATATAGTCTTATCTGTTCCAATATTTTATATATTCTTTTTTGTGTCATGTGATCATGTAACAGTGACATATGTGACAACCCTGTGACAAATTTTACTAATTTGTCATGCTTTGTAATATTTGTGACCATCATACATGATGTTCTATCATATTCTTTTATTTTATTTTATTTAAATTAACAATTTATTATGCAGGACATGAGAACAGTTTGTGGTAGCTACTTTGTAACTACATACAGGCAGAATCATACAACATGACAATGAAAAAGAAAAAGAAAAAAGTATATTATAAATATTAAAAGGAAAAAGAAATTCAAAAGAAGAGCTGGCACATGTTGACTAAGTAATGCTCTCTCCAAAGAAAAAAGCACTACTGTTAAACTCTGGAAAGAGTGTGAAGTGAGCTATAGTATCCTGTCTCAGATTCTAGTAGTAGTTGTATTTTTTACACTCATATAAAATATACCTTCTTGTTTTGATAGGATATAGTTCACATAAACACATAAACTCTTTCTGTGGGAAGAATCTAAGTCAATATTTCCCTATGGGAGTGTGATTGACAATTGCTCTTGAAGCTCTAGCACAAAGCAAATTGGAATGTCCAAAGAATTTGAGCCATGGTCCACCTTTAGCATATGAAGGCTCAATAGAATTTAAGTTGTCATCAAGTAGTTTTAAGAAATATCATTCTTTAGCATCCAATATCTAGAATGTCATTCTCCAATTATTGAGAATTTTGTTGCATTCATTTTTCCTATTGAAGTCCCATGAGGACTTGCAAGGAAATATGAGTACAAGATTGAATTTCTTCATCTCTTTGTTGACTAAGCTATGGAGAGTTCAATTCTCATGACTTGGACAGTCCCAGAATTTGATGGAATTAAGATAATCTTTGTTGAAAAATTCTCTGAGTTCTCTTGAAATGAACAATGACTGGATTTGATAAGAATGAATTGATGAGCCAAAGATTCTCTTTGTGGCATGTATTAAATCCATAATAATAATGATTTGATTAATGTTGGATAATCAGGTGGCTTGATTAATACTATATCTGATGGCAAAGAGTTTGGCTTCAGTAAAAGTGATATTTATGATGTGATGAATTGTCTTGATGACAGGACTATCATGAATGTAGATGTATGTTATAGAGGTAGTAACTTGATTCTTTATACTGATGTCTGATACAACAACAGCTGTTTTGGGGTCTGATGATGCTTGGAATGTAATTTCATCAAGTTCACAAATATATGGTTTTATGCTTTCTTCATTTCTTCTGTTCATAGAATGAAAGGAAAAATAACTAGAGAAAACAACTATTAGCCTATTTCCAGGAGAAAATTTGCTACTAAATGGGTCAAAAGAAGGAAAAACTCTGTTTAGCCTATTATTTGCATCTACTATGGACTCTTTGAGCAGTAATCACTGTTTAGGTGTTATTCTTTCAAGTGATAGTCAGTGTATATTACTGTCATTCATATGTCTTAACTCTAGCAGTGACTTGATGATGCTATTCTGTGGTAATGTATGTGTTTTGAGCTGAAATCTCCTACTGAGTTTTTATAAATGAAGATGAATAGGTATAAGGCTTGTAACAGCCTTGATAATGAGTGATGGAGATATACAAAATGCTTCAAGAATTCAAATAGCAGCTCTTCTTTATATCTTCCTAAGCTTTTTAAGCAGATATGCCAACAGCACTGTTACGATTGATACCTTCTGGAGTTAACATGAACATGGGTAAAGGGTATGACAACAACGATCGGCTGCACCGTAGTAGTCTCAGTCAGCGCCTCATGTGGTAGGCATGATATCCTGACCTAGTCCTCATTTTCTCCTTATTGCATCCTCATATCTAATGCCTCATGGATTCGTCATGGACTCACTCTAGTTATGTATATATAGCGTAGATATATTCCTGTATCCTTACACTTTACCACTTCCATACATTCCTTAACTTCTCTCAAGTCTTTGCCTTAGTTGCAACCTGAGCTCTAGCTTAAGGTCATTACAAGCACTTTGTTGTAATATTATAATTGGAAGCCATACAGTGTAATAGATAAAACACAACTTCTATATAAAAGTCACTTTTGTATGAGAATGAGGCCTCTTGACAAATTTTCAAGTATTTTCAAGTGTTTTATGGTCGATAACACCTTGTTTATGTAGAAGTTGATATGTTGTTGAAAAGTCAACTTTCTATCAAAGATAAATTCAAGATAATGCTATGTTTTCTTGGGATAAAGAATGGGGCTTCCTAGGGTAGTGAGGTTCAAATATAGAGGGTCAAAAAGTTCATGTGATTTAGAAAAATGAAAAATCTCTGTTTTTCCATGTTTGACAATCAGTCCAAACTGTCCAAAGAGAGAAGACATGATATGGTAACTACAAAATAAATAAGAGTTCAAAACTACCAAAGATTTGTTTTGAGAAACAAAGAGTCCATTGTCTACAAAAGAAATTAAAGAAACTGGAATTTTTAGATTTTTTAACCTTTTTTCAAAAATATGAAGAATAGAAGAGAGATATAGAGCAAATAGAATGGGAGAAAGGGTGGAGCCCTGTCCAACAACAATATCAATATTGAAAGAAGGAGATGAAAAATTATTCCAGAGATATTTTGTTTTTCTTCATACTAGGTAATTGCAAAAAAATGATGAAATCTTGGAATCAAACCCTACTTTGTCAAGGATCAAAGAGAGCAACTGATGATTGAGTGATAGGAAGAATTGGGCAATGTCAAATGTCAGAGTGCTAGTCAAAAGATTTTTAACCTATCCAGTACAAATGAAATGAATTAGAACTACTCCCACATCCATGGTAGAGCATTGCTTTAAACCTTCTAGTTGATTTTTGATTTGCCATAAGGTCCTATATTTTTCAAGTTCCCTATGACAATTCTTGTTCTACCATACTTTTGAGTGCTTTGTGATGTTAACAACTTTTGAATACTTAAACTCATTGGTGAATTTTTGTATGATTTGTTCAAGAACTTCTTTGCTTGGAATATTCTCTGTATTAAGTCTTGTAATGGCTCTAATTAGTTCTGTGATGAAATTCTCTTCTTCTTCACTATTCTTGACCAATGTACATTTTCTGGTTTGAATATGTTCTTTCATTATTGCAATATCAACAGTGAGAGGAGTATGATCTGAAGATAATCTCCATTCTAGATGGATAGTATAGTTGTCAAGTTCTAATAAATTTAGTCTGAGAAACATGAGATCAATGACTGAGTTTAAATTATTCTGATTGTCTGAATACTTAGTAGGAACTTGGTTAGTAGATCTAGATATAGAAAGGTTTATAGAGTTTGCAATGTCAGTAAGAAAATCACTGTGGATAAAACAATGTGGAAAATTGGGATCCCAAATACTATCTCTAATATTGAAATCTCCTGTCATAATTAAAACATTGTTGATATTAGCTTCAGTATTCTTTAAATACTTTAAAGCTATTTATGACAAATCCAAGTAAATGTTCACCAAAAAATAAATGGAATCACAATTGAAGAAGAAGATATACAAAATATTCCTATAATTAAAAATGTCATTTCTTAAAGAGAAACAAAGTCATAAAAGTCTGATATTTATGTATGAAATAGCTCTAAGGGAGTCATGATCATTTGAAGTGTTCCTAGAAAAAGTAGTCTAATTAGAATGATTTAGATAGGAGATTCCTACCAGATGTTCTCCTTCCTCACTTGTTGAACTTGATATGGATTGTATAAAAGTCCATAGTAACTCTTGTATGAATATGATATCAAAATCTCTTTGTGCTTCTAAAATTGTGTTAGTGAGCAAACTATTCTTACAAACATTTTGTGAAAATTTTTTGATATTTTTACAAATCATGCTTAAATGTCACTCATGGCTGAGTGAATTGATTGTCTTCTACTATTGTGAAGTTCCTAGTATTTTCTGAAGTACCACTCTCTATTGAATTGATGTTATGATGTGTGTGAGGACTAAACCTTTTTCTTTTTCTTTTATCTATTTTTCTTGATTTAATATTTCTTTTCTTTTCTTTTGAATTTCTTTTTCTTTTAATTAACAATGAAGAGGCACATGACACTGCAGTCACATGACATGTCACATGATGTGATGTCATAAAGGCCTAAAATGGACTGGAGCAGTCTAGATAGATGACATCAAAGAGCATGTTAATGGCATGACTACTTTATGGTATACACATGGTGCACTCATAGATGATGCATGGACATTAGGGCAGGAGTAATTATTAGTAGCATGGACCATATGTAACTTATACAAATAGGGTAGCAATTCAGCAGAGACTCCTTGTTGAGTTCTCTTGTGATCCCCACATCAATAGCCTACTGAGAGCTTTACTTGTTTGTGTTACTATTGGACTTTGTGTCTAGTGGTTGCCACAACAATTGATGCTTCCAGAAAAAGCATAGGTTTGAATCTACTTGATAGTCACCTTTACAATTCAAACATTTGAATGTATGTGAGCAAGGTTCACTCTGTTTTGTTTTCAGTCTTGGAGGATTAATCTTGGGATTAGTCTTGTAGCACCAGACAAATTGGTGGTAATGTTTTGATTTGTGCAGACTGTTGTACTTGATGTACTTTGATCCTTGAGCTCTATATGAGAAGGTAGCATGGCTCCACTTCAAACAATTCTTGCATTATGGAACTCCTAGGTTCATGTTGGTGCTATGAATGGTAGTAATATAGCTTCCTACATTGAAGCATCTGTTAATCAGTCCTCTAGTTTTACTACCACTTTGGACATCCTATATGTCCAGCCAAATGATCAATATATCTGATTTCAGTGATATCTTAATAATATGCAGCTTTGAAGCAATTGTAATATTGTTGAATATATGGTTGCTTCTGATGATAAATTTGACTACATCAGGAGTATTAGTGTTTTAAATCTGGTATAGGACACCTATGATCTTCAAGTACAATTTGGATTGAGGTAATCTGGAAACTTCCACTTTATCTATATCAATATCATATGCATTCTTGACATATTTTTCAATTGTTTGAAGATTGAGTTGAGAGATAACTTTGTTAGTTACAATTACTATACCAGTCTGGTCTGCTTATATGAAGTCAGCCATGATTTCAGATTTGATGTTCTTTAAGACTTTGTTGATGTTAGTAATATAGTTGCTAGAAAATTCCATAAATCTTGACTTGTTCTCATTGCTCATAGGAATAATGATTTGTTTCCTAAATAGACCCTTTGTTGTCATGTTCATTTTTGGCTTGGGCTTATCTTCACCATTGATAATTTTCTGGATGTTTTCTATCTTTTTTGCTTGTAATTTTAGAAATGTTTCCTTAATTTTAAGAATTTTACTAGTGTTAGTAGATAAATTCATTGATGATGCTTGAGCATAAGACTTTTTATTGTCTTTTCTTTCCATAGGTTGAGAATTTATTTTGAAGAAATTTAATATTTCCTAGACTTTTTTGAAGGACTTCACAGAAATGAGAGAAGAGAGTTTGTCAAAACTTGCAGGTTTGTCTGCATGCTTTTCATTCTTGCTTCACATATTGATTTCATACAACTTTGGAGTGAATTTTGCTACAACTTTTTGTCTGAAAGAGTAGTTGTCTTTGTTAGTAATAAGAGAGTCCCATCCTAACTTATACAAGGTAGAAATGAAATTTCATACTACATCATCTATACCCTTTAGATTCATAACATTTTTTGCCTTGTTACAATCAATGCTCTTATTTTTGATATATGATATCATCCATTGCAATGACAACTTGATGTTCTTTGAGTCTGAAGGAAGGTGTTCAGGTAACCCATGAAGTGAGATGAAATAGAAGCTTCCATTTCATGAGTCTTGTTCTGTTATCTAATTAATATCATATAGCAACTGAATATTGATGACTTCCTGTAGAGAATTATCATTAGTGCTATTTAAAGAATTAACATCACCTCATAGATTGAGTGTGTTGTTTAGGGTAGATGCCTCATTTTGAACACATGGTGTTTCTTTCTGTATGGAGTTGTCAGTTGCCTTACTGACTGAAGCACTTGCCTATTCTTTAATTAATGTATAGAAGAGTTAAGGACTTTCAATAGGGTTCTAAATATCCTTATCCAGAATGTTGTTTTGGATCTCCATTTTTTTATAATAAGAAGTAGTGGAAGTATCAGAGTGAGTTGATGACTCTCTTGAGCTGAATTTGCTAGAAGAATTGGATCTTTCCCTGATAATGTCAATATTGATATCTATTTTCATATTGGATGGTATTCTAGCCATTTTAGAAGGTTGTGAGACAGTAGCTGAAGTAAATATATATATATTCACTAATTCTTTTATAGGCGCTACCATGTAAGATGGTGGTAAGAGAGAAAGAAGCAATGGCTAAAACCTAACTCTAAGTCTAAAATAAAAACAAAAATTAAAATTAAAATTAAATTAAAAGAAAAAAGTAAAGTAGAGTCTACTGTCTTCAACTCTGACATTACCCTCTTTTCAAGGTTTCTTCCCTGGAAAAACTGGCTTCTATTTCTGCTAATTTCTCCAACCCTCTTAAATACTTCTTCTCAAATTTTCCATCATTCCAGCCATACAACATTTTCACCATATATTTTCCAGGTAACTCTCCCTTTATAAAGTCTCTTTCCTCTACCATATCCAGCTTTTTCTGTTGTCTTACTTCTATGTTCACCCTTCCCTCAAATTCTGCTACTACTTCTTGTGTATTCTCTAAATATTTCTCTCTCTTCCAAGTGTTATACTCTGCTATAAACCTCTTCTATTGTACTAGATACTTCACAACTCCCCTTATTTTTCTTTTATTGAAAAATTTCTCTACCTTCTATTCTTTGATTTCCTCTATCTCTACTGAATTCACTTCTTTTACTTTCTATCCCCCTACTTGCTCTCTGTATTGTACTATCTGGCTGATCTTCACCACTAGGTGAATTCTCATCAAAGTGGACAGTTGTAGTTTGACTGCATTAGTAGAAATTACTTTGTTAATGAAATATGGACCAACATATTGGTTTACTAGCTTCTTCACCAGCCTTTCTTTGAGCACCAAGTTCTTTATACTCAACAATACTCTAGTTTCTTTCTTCCATTCTTCAGTTTCCTTTCTTCTCCTATTTGCTTATTGCTTTATCTCCTCCTAAGCTCTCTTTAATGCTGCCCTTGCTTTCTCTTGTACTTTCTTCATTCTTTCAGCAAACTCCATCATCTTCTCCACTTTGCTCTTCCTCCTAATATCCATTCCCATTCTCAGTTTTATCCCATAGTTTTCTATAAATGAAGATACCTTAGTCACTGAATGTGTTTTGTTGTTCACTGCAAACTCTGCTGTTATTAACCATTCAGACCAATCTTTTTGTTTATGATCAATGAAGAACTATAATGTTACAATCAATATCTCATGTATTACAGGTGGTTGCTTCATGAACAACATATATTGGGGTTGTTTTATTTCTGTCTTCTTAATTTGCTGCATCTTGTTATTTACTCATGTATAACCAGTTAGTGCCTCATATAGTAGTAGAGGCCTCCTTATGTTTTTCTTATTGTTTCCTCATCTCTAACTCTCATGGACAATAGGTATATATAACTATAGATACTTTCTTGT
>Ga0157364_1009548_pt1 | contig 10019 bp, 19 predicted proteins | sample AttsexASBM2_FD_111476 | JGI IMG/M metagenome (GOLD analysis project Ga0157364, IMG submission 111476) | Fungus gardens microbial communities from leaf cutter ant in Ribeirão Preto, State of São Paulo, Brazil - Atta sexdens ASBM2 | ecosystem: Host-associated > Fungi > Mycelium > Unclassified ... | reverse complement strand
TAATACGCCCACCTCATCCCCCACCCCCCTGTCACCAACCATCAAGATAATTCAACTGAATTGTAACAAGAAAGGGAGCACCGTCCATGGTCTCCTTAATACATGCTTCAATGACGCTGACCTACTCCTCCTCTAGGAACCATGGTGGGCCCAAATCTCACCCAACGGCACTAAAGGACCAGTGGGTCACGGAGCATGGACCCCGATCCTACCCACTACAACACAAAGTACAGATGACCCCCCACCACGCGTCATAGCTTACTTCCGACCTCGTCCTGGCATGGGGGTGGTGCTCCGTTCAGACCTCATTCAAGACCGGGACATTCAAATCTTAAACATAATCCACCAAGGTAACCCAACCACCACCATCATAAACCTATATAACGATCACAAACGACACGATGAATGTGCTACTGCCCTCCTCCGTACCATCCCTTTGTCCCACAACCAACCAACAATCATCACAGGTGACTGGAACATGCATCACCATCTATGGTCCTCCTCCCCAAACGTCAACTCCAGTATGGGAACAGACTGCATGGTGGAATGGCTCACGATTTATGGCTATCTACTTTCAAACACCACTGGCCAACATACCTACATTTCCCACACTTCTCGAGGAACTCCCTCAGTCCTTGACCTTACCTTTGCAAACAGCCCAGCTACCCAACATGCAATCCCTTCCGATTGGTCAATCAAACCAGAGTTTGCCTTCGACTCCGACCATTTAGCCATACAGTGGTCCCTATTCAACAACGTGACCCCTATCAGCAACTGCTGCGGAAACAGGTATAATATAAAGGATACCAACAAAAATGCATGGTTCACAGCTTTTGTAGAAATTCTGGAACACCTCCGGGGACCTCTGAATGTACTAATGGACACCAATAATCCTATTTCCACCACTAACCTCGAAAACGCAGTGTTAGCCCTCATAACAGCAATAATATGCACTAATGAGCAAGTGGCAAAGAAGTGCAACCCCAGCCCAACAGCTAAACCATGGTGGAATAAGACTCTTACTGAAATAGCTGCCTACATACGACAACTCCGAGAGCTCCAATGTGAACACCTTGAAACATATGGTTTCCAAGACTTAGACCTGGATAGAGACATAAAATGAACACGCAATCTTTTCAAGAAGACAAGTTCAATATGCAAAGGGAATGTAGGCCAATGAAACCCTAGAAAAAGCAGTAGCAGATGAGGTGTGGAAGCTCTACCAATGGACAACAGAACACAGAAACTATCTTATTCCAGCAATATCAAGAGGACCAGAACAGCTTCCTACTATTACGCATAAAGAAAAATGCAAAACCCTTAGAGCAATCTTTTATCAAGAACCTCCCTTTCTTTCTATCTCCATTAAAGCTGATCTATTGTGTAGACAAGACAATGAAATCCCCTTTGAGGAAGTCACTTACATGTTGTGGCAACCACTTATCACAAGAACAAATAATCTCACAAGTGGAATATCAAGTGGGAAGTTTACAAGAGAACTTGACAAGGAGCCTCTTCTTAATTAGAGTCCTATTTATACAAAGTCCTCATGGTCTGTGCTACTAATAATTAACACTGTTCTTATGTCTATGCTTTTTCCTTATGTTCACCTTAAGATCGCCATGTTGTATACATGTGCCCTGACATCATCTTTTAGATCCTTCTACCACCTTCTAGACCTATGATATCACATCATGTACTATGTCATGTGACTGCAGTGTTACGTGCCTCTTCATCATCCAAAAGAAAAAGAAAAAGAAAAAGAAAATAAAATCAATATAAAATCAGAAAAATAAAAGAAAAGAAAAATAAAAATTGTTTTAGTGTCCAGCATTCCATAACATTACACAGAGGTTCAGGAAGCTCTCTCTTTATCAAGCTCAAACATAGCTGTTGGCGCTAGCCAGATTAACTATACCATGCTCAAATGGGCCTGGCCACATGTGGAAAATGAGATAACTATGCTTATCTATTGGTGCCTTGCTAATAGATACTATTCTCTACAATGGTGAAGGACAATTGCAATAACACTTAAGAAGCCCAACAAATCTGACTATACCCAATCTAGAGCATACTGCCTCATCACACTTCTTGAGTGCATGGACAAGCTACTTGAGAAAGTAGTAGTCTGCAGACTAACTTATCTTACAGGCTGATACAACCTTATTTCAAGTTTACAATTTAGAGGTAAAGCTAACTCCTTCACTTTAGATGTTATTCTTACCTTTGTATATGATATTCATAACTCATAGAACCATGGCCTAGCCACTTCTGTACTAACCTTTGATATTAAAGGTTATTTTGACTTTGTTAACCATGAACATCTTTTCAACAAGATGAAAACACTGTATTTCCCTCAAACTAGTAAAGTGGATAGCAAACTTCCTCTCCGACCAAGAGACAATAATATGTCTTGATGGTATCCGAGGAGAAATGAAACCAGTCAAAAATAGTATTCCACAAGGATCTTCTATCTCTCCTATCCTTGACTCCTTTTACTCAGCAGGCTTACTTGACATTTTTGAAACACTAACCAATCCTATCAAAATTCCAAAAAACCATACTTGTAACCACCCTACTCATATTTCCATTCTTATATATGTAGATGATAGAAAGCTTATTGTTTCCTCTCATTCATTAGACATTAACAACTATGTACTTGCTAAGATCTATCAATTGGTAGACTAATGGCTACACTCAGCTGAACTCTCCCCAGATAAGGATAAAAGAGAACTAATGCATTATACTCAGAGAAAAAGAGACAAAACATCATCTCATAACAACCTTACTAACTGTGATGGCACTACCTCCACAATATTAGTAGGCTTAACAATATGCTAGCTAGGGGTTCACTTCAACTGCAAACTTCTTTACAACTGCCTGTTAAGACTACAGAAAGTAGACTTAGTTTCCTTTTATTTTTGATTTATTTTTGATTTTTCTATTTTTAGAACACTGGGGCTAGTGTTAGAATTGATTAGTCACACTGTCACATCTGTCACATCTGATAGTGTGGTCACAACATTGATCACAGGACTTGAGAGAAGGAAGTAAAAAGTTCTAGAACAAAATGACATTATATAACATGGACACCACATGTTGGCCTCATGTTAGATACATGGTTATTTAGGGTAGGATGCACAGTACCTAGCATGGACCATCTGTAGGAGTATATAAGGTAGACTATTTTGTAAAAAGCTCTCTGTCGAGTTCTTTTGTATTATCTAATACAAGATTATCTCTTAATCCAACTCTAAGGGTTTTGAGCTATAACATTAGAACTCGATTTCTATTCCAAGACCGCTTAACACTAGCTCTCTTACACTTTTTTCTCTTACTCCTCTTCATCCTTGACCAAGGGACAACACTGCCTCTTAGTCCAGAAGATATAGCCAGACCCTAGGCTTAAAGAGTATACTAGTCAGGCAGGGGAAGCTTGACCATTTGTTTGCATCAAAGCCCACTGGTACATTTTAGACGTAAAACCTTGTGTGGATATGCTTGTTATATCTTCCTTTATTAGCCTTGTGCTACAAATTCCCTTGTAATCTGTCTATGCAGAGGAACGACAGTTTGTCCTTAAAACAACTGTCTAGAGGAGAATGTCCTTCTTAGGACAAAACTGTTTACATTTTCTTTAGGGCAGTAGTCAGTAGACTAAGTAGTCAGTAAACGGTGTAAACAGAACAAGAAGAGGGCCTGTTATCACCTACCAAGAATTCTGTCTTCATCTGAATATGAATCGGAGAGCGAGACCAGTACAGGTTCCACACTCCCTCTATACATATCATCACCACCAACACCACTACCACAATTACTATCTCCTATTAACTCTCCTCCTTTATACATGTTATGATCTAAAGTTCTTAGAGTGGGACAGAAGAACAACTCTTGTATTGAGTAACATAAGAGAACTCGATAGAGATCCCTTTACAAATTTACCTTATATACTACTACTGATGGTCTGTGTTCACTACTGTGCACCCTACCCTAAACAACTATATGTAGCATATTAGATCAATATGTAGTATATATGTTGTATGACATCATTTGTTCTAGATCCTTCTACTTTGTTCTCTGCTTCTGTCTTTAACCCTAATCCTATTTTCTAAAAATAGAAAAATAAGAAAATAAAATGAAAAGAAAATGAAAATGAAAGATAAAATAGAGAAAACTAAGTCTATTGTTTGTGAACTTGACATTACCTCTCTCTTAAGGTTTCTTCTCTGAAGAAACTACTTTCCATCTTCTCCAATTCCTTTTCAGCTTCTTTAAATATTCCTCCTCAAATTTTCCATCATCCCATCTGTACAACATCCTCGCTATAAACTTGGTAACTCTCCTCTCCTGAAGTCTCATTCTTCCACTTTATCTAACTTTTCTTGTCTTCTTATTTCTGCCTCTATTCTTTCTTCAAAATCTTCTAATACTACTTTTGCATTTCCTAAGTCTCCTCTTTTCTCCCAAGAGTTGTGCTCCACTATGAACCCTTTCTAATGTACCAGATACTTCTCTACTCCTCTTATCTTCTTTTTGTTCAAAATCTTTTCCACTTCTCACTCTTCAATTCCTTCTACTTCAATTGGTTTTCCCTCTTCTTTTTTCTATCCTTTTATCTGCTCCCTATATTGAACTACTCTGCTTATGTTGACTACTGGGTGAATTCTCATTGAGCTCGGTAATCACAGCTTCACCACATTTGACGATACTACTTCTTCTATTTCATATGGCCTCACATATCTTTCTACTAACTTGCACACTGGCCTCTTTTTAAATACTAAGTCTTTTGTACTTAGCATTACTTTGTCTCCCTTCTTCTATTCTTCTGTCTCTTTTCTACTTCAGTCTGTATACCTCTTCATTTCTTCCTGAGTCTTTTTCAATGCTGCCCCTGCTTCTTTCTGTACCTTCTTCATTCTTTCCACAAACTCCATCGCTTTTTCCATCTTCCCTTTCCTCCTGATATCTTCTCCTATTCTCAGTTCTCTCCCATAATTTGCCATAAACAGAGATACCTTTGTCGTTGAATGAACTTTGTTATTTATTGCAAATTCTGCCAATGCTAGCCACTCTGGCCAGTCCTTTTGTCTGTAGTCTACAAAGAACTGGAGATACTGTTCTAACTCTTGGTTCATGCACTCTGTTTGTCTATCTGTCTGAGTGTTATGAACTAAAGCTCAAGGGTTAAGCGATAGGACAACTCTTGTATTTGAGTAATACAAGAGAACTCAATAGAGAACTCTTCTACAAACTAGTCTACCTTATATATTCCTACAGATGGTCCATGCTAACTACTGTGCACCCTACCCTAAACAACCATGTGTAGTCCATGAGGCCAACATGTGGTGTCCATGTTGTATGACGTCATCTGTTCTCGAATCTTCTACTAAATTTTCCTAAGTCTTGTGATCTGTCTTGTGACTACACCATCAGGTTGTGACTGATGTGACAGCGTGACCGATCAACCTTAACCCTAGTTGTTCTGAAAATAGAAAAATAAAACAGCATGAAAATAAAAATGAAAAATAAAATAGAGAAAAGCTAAGTCCACTATTTGTAAACTTGACACTGAGAGTGAAATGCAGTCGACAGTTTTGTTCTGATACCCAGCATCTTATTTAACTCCTTAGTCAATTCCACAGTAAATTGAGGTCCTCTATCCGACACTACACTTTCTGGTAGACCATATAATCTCCACATGTTATTTCTGAATAACTTTATCAGTTCTTTTGCTAATGTCCCTTCTGTTGTTGCCATAAAATGCGTTATTTTGAACAGCCTATTGCAAGCTACTAGAATGGCATCTTTTCCTGCTACCACCAGTAATGTCAAGTTCACAAATAGTAGACTTAGTTTTTCTCTATCTTATTTTTCATTTTCATTTTATTTTTGTTTTATTTTCTTATTTTTCTATTTTTAGAACAGCTAGGGTTAGGGTTAGAAGTGATTGGTCATACTGTCACATCTGTCACAATCTGATGGTGTGGTCACAACATTGGTCACAAGACTTGGAGAACAAAGTAGAAGGTTCTAGAACAAATGATGTTATACAACATGAATACTACATGTTGACCTCATGTTCTACACATGGTTATTTAGGATAGGGTGCACAGTAGTGAGCATGGACCATTGATAGTAGTATATAAGATAGATTAGTTTGTAAAGGGATCTCTATCAAGTTCTCTTGTATTACTCAATACAAGAGTTGTTCTTTTGTCTTACTCTAAGGACTTAAGATCATGACAGGTAACTTCATAATGAAGTCTACCATTAAGTGTGTTCATGGTTTTTCTGGCACTTCACTCAACTTCAACTTTTCTACCAACTCTTTTGTTTTATTTTTCATCTTCTAACATAAGTCACATCCTTCTATGTATTTCTCCACATCTCTCGTAACTCCCGGCCACCAGTAGTTTCTTGTTACCAACTTCACCATCTTCCATCTTCCCCCATGTCCTGCTGCCAGTACATTATGATGTAACTGGATTACTTCTGCTCTTAACTCCTCATTCTTTAGTACATATACCTTTCCTTCTTTCAATACCAGCTCTCCTTCTATCTTCCACTTATCTCCTCTTAATTCCTTTATCTTTGTCTTCTTCATCTCTTCTACTACTCTAACTACGTCCTTGTCCTTACTCCTCGCTTTTTTTATTTTTTCTAACAGTTCTACTTCTGGTTCTTTTATTACTACTTTCTGTAAATTATGAATTCAATAGTCCTTAATAATTACTTGGTTTTCATTGTCCTTTTCTACTCCTACTTTCCAGTCCAATCTCTTACTTAGTCCATCTGTCTTTCCCATCCTTGCTCCTAGGACATGTTTCAGGATAAAATTGAATCTAAACAAATATAGTGCCCATTGGGCTTGCCTCTGATTCAACTTTTGTGCCTTTATGAAATATTCCAAATTTTTGTGATCTATCTAGATCTCAAACTTGGACTGCGCTCCTTCTAACAAGTGTCTCCAACTCTCTAGCCCCTGAATAATTGCCAGCATCTCTTTATTATGTATTTCATAATTTCTCTCTGTCTCATTTAACAACTTGGAGAGAAATGGTACTGGTCTCCACAATCTGTCTTCACACTCTATTGATAATACTCCCCCCGTTGCATAATCCAATACATCCACTTCCATTCTCATCTTTTTATTTATATCTGGTGCTGTTAACACCGGTTCTTTTGTGAACCACTCCTTCAACTCCTTAAATGTCTTTTCCTGTCTTTTTGTCCACTCCCACTTCTTATCCTTTTTTACTATATTATGTAATGGCCTGGCTATGGATGTAAAACCCTCAATGAATTGACGATAGTAGTTCGCCAATCCTGAGAATTTCTGTATATCTTTGACACACTTGGGTGTTGGCTATTCTAGCACTCCTTTTACCTTCTCTTCCTCCATCTTGATTCTCTCTGGACCTATTACCACTCCTAAAAATCCCACTTCTTTAACCTTCCATCTACACTTCTCCGGTTTCATATATAGATAATTTTCCTCCAGCTTTCTAATTACTTCTGCCACTATCTTGTCATGCCCTTCTTCTATTTCTGTTCCCACTATTACATTGTCAATAAATGCTGCCACCTTTCCTGTATTAATTAAATCCCTCAACAATTTATTCATCATTGCTTGAAATATTGCTAGAGAATTAGTTAATCCAAAAAACATCACCATAGGTTCAAAGGACCTCTCTGGTGTGGTAAACGCCACCTTCTACTCATCTCCTTCCTTAATTCTCACATTATTATACCCCCACCTAAGGTCTATCTTTGTGAAGATCTTCTTTGTCCCAATATTCTCCAAGACATCCGATATCAATAGGAGTGGGTAATTATTCTTGACTGTCCACTTGTTCAGATACCTGTAATCTTGCACCATCCGCTTTTTTCCATCCTTCTTCCCTACAAAGAATACTGGTGCTATCTGTAGTGACTTTAATGGTCGTATATATCCTTTTCTCGACTGCTTCTTTACAAATTCTCTTACTTCCTCCCTTTCCTCTCTCGACAACGGATATATCTTTTCTTTTCTCGGTACAAACACCTCCTTTATATCTATCGTGTGATCCCACACTTTTCTCATCAGCATCCTCTCCAATTTTTTTTTTTCAAATACCTTGATCCATTGGTGAAATTTTTCAGGCACCAACTTCTTCACTTTCTCCTCTGATCTTGCTGCTTCTTTCTCTTTGTCCCAGATCTCCCATTCTTCTGCCACTTTCTTTACCTCTATTGTTTTCTCTTTTTGTTTCTTCTTTTTATTCTTTTCCTCTCTCTTCATTCCAGCTTCTTCTTTTGTTTCTTCTTCCTTCTGCTTTTCCTACTCCAGCTTCCCTTGTACTGGTCTCCACTGCTTCCCACACTCTTTTGGATACCTTGTCATTTTTACTTCTCCTGTTCTCCAATTAATCTCAGGATTGTGGCGAGCTAGCCATAGCATTCCCAAGATTACTGTCCATCTTTGTTCTCCAATCATGTTGATTTCTGTCCTCTCCCTATGTCCCTGATAATAGATATTCACCTCTACCATGTGTTCTATGGGTCTTTCTTTATTCAGCGACCTATCCACATTTCTCACATTCATTGGTCTCTCTAATTTCTTCAACTTAAACCCTTGCTTTCTCGCAAATTCCGAACTTATTACTAGCCCTGTTGCTTCACTGTCTAACGAGGCTTCTACTATTACCTCTTCTTGTATGTCTATTCTTTCTAGTCCAATTTTCACTGTCACTTCTCTCAACATTTTTCTCTTTACTTTTCTTACTCTTTCTTCTTTCTCTTCTGGTTTGGGTGTATCAGCATTTATTTCTGTAGCTAATACACTGTATTTATTTTGAGAATCTAGTCGAGGAGTTCTAGACTCTCTACCCCTTTTAAATTGTTTGCATGATTGTAAATCTCCTCGATCCTTCCTCCCCCGTACTCTATCCTCCTTCCTTCTATTGTTCTTCCCCTGCCCCTTCTCCAATCCACCTCCATTACATAAGGGTCCTGTCTGAGAGGAATCCCTGCACCCTATCCTGACCTCCTTACTACCACTGCATTTGTTCTCTCTACTCTTTCCATTGGAGCAAGCCTTGTTGTCACCTGCTGAGAAGGCATTTGCCTCCTCTACCACACTAATAGTCGTAGTCTATTCTGTTGCTGCTCCTGTTTAAGAGCTTCTCCTCTGGTTTCCTTCTTTTCTCTCAGCCTCTTCTCTTCTCTCTTACTTTCCCTCTAGTTCCTATTAAGAGCCATTACTCTTCTGTACCATTGCTCAATTGAGCCTGGTTAATTCTCTGCTTCCATCAACTTCCTCCTAATTGCTCTGTTCATCCCTCTTTTGAACTCTTTCATCAAGAGCCTTCCCTCATACCCACTTCCTCTTGTTACTCTCTTAAATTCCTGCATGAACTCCTCTATAGTCCTCTCTCCTTGCTCTAGCTTTCTTAGGTCTGCTGCTTTCACTGACTTTTCTTCTCCGCTACCAAATTTTTTCTTCAAACTTATTAAAAATTCCTCCACTGTTTCATACTCTATTTCTCCTGTCTCTAATTCCTCCATCACGTTCTTCTTCTATACGTTCACTAATCCTCCCTATATATATGAGAGGATCCATTGAACTTGTTCTTCTACTGTCGCTTCCCTCATCTTCATCCTCAAATATAACTTGCATGTGATTACAAACCCTCCTACCCTTCCTACTTCTTCATTGAAGATGGCTGGCTTGGCCATATTCAATTGAAGTCCTATGTTAGACCCTGTTGTCCCTTTTTCTATGCTTCCTGCTCCCCCTCCTCCTGCTGCAAGTAGGGCTTGTATTTGCATTTGCATTGCCGCCAGCTACTCCTGTTGTTGACAGATGATTTCGTGTAAATTTATTTGACTCATATTATAGGTGGAAGGTGAGTCAATGGGTGTTGGTGAGAGTGGTTGTTATGACTTAAAGCTCAAAAGGTTAAGCAATAAGACAACTCTTGTATTGAGTAACACAAGAGAACTCGATAGAGTTCCTAGTACAGAGTAGTCTACCTTAT
>Ga0157364_1009547_pt1 | contig 10020 bp, 12 predicted proteins | sample AttsexASBM2_FD_111476 | JGI IMG/M metagenome (GOLD analysis project Ga0157364, IMG submission 111476) | Fungus gardens microbial communities from leaf cutter ant in Ribeirão Preto, State of São Paulo, Brazil - Atta sexdens ASBM2 | ecosystem: Host-associated > Fungi > Mycelium > Unclassified ... | reverse complement strand
TGCGTCGCTATTTTGCCCCGGTTTTGTATTCACTCTGAATGCGACAGAAGATTTGACCCAAGAAGAGCTTCCAGTATCGTAATGCAACGATGGTAGTGGTAATATAATGATAGTAGCGATCCCAGTAGAGAAGAAAATAATAGCATAATAGTAGCATTGGTTTTGATAGAATCAGTAGTATAGAGTAGCAGCAGTAGAATTGTTATAGATAGCAGTAACGTTTGATGAAGGTAATAAAAAATCAGCAGTGTAGTATAATACATACTATAGCGCGCGCGCATGTGTGTGTGTGTGTGTGTGTGTGTGTGTGTATGTGCGCGCGCGTGTGTATGGTGAGCAAGACGTTAGAAGAGACAAGAGTTCGCAGAATCAAAAGTCATTCGTTACAAGAAAGTTTGGAATTTCTTTCCATCTTTCTATTATCTCCCTCGTAGGTATGTACGTGTAACATTTGCTTTACATGTGAGGTTTCATTACACAAGTTAAGAGAATATATGTAATAGCGTATGACGTTCGTGAATCGTTCGATAGTCGATAGAATTCTTTAACGATACAAGTATATAACAATCGTTGCGCCAACAGAAGATAATGCAATAGATAGCGGTAGATAGCGACAGACATCAAGAAGAAGAGGAAGAGCCCCTTTGCTGCAATCATCAAGAATTCCGATTGATATGAATAATAACTTATGTGTATTTATCAATTAAAATTATTAAAAACATGTCAATCAGGATTAGCTCACCGGGATGGAATTGTTGCGAATCGGCGAGCGTGTGCGTAGAGTATTCTTAAATCCCTCCAGGAAGTTTAGCCTACTCTTTGTTGGACTGGGAGTACGTGGTTGCACGCATTCCAATCCTCCGGTCTGCGAGCGTTGCAACGGTTGCTGATTCATCCTGTAGTCTCGGTTCATCGATTCGGAGACTATCAGCGTCGGAGGAACCGATACGGTTGTTCGTATCACAGGTTCGGTGGTAGTAGTAGTTGTAGTAGTAGTGGTAGTAATAGTAGTAGTAGTAGTAGTAGTAGTAGTAGTAGTAGTGATGGTGGTGGTGGTAGTAGTGGTGATGGTAGCACGGCTGTATGCCAGCAAATCATAAATGAAATTCAAGACACAGTACTACGAGTCGAGACTCATTCACTTCGATACGTTCGCTACTAATTGTTTATTGGAATAAAAATTTTAAAAATAATCATCTTTTAGGTATCTCAAATGATTGGAATCTCGAAGCAATCGATAGAAACGAGTCTCGATATATGAATCAGGATATACGGAGGATATACTGACGTTGCCAGCAATTTGGATCTTTCAGACGTCGAATAATAGATAAGTGTGTATTCAACGCATGGCGGTAAGGTGGGTAGGTGGATGGGTGGTTGTTCGTAATCATGTGGTAGATACACTTGAATTTGTTTCTCGCAGTACTGTGTTCTTGATAAAATTATAAGAAAAGAAGCTGATTAGTCGGATTGGGCGTGTAGACAATAGATGAGGATAAAGGATGCATATCACAATCACTCGATCTTAATCATCACAATTTACAATTTATTCTAGACAAAATTCTTACGATTCGCGGATTTCAATTATAGTTTTGTTCGGACTGTTCTTCAGTATCGCGCATTAATATATACACAGTATACTGTTACGCCACAATCTGTCCATAGATTCGTACGCGCGCGCATGTGTGAAACGTTATTAAAATTATTATAAATATATATATAAATATATATATATATATATATATATATATATATATATATATAATATATTTAATATCTTTATATATTATTACGTTATTAATACATCGCACTCGTAATACGTTTCTCTCACGTATATCGTCGTCATACCGTTATAAGTCGCATGTGTGTAGAGATGTAACGCACGGAAACAACAAAATACGCCCCCATTGTTGTGCATATACACGTACATAACATACGCATACAATACATGCACGCATAATGCAAGCGCATTGGAACGGATTAATAATGTTTATAAGCTTCAGGGATCAGATAGTCGAGTCTAGAAGAGTAGTATACGCTATAATTAAGGAAACAAGGTGAATAGATTTTGATTCATGAAATGAAAAAAAAAGCATTAACTCTTGCATGAAAATCTAAAACACTAAAGTGTATGCTTCCGTATATGATGATCCTGATGATCTGATAGAGAGCGATAGTTGCAAGTCTACAATTTCAAGAAATCATCGAATATGAAAAGATATATATCTGATTATGTATTTATATGTTCCAAAAACTATCGCATTTTTTAATGATGGATTTTTACAAAAATTTGGAAGCAATGTTACCTTAACGATAATTTTCAAAAAATATCCAGTGCGTGTATAGATATATAATATTAGAAAGTTGATTTTGTCGCTGCTCTTACAGTCGTCTTTTATTATATTAGAGAGAGATTGCTTCCAAATATTATTACATCCAGCAGTCATTAAAAAATAATGCAGCTCTTTTTTTTAGACACCCTGCATACTCTTCTGTATACCTAGTGTATTTTATTTCTTATTAAGCCGATAGAAGTTAGTTTTCAAATATAAGTAATTGTGTGTAGATACTCTTTAAGCTCCTGCGCGTAAATATAGTTAGTTTTTAATTAATTATTATCGTTATCGTTTCCTCTGTATTACAAAAACAAAATATAAAGATAATCGAGAAAAGGAATGAAAAAAATGATTGAATACGTGCAAATATCTTGTAGTATATATAGCATCAATATAACAATATAGACGCTAAGATGTATTGAAATGGATGGAAAGTAGTTAGATAACAAAAGTATAAATGGAGGCGCAGAGGAAAGCAAGCGATGGAAGGATGAAAGGCGCAGAAGAGAACAGGCGATGGTATCTTTAGGATACGATTAACGATTATCTAGCTCTTATACGGCAATTGCATCTTCTTTTTATATAAAATATACAAAAATATGTCGGAACGAATATTCACAGATCGGATATTAAAAGAGAGAGTCAATGTGTAATATAATATTCAATGTGTTAGAGACGCTTACAGTGGATCTTTGGTAAGTTCCTTCTGGTAGGCAATAGGTGATTGTATCGCCTTCAGGAAATCGCGCTGAGTTTGCAGGATGGCAGTGATGGTATCTACCCACTCCTGCCTGCGCGGTCCACTACTTTCTTCAGCTACGCTACAAGAGAATCCTAGCCCAGGGTTTCGGGGATCCGTCGATCGAATGATAAACTTGTCTGGATCGTCGTTCGAATCTTCCAGACTCATGTTATTTACCTACGTAAGTAAATATATAAGATATTGAAACTTGTTTAGAAACAAGAATGGTCAAATAGAAAAATGAAAAGTATTAATATGCGTCATCTTACCTGAATATGTGCTTTATATATGTAGACAGGATTGGTGAATTGCGTTTTCTTGCCGACAGTTTCGCTAAAGATGATATTTTGCTCAAAAAGAAAGACTTGCCATTCCCTTCCTCTCATCGTAACGTTTGATATTTCCGACACTAGAAGCGGGCCGTGTAACAAGAGTTTTCCCTGCGCCGTTATTTTACCCTAAAGAAAGTTAAACATAATAAATTTTCAAGAATGTTTTTACCGCGTATATAATAAAAAAAATAAATAATAAAAAAATGAGAGCCAAGTGAAAAAGAGCAATACTCACGTCAAAACCTTGTAATCTCCCAACGTCCATCATATCGTTTGCAGCTTTAGGAATAACTCGCATGACATGAGCCGCCGCTCTGAGGCCTTCGATTTCCGATAACCTTTGAGTTCGTTCAGTGAGGCGCAGTGCCTCCCGTAGAAGAAGTTGATATTTTGTAATCCTTTGTACAGGCTTGATCAGCAAGTCGCAGAGCTGCAAACGATGCCCAAGTTTTTGCCTAAGTTCCTGTAACATATACATCTCTTTGATTAAATGTTTCCGTTTTGTGCGTAGCCGATTTAATTTAACTGATTACCTCGAAATAAGTATCTATATATTCGGATACAATGTATTCCGAAACGGGCTTGTTCTGACAATAAACCACGTACATGTGCAACTTTCGTTCGTAACGTTTAAAGAGAGGTCCGAGCTCTTCAGGACGTTCCAAACAACGTTCCAAAGCTTTGAAGAAAAAACTGTAAAAAAAAAGGCCATAGAAGAAACATCGATGTGAACGTTTCGATAGTCGGGCGATCATCGCTAAAGGAGGTTTCAACGGTTGATCCGACTCACTCTCTGTGCCACTCGTAGATAGCTTCTACGTTACCAAAAACCATCTTATCTTTCCCAGCGCGTAGATCTTCCGGTAATGGAATCTCGCACTCGGGATTTCGCATTAGTGCCATGTAACCTTCGACTATCTGCTTCAAGTCATTGACGTAATCTCTTTCGGTGTCCACTAGCTCGCGAATAACAAACTGCCGCTTTGCGATCGCGCTACTCTCTGGATCTGACTCGTCGGAAGTGATCGCGTTAATAGTCGCGTTACAATATTCCTCCTCGTTGCTTAACGTTAGAGATTTCCCATTAGGAGTTCGCATAAGACTATGTCTCTCCTGATTTTCTGTATGTTGCTCCTGTTAATGATACTTGGCATAGTACTTGGTGCAGTGCATATGACATGAACGGACTCTACTTACCATTCTCTCTTTGACGATCTGCTCGATCTCCGAAAGATCGGCCGTTGTGGCGCCGCCGCCATCGAGAATCTTTGTACGTTCCGACAGACTGGCAGACTATATTAAATGAAGCAATTAAGATACAGAGAAAGAAGATGTATATCAAGATATGAGATGAACGATATGCGATCGAATCTTAACTCTCCTAAAGAATAAGACGCACGAATACTCACTCGTTTCCCGGGCAATTCACTCGGTATCGTAGATCCTGATGGACCATTTGCAGTTGCTACAAGTATCGATTCGGTAATAGGCTTCATCGGAGGTGGAAGTTCTAAATCGTCGTCGGCATCTTCGCCGTTCTGCTCCTGCAAACTCGTCACTACCGTGTCGTCGCTCTCCGTAACGTCCGCGTCCACGTCTACGTCTACCTCAACCTCCTGCTGTTCCTCGCCTTCGCCCTCCTCTTCCTCTCCCTCGCCCTCGCCTTTACTGATTTCCTCACCTTCTTGCACCTCAGCCTCTGCTTCGAACGCCGTCTTGCTAGGCCGCCGATTATGTTCGACGTCGCTCGGTAATTTAAAGCGTTTATCCGAGCCGCTTTTCTTCAAAGGCCCAATCAAAGGAGGCGATGACGTTGGCGCGGCTGTATTGGTTTTCTCGACTTTACCTTGGCTAAGTTTGCGTAAAGAAGGTGGGAGCCACTTCCGTCTATAAACAGAAACGCCCGGCCATGGTACGTGATTATCGTTGCACGTATGACATTTCGAGATAAGCGCGAGGCATTTAGATGACAGAGTTTCTATATGAAATGCTCACCCGCTGAAAACTCGCCTCTTGTTGCCAGGTGAATTTGTACTAGTTACCGACCCGCTACCGTCGCTTCCAGCGTTTTCTGTTGATTAAAAAAAAAGAACAATTACTTTATGCCTTTTATTCCTAAACTTGCGCTGCAACTTATCAATTACCGCCGGTTATCGGAATAGATAAGAGGCGAGCGTGTGCGATCGTGCCGATTTGCGGTTCGCCGACTTCCTGCAGTTCTCCAATCCGGTTTTATACTTGATACGCATCGCGCGATAATACATCGTTATTGTCGACTAATTGTAGAATCGAGTAACGTACTGGGAAGAAATTCACTTACCCGCATCCTCCATCGGCGACAGCACCGTGGATGAGAGCGCGGTCAGCGAGGATGTTTGCTGCGTCATCGACGGGATGCCGGCTACACAGCAGGTCGGTGGCAATGTGTTGGCGGAAGTCGAAGATGTGACGGCAGTTTGCTGCTGCTGCTGCTGTTGCTGCGTTTGGACGATTGCTTGATTGATCTGCTGCTGATGATAAGGATGATGATGCGACTGTTGCTGCTGTTGCTGTTGTGGCTGGTGATGATGATGATGATGATGATGATGATGATGCTGATGCTGATACTGATGCGATTGTTGTTGTTGCGTGGACGCTTTTCTGGACGGCGAAGTTTTGCAAGAGGCGGTTGGCGGTTGTTTCAGGGCGCTGGTGGGCACTAGACCTTCCGCGGCCGGCTCGGCCTGTCCGGGCGTAAGCGGCAGACGCACCAGGGTCCATTCGCCGGCGTTGGGCAAACCACCAGTGGTGCTGGCGTTTGCGTTACCATTCTCCAGCACCTCGACCTGCTGCCCCTTTGTCACGCTGAGCTCTTTGGAACCGGGCGCGGCCATATGATCAGCGACCACCCACGTCATCTCGACGACTCCAGTCTGAAATCCGGAATCACGCATCAAGGATCCTTAATTCCGCGATGGCGGAATACATTGCGCGCGCGGTTGAATATCGGGGCTGAGAAAAAGGGGGACAGGGAGAGGGCAATTATAGAAATGGGATAATTAGCGAATGTTAGTGTCTGTGTGCGCGCGTGCGTGAAGTAATAGCGGCCGTGACAGGGCGGGGGTGGGCAAGGGTGCAGGACATAAACCGAAAGCGCACAGGGAAGCAAGGAGAAGAGGAAGAGAAGAGTCTGCCCTCTTGCGCTTACGCAAGCATAGACGGGTCGATACGATCGTCCTCTCCGTCGCGCGACCGAAGACTCTCTCGTTGGCGAAAGACCGATTGTCTTTGAATTTGCGGATCGACGGAGCGAAATTCCAGAGATCCGATTACTCATGCCCGAGTGATTTTGATTGTCGGATCTCTCTCTCTCTCTCTCTCTCTCTCTCTCTCTCTCTCTCTCTCTCTCTGCGCGTCCTTCCGCGACGACACTTTTAAATCGCACGCGGATTCCGGCGTTTTGAAAATAGCTAATGTCACGACACCGCAATACTTTGATGTTGCTATAAATATCGCGCGTGTGCGTGTATTGATGAAGCGTGCACATTTACCGCATCTGCAATAACACTGTTTATTTCTCTCTCTCTCTCTCTCTCTCTCTCTCTCCCTCTCCTCCCTCTTTCGTCAGGCATAATTATTTGCCTGACGTTTTCGTGACATTTCACGATCCGAAATAGAATTTTTCACGTGCCAAGTTTCTTCGTCGCATAAACGAGGTGAAAAAGAGGAAAGAAAAATGGAAATATAGAATGAGAGAACATGGAGAAAAAATTTCGCGAGTTCCAGGCGATCTGCTGGATAGAATCTTCTCGATCGATTCTTTCGAAGAATACGCGGAGTTTATTGAAATTTCATCGCAACGATCTTTCTCGAAGAGAGGGCGAGTGGCGGAAGAAAAATTAAGTAAAAGGAGAGCTAAAAGCCGATCCGATAAAAAAAAGCTTGAACAAGGCGCCAAGTACCTGGGCCAGGGATGGTTGACGACGCAAAAGTCGAGCTTGGAAGGAGCTCGGTGTATCAATGGTGTGTTGCCTGGAGAGGGTTACGTGCGGCGGTGCCGCAGAGCCCTGGCGAAACCACGGCAGGGAAATCTTCCTGCGCGCCTTCTGGGCGATTGTCGCCGGTTTCCCGGCCGGTGACGTCATGATAAGGAATAGGAAGACTTGACCTTACGATCGGCGCGGCATGCGGTTACAGTCTTCAGAGGCACGAACGCAAATGCCGTGGCGCGCAGGAGGGCAGAAACGATGTAGTGAACAGCGCGTTGTCGTTCACGGAGCACATTCTCGAGCGCACGGCGATCCACACTGCATCCGCCATCGTCCGTTTTTGTATTTTCTTTTTCTCCCCCTTCCTCCCCCAACTTTCTTCCCTTCCTTTGGCCTCCGGCAAGGTCAGGGTTTTACCGATTCGCCTAGCGTCTCGCAAATCTTGCAATCACCGGTAGATCCCTAAATGGATCCATCCGACCCGGGAGTCGTGCCTGTACTGATACTACTGATCTGACTGGTCAGACTGATCTGCGTCCCGTCGATCCCGACCCGTCCCGACCCGACCCGAACCGAACCGAACCGAATCGACCGTGCAGAGTGGTGCAGAGTGATGCGGAGTGACAAGATTATAACTAACCCAATCCAACTTGCGCCCCACCCAACCCTGCGCAAGTATACTAGCTACCGCGGCCTTCCCAGTCATTCCCACTATTTCGCATTATTCCCAGTCTTGCGGTCATGTCCCTATATTTCCTATCGCAGAGGGGATCAACTCTGATTCGGAAACGATCTCGTTCTGAGAATGAGAGTGAGTGAATGAGAGAGAGAGAGATATTCAATTTTTATAAACTCCGAAGAAAACGAAGAATAATATTTACAGTCTGCATCTTGAAGACAAATGTATCGGAAATAGTAAGGGCGGATGAAAATGATCAGGAGACTTCGCGCAAAATGTTCTCATGAATCTATGCTCTTTGTCATTCATTGATTATTTCGCGATTAATCTACATTAGTCAACAAAATTTTGGTAATACCTACATTCTTATGCTGCCTTATCTTTGACTCTCTGTTTTATATATCTAATTATATATCTAATTTTCATAATATGTTATTTTTATGATATTCAAAAGAACTTTCTTTTTGAAAATCTAAATGGAAAATTCTTCGTGTAGATCTTGTATAAGTAAATGCAGTTTCGTTATGCGTGACATTACGAAATCACAAAGAAGATGTGTTTATAAAAATCTTAAAGAAACTTACAACTTATATTTTTCAGTTAGTTTAGTTGAAAATCTGGTTTGAGATTCTCATGTGTGTATATGTTTTAAAAGCAGATATTTTTATTACAAATGACATAAAAAACGATTAAAAATCATTTCATTTTTGAGTAATAACAAAAAATTTTATTTATTGACTAGGGTAATTAAAGATTTTGCACGTTTTTGAAGTACAGTCAAAACTATCTTTATATACGAGTATTAGCAGATACGACAGTAAAAATGCCATCATCAAAAAGCGACTGAAACAAATATGACTCGAGATTGGAGTAATGCAATAATCACTATTTTGGACATTTAAATATTTTCATCTGTTATAACTTGCGAAGCAGTTTTATATTTTTTAAATAAAAATAATGCATCATTATACATGATATATACTGGAAATTTATACATTATATAGAAAAGACGCTGGAGTGATAAAAGTCCTGTTGAATTGTCACGAGTCGCGTAAAAAATTAAAAATTACGAGTTTTATTTAAAAAAAAAAAATATATATATATATATAAAGTAAAAAAATGATGCTTTACCTTATCAGAATCTGTAGTGTTAGTCGAACCGAAGGAAGCTAAGGAATTTCTGTCAAGATTTTCCACACTCTCGTCCAAGGACGCGCACTCCTCTAGATCTCTACTGGAACGTTGACTAGAGCTCTTTTTAGCGGGGCTCTTGGGCATATTCTTGCCTAAGAAGGTCTCCTGTATCACCTCGCGTAACCGCATCACCCACAGCTGTTTTGCGTCCATCGAATTGGCACGCAATACCACGCGTGTGTCGCTGGTCGGTGCTCGTCCTGTCCATACCGCGAATTTGCATTCGTCGCCTTCGATATGTTCGGTCACGCCCAATTCGGAAGTCAACAGGCGATTTTTATAAACGTACTTCACCTAGACGGACCATTTTCATACTATGATATTATATATGCACGTATGTGTAAAAGAAACTTTTTTACTTGACAAAAAAGAAAAAGTTGGGTGCCAACCTTTCCTGTAGAATCTTTCACTTCCTTTGTAAAAAGAAGATACAATTCGAAAAGAAATATATGACGATCTCTTCCTTTCCTGATCAATTGTTTTGGGTCCCACACTGTGAACGAATCTTGCAATACAACGTCACCGAGCGCATCTATACTAACGTCGCAACCTTCCAATAGACTTAAGTGTAAGGCATCGTTAGCTTTTTTAGGCACATTTAACATCACTTCTAATCCCTCTTTTATTTCGCCTTGTCCTTCTTGGCAACAAGCCTGAAGAAAAAAAAAGAGAATAAAGTTATACTACTACACTACAAGTTTAAGATGTGTATATATATATATATATATATATATATATATATATATATATATATATATACACAACATAT
>Ga0157364_1009545_pt1 | contig 10020 bp, 6 predicted proteins | sample AttsexASBM2_FD_111476 | JGI IMG/M metagenome (GOLD analysis project Ga0157364, IMG submission 111476) | Fungus gardens microbial communities from leaf cutter ant in Ribeirão Preto, State of São Paulo, Brazil - Atta sexdens ASBM2 | ecosystem: Host-associated > Fungi > Mycelium > Unclassified ... | reverse complement strand
TTTTTCTTTTTTATTTTTAATTCTATTTTTTATGAATTTTTAAATACGTAATTCTGTCGAAAACCCGCAATGAAAAGCGTTATATTAATTAAAATCTTTATTTTTTAAAAATATTTTCAATATATATATACACATATATATATATATATATATATATATATATATATATATATAAGCTACTTAACGAGTTTATTTCGTTTAATATTTGTTTCTACTTACTTTTAAAAAAATGTGATTAAATTCATATTTACAATGTTCATAAATACTAATAAATATCTGAACATAATCAATAATATACAATACATTATTAAAAATAATAATTTTAATCGGATGTAAAAACATCTCAGGTAATTATTTATATAAAAAAATTAGATGACTACAGCAGGGTTAAGACATTTTTTATACATCTTATAAGACTTATGTCCTGATTTTTGGATTCTTTGTGTTGTTTGGCCAATGTCGCGAATAACTGTCAGGTTCTGTCTGTTTACGATAAAATGCCTATTCAATAAGACATAACCGTTAGCTCGAGATATCGCAATCTCGGGAGAGATTTATCGAAACCGCTGAATGATTAAGTAACTGGAGTACATTCGCGATTGCAATTTCTTGATGGAGGGATCGAGATGGTGGAGGATCCTTCCACGGTCGGCTCACGGTAACGTACTCTCGTATGTTATGACAATTATGAGTTTTCCGTAGGGCTACTCGGGGGTGGCACGTGGCCTGACGACGTGCATATCGGCGAGGCAAAGGGAGAGACACGCACGGCGCGTGTCGCCGCGTGAGAACGGCCGCGCTCACACGCGTCTCACGCACACGACGCGCACGTGTGTGCACGCAGTTGTGAGAGAGAGAGAGAGAGGAGAGAGAGAGAAAGAGAGATATGAGTAAAGCGCGTGGGCTCCCGGGATTTACTCGCGCTCTCGTACTCGACTTCTCGGTGAAGCATCGATTAAATTTCATTCACGTGCGCTCGTTTGACCATTTACGTTATCACTATGTCGAATAGAGAAGAATAATTTGTTATTTGGAGGCGTTTAAAAAATGATAATTGTTATGATATTTCACATAATATAATATTTAATTCTAAAGGGCGTGCAAACTGTACGTTAAATGTATCAACAATATTGATTACATTTTATTGAAACAAGAAGGAAAGAGATTAGTTTAATTTATTTTAATATTGATTTTTCGAATGTATTATATTGTACAGCACATCTATTGTTGCGAATGAACATGAAAGAATTAATGATTGTATTTAAAGGTCTCGGCGAAATGCTAAATTATTTAACCTCTCGATGGAGAATTGTTAATGGATAAACCTTTTGACATTTCGAAATTAAAAAAAAATAAATGAAAAATGGACAAATAGAAATAAGAATTATTATAAAACGAATAAAACTCTTTAATCTTTTTAATTAATAGAATAATAACTGTATAAAATTATTGTCAAAAAAACAACATAGAGATGCATGAAAAATAAATTCATAGCAATTCATAGCAATTCATATTGAAATAATAAATGCAATATGTCGAGTTAAATAAAAATTTAACAAAAGCCTTGGTAAATAAATAAATCGGTACGCGCTATACATTTTACATGTATATCGCATACATATATGATTCGCGTTTCATGCTAAAATCTTTAACGACAGCGCGAAATTGTTGTTGATAAAACGCCGACCGCAAAATGAAACCGCATTTATTGCCGTCCTTTAATATTTCATCCTTAATTTTCCTCCCCGGCGAATTCTCCTTCTCATTTTATGTCTGACAATATCTTGCTAAACATTCTTCATATTTGCATGGATACGTGTGATAGTGCACGTGCGTACACGTGCATGCGTACGCACGCGCACATGCTGACTCGTGCTTTGTCTTTACTCTTTACGCGTACTATTGTACAACGCGCGTTTACGCAGCACAGGTGTGTAAATCGGAACTATTCGATAAATAATTCATAAACAACGATAAATAATATCTACGAATAAACGAAAATTAATTAACTCTGTGCGCTTAATTAGAATAATATTGCACTTTGAACCTTTTCTAGATTTTTAATGTCGTCAAACCATATTTTCCCAAATTTAATGTTATGTAATCGCCCGGGAAAAAATGTTTTATATTTTTAATTATCTAAAATTATATACAAAATTATATAAAATTTTGTATAATAATATATGTAAAATACGTCCAGTTATATAAAATTATATATAGTTTTATATAATTTTTTTATATAAAATTATATATATGTATAATTTCCATCATGTCTCGAAGATTTTTTCGCGCTAAACAGGCGGTTCGTAGAATTTTTTGCATATCATCAGAATTTTGAATAAATTGAGGTAAAATTGACAAAAAATGACATTTTTCTGACGTGCTATGCAAAAATTCTACCAACGGCATCGTATTTTCCACGAAATCTTCTGGAAATGTACCATGATATTTTGACGAAAAAGTGATTTTTTGTCAAATAATGTTTTAAAATGTATTCTTTAAAACTATGTTGTTGTCATGTTTAAAAAATTCAAAAACACTCACGGTACTAATTTTTTGTGTTACTTTTCTACGAACGTGATACATGTTGTGATGTAAGAAAAATTATAATACAATACAGCCATGAGATATTATCATCTATAATGATTGCTACTTGAATTGAGGATGAATTAATCGATCAGAATCGCGGTCTAATAAAATTATCACTTATATCAGCGTCAATCAGCGATTGCCTCTCGCGATAGATTTTCTCATTCAACCACTCGTGCATTAATTTAATTCGTTCTTATTCTCGCCTCTATTCCCCACGGGCCATTGAGCACTCGTTCTGTCCCATCGCACAGTTTCGCATTGCTGCGAGGATGCATATTCCTTATCGAATTGTGCATTGATTAATCGGTACTCTCATTCTCTGGTTACGGACAGATGGAATCGTTTTAGTTTTCTTATTTGTTACATGTACTTATATTTTAAGGACAAGTATCAATGTGTAAAAGTGTGTAATTTCTCTTCCATTACTGGAATTAAAAATTTACATTTTCTATATAAAAATGAATATTAAATACATATGAAACAGTACAATAAAGTCAATGTTAAATCATTTCCTAGTTTAAATAAAAAATATCTCATTTTATTGGGTTGCCCGGAAAGTTCGTGCCGACTAATCTATATAATTTAATAAATGTATACTAAAATTTAAATCTTCTGCGTTTCAATTTTCCTTCAAAATCAGAACGAACTTTCCGGACAACTCAATATTTTTATTTTTTTTAAAGCCTAATTATTAAAATAACTTTTTATTTAAAAGCTTTATTCTAAATCGGCGCTTATCTTTTTTGTATTATTTTTAATAATATAGAAAAATATAATATAGAAAATATATATAAAATATATATTTTAATATATTATATAAATAAATAATATAAATAAATAATATTAATATATTATATAAAATATATATATAATATAGAAAAAGCTGTAATTTTTTAATTTTGTTAAAAATTACGTGTAATATATTCTTGAATATAATACCGACAAATACGATATTTTCTTTATCATAATATTTTATAAAATATTCATATTTTATCGTTATTATACATATTTTACGTTATGAGAAATATTAGAGAAATGTAATATTATAAATTATATTCAATTTTTGATTAATTGATTAGTTTTGTATTAATATAATTAATAAAGGATGAAGGAAAGAAATCAAGCTAATGTTTGAAAGAACAAGAGAAATGTTAGCTTAGTCAGAAAATGATAAAAACTGCGTTATAATTGATTGTGAATGTATATCACATTATCATATTATTAGAGTGGCCTACATTTCTACGTTGAATCCGTGTTTGCATTTATGGCAAACTTTATTTATTATAATTTATGCCATAACGAATATATACGAGTAATACTGTCGCTTTAGGAGAAATGAGTTTAAACCTGAACTCTAACATTTTCTGCAAAAGAAAAAACGAAAAAATAAATTACGATGAAAAAGGATTTGGAAATAAAGTTAAAGTGCAAAAGTTAAAATGAGAATTAATCTCTCTTTCCCAAGCAAAAAAAATTCTCTATCATATTAATAAGCAATTCATATAGTATATAGAATCAGATACAATTTACGAAATATCAGATAAGCAGAAGTTTATCCGTCGCATTTAAGATCGTCAATTAAAATCAATCTAAGTCGGAAGGGTGATGCCACCGGAATGGAAATTACTGTTGCGTCAAGCTGGGTTTAATCGGTTGCTCATTAGTCCATCTTCATCCATCTCCGCGAGGGTTAAGTGCCTAGAGTACGCCACTCCGGAAGTCTTCCTCGTGATCACGACGAGGGGGTTGCGACGTGAGAGATACCGCGGTCTCGGATGGCTCGGGGATGATCGTGCGGGATCGGAGCACGGGACGTCGGTCGGGGTCATAAATGGGGAGGCGCGGCGTTCCGGAGCGGTATTTCGTCGCGTGACGCCGTTGCGTTCGCATCGATCCGCAACGACGGCGCGAACGTAGGCGAACCGTAAGGGTGCGGATAAGAGAGGCGCGCACACGAGCCGAAAATCAATCCCGGCGTGTCAGATTCTCGCGCCCGCGGCGCCGAAGAACGATCGGCGAATACGGTTGTTTCCTTACGAGGCGAGGGCCGACGACGATCGGCCACAATGCTGAAGAAATTTCTCGGCAAGTCCGGCCGCAGGATTTTGCGGGTAAGTGATGGTCCCCGTTTTTTTTAACGAGACGTTCGACGATTGACTTCTTCGGTGTATTGCTCGGTTCCCTCATCGCTGCATATTTCGTGGTACGACCTAATTTTTACCCCGTAAGTGTGGCAATTGAAATCCAAATCCATCGTCCCGGTCTTCGCTCGACGAATCACTTCGGTAGTCCGGTTTGCTTTGCTTCAGGTAGCTTGAACGCCGAGTCGTATATTTAATCCACCCTCGTGTTGTTACATGTGAGATTTTAGCGGTACACATGTGTGAAAGATTAAATCACACGTTGCTGTTTACGTCATTCCGTCTAGGCGTGAAATTTCCCCGCGTGACGGTCAATTATTATGGATCGATGTTTTTAAGTGTCGTGACGTGTTGATGGATAACTCTATCGTATAACTAGCTTTATTAGTCATGCAACTCATGACGACCTTTTTCGCGATGGAGTGCACTTTCTTTTTCCCTCTTTTTCTCACTCTTATTTTTTCCCTTTCGTTCCTTTTTCTTTTCGCTCGTTATTTATCAGAGCGATCTACGCTTCCTCTTTTGTAGGCAATCAAGAAGCTGTCCACCAAAAGTCGCAAGGCCAAAAGGTCGCATAATCCCAGCTCCTGGCACACGGCCATCCCGGACCTCGAAACGACCTCACTCTCGTGGTCCCTGCCATCCCTGGACGCCAAAAGTATCGACACGTACATGACGTACGTTGCTGAGAACCAGGAAGACTGCACGTCGAACTGTTGCTGTTGCGACGAGTACGAGGAGAACCAGAGGAACGAAAACAGGGAGAACGAGATGATAATCTAACGTCCGTGCCGTTAGGCGACACAGACCGGCGCCCTGCTTCTCCCCCTCCCCGGCTCGTTTGCCTCGCGATCGAATTCGCCGGCGATCATCCCCGAGAGGGTGGAAATGAATCGCACTCGCGCCGTTCGATACGAATATTTTATAACCCTTAACTGGTGAGTACAAGTACTCGTCCGGCATTTTTTTTTTCTTTCTTTTTTTTCAAAGAAACCCTCGTGATGGTTAGTGCAATAGCTATACCAAAGAGAATATTTATTGAAAACCTGTAACTGGTTAAGGGTTAATCACGATCCCTCCGTAATCCGTGCCACTCACACACACACCACGAACATACAGAAAGAACAGTTTTGTTGAAATATATGTAAAAATTTAGCTAGACACGAATCTGAAAATAATTTTGTTGGTTTATTAAAGTAATTATATAAAATACTCAAGCTAGTTAGGGTGTCAAAACTGGTTAAGGGTTAATCACGATCCTTCCGTAATTCGTACCACTCAATACATATACATACCATATAGAAAGAACGATTTTGTTGAAGTATATAAAAATTTAACTAGATTGCACACGAATCCGAAAATGATTTTGTTGGTCTATCAAAATAATTACGTAAAACACTCAAGCTGATTGCTAGATTGTCAAAGCTTTTTGCAACATTGATTATCATGCTTGCTTATAGATTTATTCCAGCAATATTGCACCATCATTTGCACGTACCAGCAATATTTCAGTAACATCATTTTCCAGTAATATTGCAGTAATATTATAACATTCCTAATAGTATACTTTATCCGGGATACATCCTGTGGATGTTCTTAGAATGTTTAAAGAACATACGAACGTCCTCAGGACGTTCTCTAGGAATCTGTACTGTGCATCGTTCTGCATGGAGAAGTTCCATAATTATCTTAATGAAAATTTCCATAATTATTTTAATGGTCCAACTAAATTATTCTTAAATTTTTAGATTTATTTTTAGATCTATCTAAATTTTTTAATATTTTAGCAAACTCGTTCATGTGCAAGCACATACACACGCAAACACAGACATACGAGCGCTTTTACGCGCTCCTTTATTTTTCGATAGATACATGTCGCACGTCGAAAAGATGAAAAATGTTCTGTGGCTGGACCTCGGATTATATTATAGTCGTATATTTCGATTCCCTCGGCGTATCATCGAGAGATAGGAACGCGGTGGAGAGGTAACGTTTTATTTCCGGTTAGTCTTCCAGTTCTAGATTTATTTTCTAGCGCCGATTTGTATTTCTCAGCGATCTCATTTAACGCCATAATTTTATAAAACAGACGTATCCTACGTATTTATTTATTACTACAAATTTGTTACCTGATAAAATAGCCGTGATTACGAGCGCAGTCATACATTAACAATTAAGTTGATCCACTTGATTCAATGGTGGATCTTTTTTCGTTTTTCTTTTGTCGTTTCTCACATTCAGAAAAAAATAGTGATGACAATTATAGTATAAAGACAATTATACAAGTTTTATATAGGATGAAGACAAATCTATAATATAACTAAATGATGATTCCTTGTATAAAAATATTTATTTTATTATTTTTCAACGTAGTCTCCTTTTAAAAAGTCAGTTGACTTATCAAACTATCCACGCATAATTATGAAATAATTACGTGTGTTAATTTATTCAATTATGTACATTAATTCCACATATAAAATTTTTTACAGTTATCATCTTTATAGTTGCCATCACTATGTTTTTCTTATAAGTACGTCGTGCAAGTGAAGAAAGGAGCAGCGCGACGCTCCGCGCGTCATCGTCTCTTTCGACATAGAGAATAGCAATATATGACGTAGTACAAAAAATATATATATCGCCTAGCGTGTTATCGACAACCGTTCGCGCGCTGGAATGACGTCCGAAATAGAGATACAATTAGGACTTTTCCATACGCGCGGTTTTATCATATCGGGTCTAACTCGTGGATCACTATTTTGCAATATACTATATTCGGTGTCACGAACTGTTTTTTAGACAATTAATTATTTATTCTCGCGGCTCTCTCGCGAGTCCCCTATGCGTCCTAGACACGTAAATCCACGGGACCTTACTGTCCAGGTAATTTAATGGGTCAATTCTAAATAGAATCGTGAAATTCAAAACTTGTTTTCGTAAGACTTATAAGAACTTATGATTAATGTTATTTTATACATATGTATCCTAAAATCGATCATTCATAAATATTTACGATTTTTTATAAATCTTACGGTTAGTAGGAAGCTGTAAATTGCTATAATATTGCATAAAGTTATAAGCACTTGTAAGTTCTTACCTACAAGTCTTACAAGAGCTTTCTGCAATAAGCCATTAAACCTAAGCTTTAAGTTTTAAGCCTTAAAGAATTAATCAATCATAGTCGATTATTTTTCGCACGTTCGAATTGTGACTAGTAAATTTCTTAAGACTTGAAGCTTAGGTGATGGCTTATTATAGAAAGCCTATTACGAAAATATGTTATGAGCCTCATAATTCTATTTAGAAATGATCTGTAATTCTCTAAGTAATTGTAAACCCCAAAGGAGAGAAACTTCAGGGGACGTTAGACTATAGCGATTAGAGTAACATGAGATTTAGGATAACGAGAAAAATTAAAACTATTTACTTCTTCACTTAAACTATGCACTGACGCAAGTCTTTCTGCGGCACCCGCGGTTGTATTATACGTATATCGACGAATCAAAACGTAAGACATTTATCGATCAATTTTGGGCAGAACGTTCTGATTGTACTCCCGTTATTTATCAGGGGTATAAAGATTTCTAAATGGCAGTTCTCCGAACTCTTAAACTCGATGTCGTCGTCACTTTTACGCTGTATAATCGTCCTAGGTGTTCAATATTTCGCGCGGTCAAGGTGCATCCGTTAGATTAGCCGATACATTCGACCCTCGATACAGGCAAATCAGATTTTAATTCCCAGGACAAGAGCATACAATAGAAAATGTCGGTCGACTGTTGTGTCATTTATGAAAAGTCCATGATAATGTAATATTACCACACAATGTGACATACAATGCCTATACAACGTGCATGTGTAAAAGATAAAGATATCTTTTAGAACATACATGTCTAAAAGATATCTAAAAAGCATCATAAAGACAACTCCTAGACATTGCATGTTATCTGGACATTACCTGCACATAGATATAACACAATTTTAATTAATGCTAATTATCTAAATGATTTGGAGAATTAAAAATTAAACAAGTAACAAAAAAAGGACAGTTAGCCAGATAATGATAGTGTTTATTAAGACAAAATATATCACTACATTATAATTTTTAATTTCTTCCAAATGTTTTAAACAATTTTAATTTAAGAAAAAAAAACTTTAAGCCTGTTTTTATTCATATTCCAAGGTTGAACTTCTTGTACACAACTTCTTTTGTCTTTTTCTTTCCAATGTGAAAAGAAAAAAGAAAGAACCATGTAAGTTCAGTCTTGATCATGAAAAAAGAACAGAATTTTTTTATCATGTGCTCTTGTCCTAAAAGAGGACCATATCTCTACAAGTTATTTTTGTATTTCGCAAACCAATATATGTAAAACAAATGGTTCTTTCATAAGACTCATTTCGAATTCACCTTTCGCCAAGTTTGAGGGTATTTATATGCAATAAGTCGCACCGGCCTGGCTCACTCGAACCGAGTTTTTCTATTGTTTCCGATTGGTACCTTTGCTCAAAGCATGCAAAATCAATCTTCACTAAAAAGTAGCAAGATACATTTTCATTCTTCCTACGGATGTTGATTTATTGTAAGAAGACAAAAAAAGAAGAAGAAGAAAAAGAAGAAGAGCTTTAATGACTTATATCTATGTATAGATGCAGAATTTATATATATATATATATACATACATATATATATATGTGTATATATATATATATATAAAAGAGGAATTATATAAATGTGAATGTATAATATGGATGATGCGTGTTGATATACTTTATCGTCTCGATAAGGCTGTGACTTTGTAAAGAGGATGTGAGTCGTAAATAAAATGGTTTTATTGACGAACCCGAACGTGTTCCCATGACCCCCTGTCATCATATGAGTTTCATTGATCGCGCGACGTGTTGAAGAAATATACATACGCGGCCGTACGCTACAAAACGTATCACAAGGTATACAGAAGTCCTTCGTTTGAATTGGTAATGATATCGATCGCGCGATTTTCTCATTACGGCGCGTAGCGCGGCGTAACAATCATTCTGGAGAAATATATAATAAGAATTATAGTCCCTCGCGAGCAGCCAACTATAGTTTTGCCTCTATAATTTTGCTTTCCTATACGGCATAGAAGCAAGAAGTGTAGCAACATTAAGAAGTGCTGCAATGTTACTGCAATATTACTGGAACGTTGCAATGTTGCTGAAACAATCTGCGCTATGGCAATCTATACAACAATATAATCTATACTTATAACATGGAGCTTGATAACGATTTTCGCGATCTTTATTTATGCGT
>Ga0157364_1009544_pt1 | contig 10021 bp, 6 predicted proteins | sample AttsexASBM2_FD_111476 | JGI IMG/M metagenome (GOLD analysis project Ga0157364, IMG submission 111476) | Fungus gardens microbial communities from leaf cutter ant in Ribeirão Preto, State of São Paulo, Brazil - Atta sexdens ASBM2 | ecosystem: Host-associated > Fungi > Mycelium > Unclassified ... | reverse complement strand
TATTTCATTTTCCATTTTCTTTTTCTTTTCATTTTATTTTCTTATTTTTCTATTTTTAGAACATAGGGTTAGGGTTAGGTCACAAGACACAGAGAACAAAGTAGAAGGATCTAGAACAAATGATGTCATACAACATGGATACCACATGTTGACCTCATGTTCTACACATAGTCATTTAGGGTAGGATGCACAGTAGTGAGCATGGACTATTGGTAGTAGTATAAAAGGTAGACTAGTTTGTAGAAGAGTTCTCTATCAAGTTCTCTTGTGTTACCCAATACAAGGTTACCTCTTAATCCAACTCTAAGGGTTTTGAGTTATAACAATACTACATTCTTATGTCTATCTCATTTCTTACTCAAGGCCACTATGTAGTATATATATGCCCTGATGTCATCTTTTAGATCCTTCTACTATGTTCTAGGCCTATGATGTCACATCATGTGACTGCAGTGTCACATGCCTTCTTCATCATCCAACAGAAAAAGAAAAGAAAAGAAAAATAAAAATTGTTAGTGTTCTAGCATTCCATAACAATTGGACTTTATTAAAGTAGAACTTAGACTAATTGCTATACCTAGTATGTGTTCCCAATAGATACAAAACACTATTAGTCATTCACATATCTTCATGTCCAAACTGAGTACATGTTCTTAATAACCACTAATCAAGACAATCAATAGTGCACTTAAGTAGTCTTATAGAGCAAGAGTCATGTAGAAATCACAAGAGAACTCAACAAGGAATTTCTGATGTATTCCTACACTATATATACTATTATTACAAGTCTTACCCTAAACTATATATATTGTCCATGAGTTCACTATACCATTACCACAAGATGAACATACTATAGCTATACTCTTAATATCATTAGTCTAGTTTCTTCTACTATGTTTCAGACTTATGACATTGCATTATGTGATGCATCATGTGACTGTGGTAACATGCCTCTTCATCATCTAAGAAATGGAAAAGAAAAGAAAAGAAAATAGATAAATTAAAATTAAATATAAATGTTCAAGTATACTATAACACATATAATTGTAACTTTAGGTAATGGACTGAAGTCTAAAAGGAATAAGTACTAATGATAGTGTATTGCTGTTGAACACTGAAAATTGAGTTTACTTGAATATTTAATTATTAAACTAGTAAATTATAGTGTAACTACTAGTTTTATATACAAGATTTAATAAGAGATACTCAGAAGTTTCAGAGTATAGCTCTGAGTAAAATGTTTAGTGATAAAATACTGAAAATTTATTAATAGAAGAACCTCATTATAGAAGACCAAGTTTGATAGGAGTATTTCCACTGTGAAAGACTAAGGTATAATTGTATTACTGCTATAGAGATATATTGTAAAAAGAATAGCCATTATGGAAGACAGGCTTTTACTAGAACCAAAGAAGATATTACTACTGTAGAGAATAGTCTTTAGAATAGGTAAACTTAATATATGATAAAACAACTAATGACTACTTACCAATAATAATAAGTCTAAGAAATATGAAAAATTAGTAATAGTATATTATATACCACCAAAACCCATCCAACTCTATCCAATCCCATTATGGATCATACTCACTAACATTCACTCCACTCAAAACATCTGTGGAAATGGATATCCCTCTTCCAGTCTATACCATTCTTTCAGTGCAAATCAATCTAGTTCTATTCAGGGTTGATCACTCTATAATCAAGCATATGGCTTTCCTCTGCTCTCCATAGAACTCTGAGCACTATTCCAAGGACTTTGAGTATATACAGAATAGATACTTATCTCTATGAGTTTTCAGATATAGTCTTAGTTATAGAGTACAATATTTAAGACAACTAGATACTTTGTATTTCTTTATCCTGAAAATCAACTAAAACTAGCACTACTATTCCAGTATTAGCAATAATATGCCTTATTACCTTCTGGTAGTTGTCCACCTCCTAAAGTCTCCAGTTTGTAAAGGTTGTTCTAACTCTCACATTTTATATTCTTGGATAACATATAAATTACTTATTTGAACTTCTGAAAGATTGTCATATGTTAAGTCCACCTATCTAGAAAATACATCCCCATAGTGATACTACCTGTTCAACATCTAATTTACAAGCCTGCCTTCCACAATAGCCACCTTTCTTACAACATACTCTTATAGTGGTAATGCAACTATCCAAGTATTCTATTTTTCATAACAGTGATACTTCTATTTGACTCAGTCTTCCATGGCAAAGTCATACTCCTGTTAGTGTTTCAATACTGAAACCTCTACTTGGTATAATAAAGACCATACTACTAAAACTCCAAGCATCTCCTATATTAATTCTTGTATATAAGACTAGTAGTTATACTGTAATTCACTAGTCTGATAATTAGCAAAGATAATTCTTATTGAACTCAATCTCCAATGTTCAACAGTGACATACCAATTAATACTCACTTCTATCTCAGACTTCTTCCTCTTATCTAAAGTTTGTTACAACTTAAAGACCTTAGGGTTGGTCAATGAGCAGAATTTTGTATAGGGTTACATAAGAGAACTTGATAGAGAACTCTGTACTAGATTGTCTATCTTATATACTAAACTATCATGGTCTATGTTACTACTTTTCTGGCCTATCCTAAATAACCATGTATTTGCCTTAAGGGCAACATATATTGTACACATTGTATGATGTTATTCTTCTAGAACCTTTTACATCCTTTCCTGTGATCTCATAACTTGTAACTGTTACTGTGGCTGTGTGGTTGATATGTAACAGTGTGATCATGACATTACTCTAATCCTAACCCTAGGTCTGAACCATAAAAAAGGAAGAAAAAGAAAAAAAGAAAAAGAAAGGAGAATTTAAATAAAAAAGCTAGTGTCCAAGCTTTGCATGTCTGATGTTATGGGACACTTTGGACACTGACAATTTTTATTTTATTTTCTTTTATTTTTCTGATTTCATATCAAATTTTGCTTTTCTTTTCTTTTTTCTGGATGATAAAGAGGCACATGATACTGCAGTCACATGACATGTCACATGATGTGATGTCATAGGCCTAGAACATGGTAAAAGGATCTGGAAGATGACATCAGGACACATGTATACAATATAGTGGCCTTGAGTAAGATATAAGGCAGACATGAGGGCAGGTTTAATTATTGTTAGCATAGACTACATATAAAACATATATATAGGACTCTAATTTAGCAGAGACTCCTTGTCAAGTTCTCTTATGAACTTCCTACTTGATATCTACTTAAGAGATTTACTCACTGTGTAGTTATTGGTCTTCATGACTAGTGGTTGTCACAACATCTGACAAAGTTGTGACTATGCAACAGATAGATAGTGCAGCACATAAGCTGAAGGCAAGATCTTTCTACAAGCCTACACATCTCTAAGCCAATCTTGTAGACTTTTACTTCCAGTATGAACTATATCTAATACTTAGAGTAACTTATTTATAGCCTTCATTCTTAGATAACTATCTTAGATAGAATACTGTCAAATGTAGTTCATACTAGAGAATGAAAATCTGTGGGATTAGTTCAGAGTTTGTAATAAGTATGAAAATCTATACAAAGTATATAGTAATATAGACTTTTCTAAATAACCTTGGCTTTAGCTTATATACTGCACTATTTGTTTGCTATTAGGTTGTAACTTCAAAAGTGAAATAGAGTTCAAAAGAAGTAAGTTTTAATAGGTAGTGTATTATCAAAAAAATACTAGGGTTGAAAAAAAAAGAACTTAGAGGTTTTAAAGTATAGCCTCAAGCAAGAGTTTTAATAGTAAAATACTAATAAAAATTAGATAAGGAAACTTTATTATGAAAGACTAGGTTGAAATTTTATTTATTTTCTATTTTAAACTTAGAGTTAGGATATAACATAATATTGTATATGATTATTACAAACTGTTACATGTTATGAACTAAAGCTCAAAAGGTTTAAGTGATAGAACAGCTCTTGTATTGAGTAACACAAGAGAACTCGATAGAGAACTCTTCTACAAACTAGTCTACTTTATATAGCCCTACAGATGGTCTGTGCTCTCTACTGTGCACCCTACCCTAAACAACCATGTGGTGTCCATGTTGTATGACGTCATTTGTTCTTGAATCTTCTACTAAGTTCTCTCAAGTCTTGTGATCAGTCTTGTGACTTTGCCATCGACTTGTGACTGATGTGACAGCGTGACCAATCAACCCTAACCCGAGCTGTTCTAAAAATAGAAAAATAAAGAAAAATAAAAATAAAATAAGATGAAAAAGGAAAAATAAAATAAAGTCCACCGTCAACGATCTTGATATTACACATGTCATAGTCATAGTCATATAATTATATATTATACAGAAGGATATAAAAGATTCTAGAATAATAGTATTATAACAGTATGTATATTACATGTTGACTTTATAGATAACATATAGCTTTTAGAGTAGATAAGATTTTGTGTAGCATAAACTACTAACCTGGTATATATAAGATAGATACATCATACTAGGAACTTCATTGAGTTCTCTTATATTAACTTAATATAAAGTTTATCTTTTCCTTTTACACTTGAGTTTGAGTTGTAATATTAGAACTTAATATCCCTTCTTGAGACCACCTAACTGAGAGCCTTTTTTTATTCTTTTCTTTCACTCTCTCATTATCCTCAACCAAAGATAATATCATCTAAAGTTAAAAAGACAAAGCTGAATCCTAAGCTTAAGAGGTTAGTAGCAGTCACTAAAAAGTTACTATATATAGTTGGGACCAAGTACAAGCTTCTTCCTAAACATACTCATCATTGAATTACACAGTGTTTAGTAGTATACTTATACTTTTTTGTATAAGAGCTTTATATTTTAATATCTACTTGTGATCTGTATATACAAAAGAATAACAGATATCTTTAAAACCTTATTTAGAGTAGAATGTTCTTCTTAAAACAAAATTGTTTACAATTTCCTTAAGACAGTAGTTAGTTATTTAGGCAGTTAGTAGACAGTGTGAGGTAGGACTAGAAGAAAGCTCACTAGTATTATCAGAATTGTGAATAATGGACTTAGTTTCATTTTATTTTTCTTTGCTGTTATTTTCTTTTTCTCATTTTTCTTTATTTTATTTTTGGTTTTCCTTTTCTTTATTTTGGACTTAGATGAAAAGTATAATGTAATGTCACAGCCTAATTGAGGACTATTAAGCTCTCCTTCTCTTTTAAATATTTATTGTGATTCTGATAGCTAATTCTCTTTTCTTGTTCTACTGTTCTTCAGTTCCTATAGTTTCTTGTAATATAACCAAAGCCTCTACAGTTGTAATAATTTCTTTCTTTATTCATATTTATAGTATATGGATCACACTTTGGTACAAACTTTGTTTGTTATAGTTGTAGGTTCATTATAACTATATTTATTTTTTCAACTTTCTTTATTGGTACAGGTTGGTACCTACTAGATTTCTTGTCTTCTAGCCAAACTTAAAGCTATAGCAATTGTTATCTCTATGCCTCTCCAGTATTTGCTGGTATATTCATTCTTAGTACTTGATTTCTAGCTTCTCTTCTTCCTCTCAACCTCTCAATCTCTTACCTACTCTCTTTCTAATATTTATCTAAGTTTGTTACTCTTTTGTACCACTATTCAATACTTCTAGAGAAATACTCCACTTTTATCAACTTTTTTTAAATAATCCTGTTCATTCCTCTCTTAAACTTCTCTATTAAAGCTCTGTCTTCAAAGCAACTTTCTCTTGTTATCTTCTTAAGTTTTTATATAAGCTCCTTTATTATCTTACTTCCTTGTTCTACTTTGTTTGACTCTACTACTTTGACTGACTCATTACCTTCATTCTCAAATTCTTGTTTCAGATTGGTGAGAAAGTCTCTCACTATGATAAACTTTAAACTACTATTCTCCAAGTCTTTTATTATATTAGTAAAAATATGATATTAGATTGAAAATTATATTTTGTAACAAAGTTAACAAAGAAATTAGAAAATATATTAAAAATTAAGACAAAATTGTTAGTAGTATTTTATTTATGAATAAATAAGCAAACAAAACAAATAAACTAAAAATTAGAACAATATTTGAGATTCTTTACAGAATATAGATAAAGAAATTAGCTAAAGCAGTTAACAACAGCAAAATTTGTAATAAACAATAAAGTTTATTTAGTAATAAAATTATTGCTATTTATAGCAAATTATAAAAAGAATCAAAAATAAAAACAAATATTAAAAAAAAAAAAAAGCAGTTTTTTATTTCTTATTTTCTTTTATTTTTATTTTTAGTTGAATTTTTCTTTTTTAGACTTAATAAAAAATATATAATAGTATGTAATTAAATAAAACATAATAAAATATTTTAAATATAACTTTAAGAAATATATAGATTAAATTTTAGAGTATATAAAGTAAACTAGACTGTAATAAGAACTTGATTGAGCTTTTCTTATATTATTTGATATAAATAGTCAAACAAACAAAATATATTAACTAAAAACTTAAACAATACTTCTAGATCTTTATTGTTACAATCTTAAACTTGGCTCAGGTTACAACTTAGACAAAGACTTGAAAAAAAATGAAGAATATGATTAATTAGTAAAGCATAAGGATATAAGAATATATCTACACTATATATATCTATAGACCTGTTATGATTAATACCTTGAGGATACAGTATGGAGTTGGGTTGAAGGTATGATGACATGATTGGCTGTGCCGAAGTAATCTCAGTCAGCACCTTATATAGTAGGTACTACAACCTCATTTTCTCCTCCTGGTTTCCTCTTGTTTTATAACTTGTTTGTCTCATGGACTATACACTGTACTAACATATATATAGCATAGATACATTCCTGTATCCTTACGCTTTACCACTTGATATCATCTCTTATCCTCACTCAAGTCTTTGCTTAAAATTGCAACCTGAGCTTTAGCTTAAGGTCATAACATTTGGTAAAGCGTTGATAAGCTCACCTTGCAAGAGAGGTGTAAAGGAACAAACCCAAGGACAAAACTAAACAGAGTTATCTGTTGGGAATGGAACATGTGTAGCAGAAGCTATGAAGAAGAACTACAATGAGTTCTAGATGAACAGACAATATCAAGGCATTGTTGGAACGACTAGGATCTTTACAGATTGAGACCTCAGGAGAAAGCACAACAAGTGAAAGAATAAACACCGAGATGTCAACAGCACCAGCACCGATAGCAGTAACAGACTAAGAAAATATTCAGGCAGGATTGCCAAAGAACATGGTACCAGACCCAGGGTAGTTTGACAGTGACTGAACAAAGTTTGAAGACTGGTGGAGAGGGATCAGATTATTCCTCAAGAGCAACAGAGTCATGGAGACTGATGACAAGATCACAGTGATTCTAGCTTGCCTCAGGAGAGATATAGTAGGAATATATACACAACAAAAGCTCAATAAGCTGGACAAAGAATTAGGAATCCAGGATTAGGACAACTTCATGAAAGAAATCAAGATGACATTTAGCAACAAGACAAAGGCAGCTGATACCAAATAAAAGATTAAAACATTTAAACAAGGAAAGAAGAATACAGCAGATTTTATAATCAAATTCGAAGCGCTAGCTATGAGGGCTAATACGGATGAGCTGCATGCTATCTTTTTGTTGAAGAAGAATGTTATGAGATGCTTTGGACATGAACAATTTTTATTTTTTTTTTCTTTTATTTTCTGACTTTATAGGAATTTTGTTTTCTTTTTCTTTTTCTTTTTCTTTTGGGCAATGAAGAGGCATGTGACAAGGAAGTCACATGACAGGTCACATGATGTGATGTCATAGGCCTAGAACATGGTGGAAGGATCTAGAAGATGATGTCAGGGCACATGGAGCATGCATAGTGGCCTTGAGTAAAAAGTGAGGCAAACATGAGGTTGAAGCATGGACAATAGGGCAGGTCTAATTATTAGTAGCACAGACTATGAACTGTTTGTATAAATAGGACCTTAATTAAGAAGAGACTCCTTGTTGAGTTCTCTTGTAAAATTCCCACTTGATATCTATCTTAAGAGATTTATTGCTTGTGTGATCATTTGTTCTTGTGATAAGTGATTGTCACAACAAAGAATGTTTGACACAATATAATCAAGACAATATTAGGATACCCACCCATCGCAATGCCTGAGACACTCAAAGAGTGAAAAGTGGCAATTACTTCAGTTGAACAAGGATACAAATCTATGGAAGAAAGACATGATTATAAAACCGGCACCAGAATGACTTATAGAGGACGAGGACAACCCATAGACATTGGGAAGTCAAATGAGAACTTCAAGGATGGAAAGCCAAAGTGCTTCAACTGCAACAAGTATGGTCATATGGCAAAGGAATGCTGATCAGAAAAGAAGGAACGAGAAACAAGAACTTGTTTCAAATGTGACAAGAAAGAATACATCGCCAAGGACTGTAAAGGAAAACAGACGATGAAGAAACAAAAGGTCCAGGGAGGATCAGATGATGAAGATAACAAAAAGGAGGAGGGTTTTGGCAATGATCTCAAGTAGGCATGGTACAAGAGATTACCCATGTAAATTCCCAGAATAATAAATATATTATTCCAAATTGCTGAGCTAGCAAGGGAAAGAAGAAATTAAATATACAAGCAAACATCAAGATAAAGAATAGCAAGAAGTTGAAAGTAAAGGTACTGGTAGACTCCAGATGCACACATATAGGGATCGACAAACAACTGGTTAAGGACAAGAGAATTCAAACCAAACCAATAAACTTCTCTTTTGAAGTATTCAATGCTGATGGAACAAAGAACGGAGAGGTGACCAAGGTGGTACCTCTAGAGATTGAAATCAACGAATATAAGAAAACTCTGGAAGCAGCAGTAACGGACTTAGATGGAACAAACATATTCTTGGGATACAACTGGCTGGTCAAGCATAATCCAGAAGTCAACTAGAAAAATGGAACAATCAAATTTACAAGATATCTAGGAAATTGTACGATGAAACACAAAGACATACAATTCAAATCCAGGAGAACCAAGACAATGGAAACAGTGGATAACAAGAAACAGAATAAGTCAAACCCAGAAGATATACCAGACTACATTCGGCCCTTCATACATCTATTCAACAAGACAAAATTCAAAAAATTACTAGAAAGACATGAATGGGACCACGAAATAAACTTGATGGACAAAGCCCCAAAGAAATTGAATGCAAAGGCCTATACAATGACACTAAAGGAGGAAGAAGCCTTAAACCAATAGCTAGATAAACAACTCAAGGCAGAACTCATTGTGGAATCAAAGTCAAGATACATGGCACTCTGTTTCTATATTCCAAAGAAAGATAGTTCATTACAGTTGGTTCAAGATTACAGGAAGTTAAACCAGATCACAATAAAAGACAAAATGCCACTACCCCTGATTGGAGAAGTAATCAACAAACTCAAAGAGACAAGATACTTCAACAAATTGGACTTGATTTGGGGATACAACAATGTACAAATCAAAGAAGGAGCCGAGTGGAAGGCTGCATTCCTAACCAACAAAGGACTATTCAAACCTCAAGTAATGTATTTCAGACTATGCAACTCACCAGGAACCTTTCAAAGAATGATGAATAGCATTTTTCAGAAATTACTTCATGAAGGCATACTGGCAAACTACATGGATGACTTTGTAATACTAGCAAAAACCATGGAAGAATTGGAAGAACAAATGGTCAGGTTCTTGATGATAGTGGAAAAACACAACTTATGTTTTAAATGATCAAAATACAACTTCAACATGGAGGAAATCCCTATATTAGAGGTAATAGTTGGAAAGAGAAAGGTCAAAATGGAACAGGAGAAGATAAAAGCAGTAAAAGAGTGGAAAACACCAACGAAAGTCAAAGATGTAGAAAGCTTCCTTGGATTTGCAAACTTCTATTGATGCTTTATTCAAAACTTCAGCCATACAGCAAAACTACTAAACAAGCTAAAAGGCAAGAAGGATTGAAAATGGAAAGAAGAACACCAGAAAGCATCTGATGAACTCAAAGAG
>Ga0157364_1009543_pt1 | contig 10022 bp, 8 predicted proteins | sample AttsexASBM2_FD_111476 | JGI IMG/M metagenome (GOLD analysis project Ga0157364, IMG submission 111476) | Fungus gardens microbial communities from leaf cutter ant in Ribeirão Preto, State of São Paulo, Brazil - Atta sexdens ASBM2 | ecosystem: Host-associated > Fungi > Mycelium > Unclassified ... | reverse complement strand
CGGGAAATATTGGTCAATGACTCCTGCACGATGCGGAACACAGTCGTCACCACCTGATCGGAAAGCGTCACCGGCTTGCCTGTCGGCACAATCAGCATACAGCTGCAGCCGCCGTTTTTGACGAACTCGTCGCGCAGCCACTCCAGCGCGGGCATCAGCCCCATATTCAGCATATTAGGCCGCAGTCGCGTCGAGACATCGCGTACCACCTGGATAGTGCTATCGATCAGAGTCATCAGGTATGCCACCTGGCTGGCGACGCGCGCGGGATCTTTATTCTGCATCCCAATCACCGACAGCCCGGCGCGCAGGCTGGTCAGATGCTGGCCCAGCTCGTCGTGAATTTCACGGGCGATATGTTTGCGCTCCTGCTCGGTACGCTCCTGCTGGTTGCTGGCCAGCAGACGCAGCTGATGGTGAGCGGCGCGCACCTGGTTTTCCGCCTCTCGCAGCTGAGTAATATCGCGGCCTACCGCCAGGATAGTGACGACTTCGCCTTTTAAATCGTACTCCGGCACGCAGCGGACGTGCAGCACCATAGCGCGCTCGCCGAAACGCGCCTCAAGTTCCGATTCGCTCTTATCGCCGCTCGCCAGCGTATTGGAGACGAGGCGAAACAGCTGCATACCCGGCTCATCAAAGGGAATGCTGTCGGTCAGTCGCCAGCCGCGCGCTTTTTCTTCGCTACAGCCGATTAAATCCAGCACGCGCGGATTGGCGTAAAGGCAGCGCAGCCCGGTATCGAAGCGGGCGATCAGATCCGGCGAGTTCTCCACCAGCGAGCGAAACTGCTGCTCCTGCTGCAGATAGCGCTCCGTGCGCTGCTTGAGTTCGCGCACGTCGCGCACCACGCACAGCACCAGCATCTCGCCTTCGTGCTCCCCGGCGCTGGAGTTGACCTCCACCGGGATGATTTCGCCATTGTGCATCCGATGCTGCGAGGTAAAGCGGATCCCTTCCGGGCGCAGGCTCAGCTTCCACCACAGTGCGGCCACGTCCGGGTCCTGCAGCTCGCCTTCAATATCGGAATAGCTTAATCGAATAAGCGCCGGGTAATTATAACCGAGCATCTCGCAGGCTTTATTATTGATATAAGCCAGTCGGGCATCCTGGCGCACCAAATAGATCGCGTCGTTAACGCGATCCAGCGCGAAGTCGGGCAGGATAGCGCGACCATTATAGGGTTCTTTACTGACGTTAAGGCTAAATATTTCCGACGAAAGCATTTCTCTCTCTGTTCAGGGAAAAGGAAAGAATAAGCATAAATTATTACAGCTTATCGTGCAGCAGCGAAAAAAAGCGCCTGCGTGAAATTACAGCAAATATTTAAGCCGATGACCATTAAAGCGGCTCTGAAAATGGCGACGGATCGCAAATAATTAATTATTACGGCAATCAGCCTGCAAAAAGCGATTTCTTCAGCTTATCGTGCTTTTCAACGATTCGCGCACGCGCGACAGGCGCGATTTTACCGTACCGAGAGGAATATTCAGCGAAGTCGCCACATCCTGATAGCTGCCGTTACGCTCCACCAGGATAGTCAGCATACGGCGCGTCTCTTCCGGCAGGCGATCGATAGAGGCGGCCATCACGCTCAGCAACTGATCGTTGGCGATAATATCGCTGGGATCGCACTCCTGAATGAGATCGGGCGCGTTGTCTTCGCTGATGCTGTCGAAAAGAAAACGGTTTTGATGCGTTTTATAGTAGTTACGGATCAGGTTGGCGGCGATGCCAAACAGCCAGGTTTCCGGCCGCGACGCGCCCAGAAATTTATGGCTGTTGCGCAGCACTTCAACGCAGGTCATCTGCGCGATATCTTCCACATCTTCACGGTTCGCGACGCGTTTACGAATAAAGTTATGCAGCTTGCGATTTTGCTGGCAAAGAATTTCCTGCCATAAAACGGCGACCGGGGCTTCAGCGGTATAAGTCATTTCAATTGGCGCGGCAGTTAACATTTTTTTGCTCCAGGCATTATTTAGTTACGTTGTTTATTGCAAAGGGTGTGCCAGGAGAAAAAATGCGGGAAATAGCAGTAACGGCGCGGCTCTTGAGATTTATCTAAGAATCGTCTGAGACAAATTCCGGCGAAATATTAAAAAAAGCTGTGCAACTTTTTACACTAATAACGCAGGTTGAAAGTTTCAGCTGTACGCCTTTTTTTCCTTTTAATCATCGGGAACCCGTTCGTCTTTTTCGCCACTTAACAACATCGCGAAATCAACCTTCGAGGCCGGAATGATCAAAGTTCATTCTTCTCTGCAGTATCAACAGGCGCTGGTCAAAACGCTGTTAAAGCAGGATGGCACGCGTCCGGCCGCGACAGGCACGGACGTGCAGCCCCGATCGGTCAACACCCATTCAGCGGCGGCGTCGCTGACCGATTCGCTGGAAGAGATCGGCATGATGTTCAGCGAAAAAGTAGAGAAAAAAAGCAAAGGGCTGAGCCGTCGGCAGATCAATACCCAACATCTGCGCAGCAATCGCGGCGCGGTGGAGCGCATTGAGCGGCTCGGCGAGCTTTATCAGCTGCTGGATGACCAGCAGCAGGAGAAGCTGGAGGAGCGTCTCAGCGCGCTGAGAGGCGCGCTGGGCAGGCAGGCCGAACCGGATACGGAACAGCTGGTGGCCGCGGCGGATAACGATCCGGCGCGCTGCGATCTGCTGCTGCGCATGACGCTGCGCGAAGCCGATCGCAGCGGCGATATCGCCACCGCCAACGCGGCGGGCGAGGCGCTGAGCAAGCTGGACGAGCACTATGGCGAAAGCGTACGCGCCGGTCTGAACACCGCGTCGGCTATCGCCAGTTTCACCACCGATCCCACGGAGAAACAGTCGATGCGCCAGCTCTACTATCACGGCATCGTCAAGCACCAGTCGGCGGCGGTGATTCTGGACAGTTTGCTGGAACGCTTTGGCCGCGAACAGTTTATACCGGGTTTACGCACGCTACAGCGCGCGCTGGCGGAGGATATCGCTTCGCTGACGCCTTCGCTTTCTTCCCGCTCGCTGCACAAAATTCACCTTGGACTAAGCGAAGCGGGCCAGTTGACGCAGCTGATCGCCAACAGCGACAAGCTGCTTAACCGACTGCGCAGCGGCGGTAAAATCCCTATCTCCGCGCTCGGCGGTCTGGATATGGCCAGGCGTTTGCTGGGCGTGGCGGAAATGGGCCTGCAGCCGCGCGATATCAACGCCATCGGCCAGGAGTTCGCGGGCGAGCAGCCGCAGGCGCGGATGCGCTTTCTTAACGGGCTGTTGCCGCTGGTCAACGATATGCCGCCGATGCTGTGGCGGGACAAGAAAAACCGCTCGGAGGCGGCGACGCTGCTGCGCGGCGCCATCACCCAGCTGATCAATAACCAGAACCGGGCGGGCAGTCAGGGAGCGGCATGAACAACCTGTTTCTAATCCTGAACCGCATCGCGCTGGCGGCCATGCAGCGCTCCGAGATCATCGGCGCCATCTTCGCTCTGGCGATCGTCTTTATGCTGATTATCCCGCTGCCGCTGGGGCTGATCGACGCGCTGATCGCGGTCAATATCTGTCTCTCCTCGCTGCTGGTGGTGCTGGCGATGTATCTGCCCAAGCCGCTGGCCTTCTCCAGCTTTCCGGCGGTGCTGCTGCTGACCACCATGTTCCGGCTGGCGCTGTCGATCTCCACCACGCGTCAGATTCTGGTGCAGCAGGACGCCGGCCATATCGTGGCGGCTTTCGGCACCTTTGTGGTCGGCGGCAATCTGGCGGTTGGTATGGTGATGTTCCTGATCCTGACCGTGGTCAACTTCCTGGTGATCACCAAAGGGTCGGAAAGGGTAGCGGAGGTGGCCGCGCGCTTTACGCTGGACGCGATGCCGGGCAAGCAGATGTCAATCGACAGCGATCTGCGCGCGGGCATCATTGATGTCAGCACCGCCAAACGCAAGCGTGTCGACCTGGCGAAAGAGAGCCAGCTTTTCGGCGCGATGGACGGCGCCATGAAGTTTGTGAAGGGCGACGCGATAGCGGGCCTGGTGATCCTGTTTATCAACCTGATCGGCGGCTTCAGCATCGGCGTGATGCAGCTCGATATGGCGGCCGGCGACGCGATGCATACCTATTCGGTGCTGACCATCGGCGACGGCCTGATCGCGCAGATCCCGGCGCTGCTGATCTCGCTGACGGCCGGGATGATCATCACCCGCGTTTCGTCCGACGGCGACAGCAACATGGACAACAATATTGGCCGGGAGATTGCGGAGCAGCTCACCAGCCAGCCGAAAGCCTGGGTTTTCTCTTCCGTCGGCATGTTCGGCTTCGCGCTGCTGCCGGGGATGCCGACCGGCGTTTTTATCGTGCTGGCGCTGCTGACGCTGGCTTCCGGCAGTTTTCAGGTCTGGCGCGCCAAAAGAGAGCTGGTGGCCAGCCAGCCGCAGATGGAAAACGAGGTGATCCCGCCGGAGCTGAACGGCACGGAAGATCTGCGCCAGTTCAATCCCACGCGGCCCTATCTGCTGCAGTTTCCGGCCAGCGCGCGCGGCACTGCGGAGACGCTGGAGCTGGTGCAGGCCATTCGCCGCCTGCGCAACAGCATCGTTTATAACTACGGCTTTACGCTGCCCGCGTTCGATATCGAGTTTCAGGAGCAGCTACCGGCCGATGAGTTTCGCTACTCGGTGTATGAAATTCCGCGTGTGGTCGGCACTTTCGGCGTGACCGCGCTCGCCGTCAGTCGCTATCAACACGAAGCGCTGGCGGAGCAGGAAGGCGTTCAGGCGGGAAGCGAAGCCCGAAGGGAAGCGACGCTGCTCTGGCTGCCCGCCGATCACGCCGCCCTGCAGGATGAAAGCGTGCCGCGCTGGGGCTTCCACGAACTGCTGATGAAGCGGATGGAGAACGCCATTCACGCCAGCGCGCCCAACTTTATCGGCCTGCAGGAAACCCGCGCGCTGATGGGCTGGCTGGAGAGCGAGCAGCCCGAACTGGCGCAGGAGCTGCAGCGGGTGATGCCGATCGCGCGCTTCTCCAACGTTCTGCAAAATCTGGTGGCGGAACGCATTCCGCTGCGTTCGGTACGCGCCATCGCCGAAGCGCTGATCGAGCATGGTCAGCACGAGCGCGATATCAGCCTGCTCACCGACTTAGTGCGCATCTCGCTGAAAGAACATATCTGTTATCAGTACACGCAGGACGACGGCCTGCATGTCTGGCTGCTGACGCCGGAGATGGAAGAGCAGCTGCGCGACGCCCTGAGGCAGACGCAGAACGAAGTCTTCTTCGCGCTGACCCAGGAGCAGACGATGGCGATCCTCGCCCAGCTGCGCGGCGCCTTCGCGCCGGAACAGCCGGCATCCGCGGTGCTGCTGGTGGCGCAGGATCTTCGCAGTCCGCTGCGCGGGCTGATTCAGGATGAGTTCCATCAGGTGCCGGTGCTGTCGTTCGCCGAACTGCAAACCAACCTGGCGATTAACGTGGTTGGCCGTCTTGAACTGGATGAGGGCGTCGACGCTTTCGACGCCTGAGGAGCGGATTATGTTTGAGCTACGCGTACTTACTGGCCGCCATCAGGGAGCGGCCTTGCCGGTTAGCGGCGGACGCTGGACGCTGGGGCGCAGCGATGAGGCCGATCTGCAGCTGACGGACGACGGCGTGCTGCCTCTCCATGCCGCGCTATGTTTTGTCGACGATGTCTGGCAGCTGCAGGAGTTAGAGGGAAAAGTGCGTCAGCCGGACGGCGACTCGCTGTCGCCCGATACGCCTTTCGCGCTGGGCGAAGTCTGGCTCTCGCTGACGCACGCGGCGCAGCCGTGGGACGAGATGCGCGCCGCGCCGCTGCCCGTTGCTGTCACACCCGCCGAGGCCGCACCGGCGATGGCCGCGCCAGCCGCGCCGTCACGGCTTTTTTCTCGCGGCGTTCAGGTATTGTCGGTCAGCCTGATTCTGCTGCTCAGCTTCACCATTATCAGCTGGATACTGCAGCCCACCGTGGCGCAGACCTCCACGACGCCTTCCAACCGTAAAATACTCGAAACCCTGCAGGAAGTCCGGCCGCCGCTGCTGGCGATGCTGCGCGAACGCGGCCTGACGCCCGGCGTGAAAATCGATATGGATAAGGGCCGTCTGATCCTTAACGGCGAGCTGAGCAAAGAGCGGCTGCAGATACTGGATCGGATGCTGACGCGCTTTCAGGCGCAGTATGCGGTAGTGCCGCAGCTGGTCAACCATACGCGCCTGCGCAGCGCGAAGCTGCCGTTCCGTATCGTGCAGATCACCACCGGCAAACGGGCCAACGTGGTAACCGATGGCGGAGAGCGCCTGTTTATTGGCGATCAGGTGGGCGATCTGCGGCTGGTGGCGATTACCGCAAGCGAAATCGAATTCGCCGGACGGGAACAGATAAAGGTGAACTGGTGAGCGCTGATTTTCCTCTGCTTGACGACTGGTTCACCGCTCATCAACAACGGCTGGCGCGCTTTGCGCCGGTTGCGCGCTATGGCCGCATTACCGGCATCAGCGGCATTCTGCTGGAGAGCAGCCTGCCGGAAGCGCGTATCGGCGATCTTTGCCAGATTGAAGGCAAAAACCAGCTGCCGGTACTGGCGGAAGTGGTGGGATTCAATCCTCAGCACACGCTGCTTTCCGCGCTGGGACAGCTGGACGGTATTGCGCAGGGCGCCCGCGTTACGCCGCTATTTTTGCCGCACAGCATCCGCGTCTCCGACCAGCTGTTGGGCAGCGTGCTGGATGGCTTTGGCCGCCCGATTGAAGAGGGCGGCGTCAGCGCTTTTGCGCTGCCTGGCGAAGCGGACAACGTCAAGCCGGTGCTGGGCGACGCGCCGCCGCCTACGGCCAGGCCGAGAATCGACACGCCTTTGCCGACCGGGATGCGCGCCATTGACGGGCTGCTGACGCTGGGCGTCGGGCAGCGCGTAGGCATCTTCGCCGGCGCGGGCTGCGGCAAAACTACGCTGCTGGCCGAGCTGGCGAGGAATACGCCCTGTGACGTGATTGTTTTCGGCCTGATTGGCGAACGCGGTCGTGAACTGCGGGAGTTTCTCGATCACGAGCTGGACAGCGAGCTGCGCAGCCGCACGGTGCTGCTCTGTGCCACTTCCGACCGCAGCAGCATGGAGCGCGCCCGCGCCGCTTTCACCGCGACCGCTATCGCCGAGGCTTTTCGCGACCAGGGCAAAAGCGTGCTGCTGATCCTGGATTCCCTGACCCGTTTTGCCCGCGCCCAGCGCGAAATTGGCCTTGCGCTCGGCGAACCGCCGGGCCGCGGCGGTCTGCCGCCTTCGGTTTACACGCTGCTGCCCACGCTGCTGGAACGCGCCGGGCAGACCACGACCGGCGCCATTACCGCGCTCTACTCGGTGCTGATTGAACAGGATTCGATGAACGATCCGGTGGCCGACGAGGTGCGCTCGCTGATTGACGGCCACATTGTGCTGACCCGCAAACTGGCGGAGCGCGGCCACTATCCCGCCATCGATATTCTCGCCAGCCTTAGCCGCACCATGAGCAACGTGGTGGCCCGCCAGCAGATCAAAGAGGCGACCGCCGTGCGTCAGCTAATGGCCGCCTGGCAGCAGGTCGAGATGCTGATTCGCCTGGGCGAGTATCAGCCGGGCAACGACGCGCTGACGGATGCGGCGGTTGAGGCGCAGAGCGCAATCAACGGCTACCTGCAGCAGGCGATGCGCGCGCCTTCCGTTTTTGAGCAGAGCTGCTATCAGCTGTCGGAGGTAAGCCGCTATGCGCCGTCTCGCTAATCCCGAACCGGAACCCGCCGTTGACGCCACGGCGCAGGAGCTGCGGCGCACGCTGGATCTGCTGCTGCCGATACGGCGTCAGCGGCTGAACCGCAGCGAAAGGCAGCTGCGCGAACAGGAACAGGCGCTACGTCAGCTGGAGGAGCAAAGGGAGCGGGCCGATGAGCAGCTGCATGAGCGTCAGCAGCGCTATCAGCAGCTGAAAGCGGGCTTCGCACAGCAGAACTGCGGCGTTCGCCAGGCGAGCTATCTGCTGGAGCGGGCGCTGGAGCAGGAGCAGCAGGCGCTGAAAAACGTCCACGGCGGGCGGCTGACGCTGCAGGAGATCGATCGGGCGCAGCTTGAGCGACAGCAGCATGTTGAAGAAGCGCGTCAGGAGACACGGCAGCGGCAGCGCGAAGTGGAGAAGCTGGAATTTTTACTACAGCAGGAGGTAAACGAATGATTACCCTTCCCGGACAACAGCAGGCGGCGCGGCAGCAGTTGCTGCGCGACACGCAGCGCCAGACTACCGAGCGCCATATGCAGCAGCAGCGCGATACGCAGCGCCAGGGAGAGACGCGAAGCGCGCAGCGCAAAGAGGCATCCTCCGCCAGCGAAACGCCAGCCACACCGCGCCGCGAGCTGCGCAAACCCGCGCGCGAAGACGATGTGCTGTTCAGCGAGCTGCTGGAAGAGAACGACAGGCCTTACTCGCCGCCAGCCTTTAGCCAGTCCGGTTCGCAGCAGCAGGGATTCGGTCAGCTGGAAGAAAACAGCGTCTCCGGCGCGCCGCCCGCGATGGCGATGTGGCAGGAGCTTGAAACGGATTTGCTTGCCGCCACGGAAACGCGTCCGCCGGGCGAGATGACGCTGACGCTGATCCTGCCGAAGCTTGGACAGGTCGACGCTCGCTTTTCCGCGCTTGCCGCTGGCGGCTGGGATATCGCCCTGCGGCTGCAGCCATCCGCCTGGCGCGCGCTGTTGCCGCATCAGGAACGCTGTCGCCTGTCGCTGCGCCAGCGCATGGCCTGTCGGGTAAAACTGCGTTTTGAGCAGCGCGCAGCGGAGCAGGAAGCATGAGCCGGTTACGCCTGAGAAAGCTCAGCAGCCAGGCGGCGCAGCTGCGTCGGCAAATTGGCGCGGGCTGTTTTTATCCTTATCTGCTGGCCGGAGAAACCGGCGTGCTGCGGCTGCAGCTTGCCGATGGCTCTCAGCCGGAAGAGATGAGCGGCTGGCGGTGCGAGGCGGGAAATCTGCGGCTTTCCGACGCGCAGTCGGTGCTGTCGCTGATGGCCGCAACCCCGACTTTCGCGCTGCCGACAGCGACGCCGGAACAGAGCTGGTACTGGCCGTGGTGGCAAAGTCAACTTTCTGCCGAACTTCTGGCGCTGTTCGGCCACATAACCGTAACGGAAGAAAAAGCAGCAGAGGAATTTTTGCTGATTATGACGCTGGAGTGGGGAGAGCAGCAGGCGCGTAGCCTGCTGGCGCTCTCTGCGGAGACTTTGACGCGGCTTCTCGGCAAAACCGGCTGGCGGCGGGATACGCTGCCGCTGTCGACCGATATGCCGCTGACTTTGCCGATAACCGTCGGCCATGTCGTGCTGTCGCCAGGCGAACTAAAGCGAGGTGACGTGGTGCTGCCGCCACGGCCTTTTTTTACCCCGGACGGTCGCGGCGCGATTCGCTGCGCCGGGCGCCTGCTGCGCGGAGAGCTGCAGATGCAGCAGGCGACGGCTCATTTTTACCTTAGCCAGATGGAGAACGATGACGTGACTTTGCCCCCTGACGAGTTTGAGCAGCCGATCTCTCCCGATCCCGACTGGGATGCGGGATCGATGACGGATGCTACGGATTTCTCCGTGTTGCCGCTGGCGCTGTCGGTACGCTGCGGCCAGCTGCGGCTGACGCTGGGAGAACTCTCCACGCTCGCTCCGGGCGCCACGGTGATGATCGATAACGTCACGCCAGGCGAGGCGCTGCTTTGCCACGGCGACTACCCGGTAGCGAAAGGCGAGCTGGTTGACGTGGAAGGCCGGCTTGGCCTGCAGATCACCCAGATGCTGCCGGGCCACAACCCGCTGGCACGGTAAACGCATGGATTCTCTGTCGCTAAACCCGATGACGCTGGCCCTGTTTCTGGGCGCGCTGTCGCTGGTGCCGATCCTGATGATCGTCTGCACCTGTTTTCTGAAGATCTCAATGGTGCTGATGCTGACCCGCAACGCGATGGGCGTGCAGCAGGTGCCGCCTAACATGGCGATTTACGGCATCGCGCTGGCCGCT
>Ga0157364_1009542_pt1 | contig 10022 bp, 4 predicted proteins | sample AttsexASBM2_FD_111476 | JGI IMG/M metagenome (GOLD analysis project Ga0157364, IMG submission 111476) | Fungus gardens microbial communities from leaf cutter ant in Ribeirão Preto, State of São Paulo, Brazil - Atta sexdens ASBM2 | ecosystem: Host-associated > Fungi > Mycelium > Unclassified ... | reverse complement strand
TCTAGAATCTCTTTCGTATATATTTTTTATTTTATTAAAAATTAAAAATTGTTATTTTATAATGGTCAAAGTTAGATCTTTAATGATTAAATAATTCAATGTGAATTACATATATACTATATACATACATACACATATATACATATATGCATATATACTATATTTGTAATTGACAAGTAATTTTTAATAATTTGATGCTCAATCAGACATTACATTAGAAAGAAGTTAATGTGCTGGAAAACTGTAAATAAATTTATTGCAAAAAATATAATCTCTTGCATTCCGTGCGAGCGTTCTAAGTCTTTAAATTACTTTGGCCAGGAGGCTGATATAAGATAAAACAGTTTCATTTATGAATTATATCGTCTTATAAATGTATTATTTGTGCAATAACAACCGTAGAAGCTCGTAGGCATTTTAGTTATACCCGATTCTTTGACTAATCTGTATACGTTTTCGTGATGAATGTGACGGCTTATCATGCGAATAAGATACGCGCTAAGAAAAACTACATAAATTGATTGTAGAGATGGTTAGATGTCAGTCGAAAGAGATTACTGCGAAAGGTGTGATAGAGATTCGTAACGGCTCTTGCGGTGTGCGTTCGATCGACGAACGTAACTTCCCCTCGTTATAAAGTACCTCCTCGAAAACGACACTTCTCGCGTAATCGTCCGCAACGTTGCTACGCAGCTTCCTGTGGGCAACATAAATCTCCTCGCTTCCTCATATAAATTACACTGGGGGATGCTGAAGTGGCCGATGGGGTCCCAGATGTAATATCACGACACTTTGCGATAATCTTCTATGGTTCACTAAGCCGTTCCGTAATGTCATCAATTTATATCGACTCCGGAAACGATTGCCGCTATATGATGTTAATTGCGTTCGATGTTCACAAGAAGGATTGAAACTATATGATATTTCATTGACACTGCCATACTGATAAATTAATCCGTTAGAAACTTGCGTTTTGTATTTCTTAGGCGTTAACTACATAACATTCCATATGGGACATTCCGTGGAGTATATCAAGACAAAAAAATATTCATAAAATAAATAATCTGAATATTAAAATTGAAATGAAATTAATTCAATCTGATTATTCTGCGCATTTTAATGTGCATTTTAATGTGCCTATAATTTTCGTTTACGATCATGTTTTTTTCCCCTCTTCTCTTACGCGATGTGTCCCCAAGTTTTTTACGTCAAAAGAAATTTACACTGGCGACCGGGAAAATAATCATCGTGTCAATTAATGACGGGACTGCACCGTCGCGTCATGTAATCTCTCATCTGACGTGAAGATAAATCTTATTTAAATGAGTAGCACGCAGGAGGCGAGGAAAAAACGGTACCGTTTTGTGCTCGAGTGTCGTGTGTGAGTGTTTACTCGCTCAAAAAGTCGTTTCGCCATCCGGTTTACTCTCGCACGCTCGTCGCTTGTTACCTTTCCATATACCTTCCGCTCCTCTTCCTGTTTGTTTTCAACTTTCCGTGTCATTCTATCATCGTCGATTTTGCACTAGTCGCTTCCGCGTGTGCATCTCTCCCCCTCCCCCCCCCTCTCTCTGTTAAAATGACGTCGATGATTCAGTATGTATGACACGATGATACAGTATATTTATCGTTTATAAAAAAGTATAACAACGATTAAGATGTAAATTGGATCTCTATCTATAAATAAGAATTCAATTATAATTAAATTCTCCATCGTTGGGGCACAACACACATACACATTCTAAATATACCTATGCAAAATTCCTATAATTTCCTGTAATCACTTACAATTTTCTGTAATCATGCGAAGAATCTCCCAGAATAGAATTTTTCCCTCATAGCTTCACATCGATATGGACTAATAAATATAATCAACCGATAATAAACACATAAACACATTGCCTCAGAAAGTTTTAATGCAACGTAAGTAAGAGTTACGTCACTACAAGGGTTCATAAATCGTCATTCGCGACGCGCGCGACCATTTCTCTCTCTCCATTCTCTTCTACTTCTTTCCCTTTCTTTTTTTCTCTTCTCTTCATTCTCATTCCCGTCGTCTCCCGTCATCGTCGTGCATCCAGGCTGAGTTAAATTGGCATGAAGCGTGACCGGTGTCCACTCTTCTCTTCCTCTTCCCTTCCCCCCGATTCATTCTTTATTTCTTTTCTTTCTCTCCTTCTCTCTCGCCACGATTCACCTCTCGCGTTCTCCTCGCCGCTCTGCGCAGCAGTAGCTTCCGTATCGCGCTTTAATTACGATCGAGATCCCGTTTTTTTACAGTACTTTTATTAATTGAGGGGCCCCGCGTGTGCGTACTGTTCTGAGCGCGCGTGCACGCTCGCAACAATGCAATGTGTACACACACTTACCGAAGCCACGCGTCCCACCGTAACAAAAGACGATTACGGTACCAGATTCACGTCGCGGATCCTCGCGCACCGGCGACAATCAAACATTCAGTGTAAAATCCACAATTATTTTCTGGACAACATTACCCGCTCATAATCAAGATCAAACTCGTGAGCTTGCTCTTAATTGCATCCGCGATATGATAAATAGTAACATAGCTCTATGAACGACGATAAAAGATAAAACGCTTATATAAACAAATTTATATCGTAAGAAAAATATTTTATTCTGCACACTTGAAATTACATGGAATAATAATCAGAAAATGGTAAGTCAGATATTTTCATAATAAGTGAAAGAACCATCGCGGTAGAATAGATTAAAATTTTTATGATAGCTGATGTATGTAATAATTTGCATCGCACATGAAAGGAAATTAACTCATCGCCTTTAACAGTCAATTCAAGTTCAAGGTTCAATTTACAAGCGATTATGTGAAACAAAAGAATCGCCCTGCGATAAAATGTATCTATTATGGCATCTCATTCATTATGATAACACGTCTTTCCTATCTTCCTGTTTTCGTTCGGTATATAATCGCATAGTTAATGAAGTTCGTAATTTTAAAACAGTATTCTAATCCGGAAAGGGCATAATAATTTAATTTATACACGAAATATCTACTTTATAAAAAATCTTTAAGTAGCACATACTTTTTTTTCAATTGCTTTTAAAAATTTGATTGTTCTCTTTTTTCAATATTTTTTAATTGATGCACGAGTTTGAAAGCATTCGTATTTAATGAGAACTATAATAATACATTTATTTCATAACATCCGACAGCTCAGAATGGATTTATTGTCGGAAAGATGAAAAGAAATTTGCAACTTTCGCACGGAAGGCTTCCGCGCAAGCGGCACATCCTCGTTTTTTTGCCAGCAAATTATTCGATTGTTTCGCAATCTTAACGATGTAAATAATTGCTTTCTGGTCGCACGCCCCGTTCGTATTTTAGATCGCGAGATGTCAGTTAACGAACTACGATCCTGCAAATAGGATGCTATGCAAATGATTCTAACGTTCTACATGGATTATAGTAGATAAATGCCGTCGGAATCAGAAACTTCCTTCCTTGTTGATATAATCCCATTAACATAAGATAATGAAGAAAATGGGTGTAAATAGGAAAAACTTAAATATAGTGCTTAAATAGAGTGCTAAATTAACACATGATAGGTGTGTAAATGAATATGTTTCCCTAATGATACTAACTATCCTCTAAAGCTGAACAATGACAATAGAATTTTATGCCTTGTATACGTTGATTATCTCATGAGTATGCGGGTCTTATAGATTCTCGGAAAGATTCTCGCTAGTGTTCTTTCTTCTATCAAAATCGGAAGTTTTACCGGAACAAACATAAAGCTTCAGAAGAATGATATATACAATGGTGTTATAATAAGATATCATTTAACAGAATAACGGTTGAAAAGAATCAGTCTAAAAATATTCTAAAGGATAGAACGCTAACTGATTGTAAGCCATAAAATATTGAACAATGTAGGAATGAAACTTTGTGTACGAGCTGAAAAATTCTTTTGCTGAATATGACAATAATTAAGTCTAAATATTATGCTATTAATGACTGAAAATGTATTAATAAGTAAGATTCGCGTTATTTGTTTTGTAGAAAATCAGAAAATAAATAAGTACGGTTATGAAAAAATATTTTTTTTATAATCCTAATAATGAAAAAGGATCTGTAATATATTTTATTAATTCTATATTCTAAACTTCCAAAGCAATCTTTATATTATTTGGCTAAGAATGCACTCTTATCATATTTACTTGCGCAAAGAGTGATTGTTAAAACTAATCATAATTTACTCTGACAAGAGCGATTACTATAATTTCGTTCATATAATTTACATGGCTTGCTAAAGATCGTACCTATACTTTGGCATCTCAATTAGAAGTCGGACCGTAATTATCCTCTTATCATTTGAAACGCGCCACGCGTCTGTCTGATCGGTACATAAAAAATTCCGAGGGCAGAGGTCAATTATTCTTAAGAGGCGGCCGCGCTTTCAGAAGTTTCCTCGCGACTGACGTTTCCGCCGGATCGATAATTGCTGTCACCTCGCGTTTATGCATTCTGTACAGTAGTGTACAGTCTCGCATCGCGAAACGTTTGGCTGTTTCTAAGCACGAACCTAGGGAGAGATACTACTGGCACGTGACGGATCGCATTGAAGTATCTCTTTGATATATGAAGACCGACCGGCGTAGAAGATTCAGTGAATCTTTTCAGCGACGAGAATAAAGCGAATACATTCCGCCACATTTTGATAACGGTAACACGAATAAAAGAATTTCTTTAATCAATTTCTCCATGATTTAGATTGAAATGCATACCGCGTTTAAAGACGCGCCAGAATTGTCACCAACCGTGCCCTCATTGCAATACACGAGGTATGTCACGGTTTGGATAATTGCTTTCGTGAAGATGATAATTATTACGCGAAGAATTTTTTTGCACTAATGTAGACCGACTATTTAGACAGGAATTTCTATGGACTCTTCACAGTTAGAATCCTTCTAGAATTATTCAAGCATCATCGCTCAGGAAAACTACTGAGTTCTCGTTAGACTTGAGTGGATCCTCCCATTAATAAAGAAAAAAGCGACGAACACGACACGTCGCTGCCTATCTATAGTAATTGTTGGCCAATATATAACTTAACACGCTGCGTACATATTTTTATTCATTTAATGGTTAAGGCTATGCATTTCTAAATAGTTAAATCAAATACAGTTATCTGGAAGAAAATGAAATCGCCGTAAAATGGAGTCACGTTGTATGCTCGATTCAAATAAGACTTTATTATAGTTCATCGCAATGAATACAGATAAAATTGGCTTTGCATACACCGGGTCTCTGATGTCAAATCAAATGGTATTCGCGTAGAAACGAGTTGTATACCGTTATCGCGTCAGCTAGCACGATTTTCTGTGCTTGTTCATGGCACAGCACAGGAAAATCCTTTAAGAATCATAGGAATGCTTCCAAATTATCAAAGGTCTATGAAGCGATATAAAGACATATTCTATTCTCTCTCTCTTTCGCTTGATCTTACAACTATTACGGACCGCTACACAATTCAACTACTGCTTCTTCATTCCATTTGATTGGAGAAAACGAAATTGGCCCAAGTAATAATAATTTTCGAATTTTATTTCTTCGCGTCTGCATGTTCACTATTTTCATTATTTTATCCGCTCCCATGTCAAAGCGAAATCTTCTGTAGAATAGCCGAGGAATTTCTGAACATTGTACGTCTGTGATCACTCGCTCATGATCGAATAATCTCCAGATCATACGGAAGGGAGTCGAGGTACTTAGATTGCACCTGGCAAGCTTGGTCCTGGGAGCTTAAATTGACGCGGATGCCGGACGAGAGGGCAGCCGTAAAGTCGGATTAATCTCCGGCAATTTATGGAGCATTATCCGCCGACCTTCCGGTACGCGAACAGCTATTAAGGTAGATGAATGTACACCGCCGAGGGGGGCGAAACGGGAAGAGGACGAGCGAGACGCTCGCAGGATGAACAGGACACCCGCGTGTGCGTGTATGCGCTCGTAAGTGCGTGTAGATTCACGCACATCGCAGCTGCGTGTCGTTCATACCTCATTCAATTGTGAATACCGTCACGACGAGACGTGACGCGTCTTGTACGTACCTGAAAAAATGCGTTGGTTACGCGTATTAACTCTGAGGCACGCAGGTACATGTGCGACTACGAGCATTTCGGAAGCGATTGGCGGAACATGGTAGAAACAAAATATGTAAATAAGGATCATAAACACAAGTTCATAAACGGGGGGATAATACGTTCGTCAGGAAAAAGAGGATCGAGGACAGGTTTGGCTTTCACAAAGTCGATTCGTCATTAAAACGTTATTCCAGATAAAAAATCATAATAAGCTCAATATCACAGTAGAAATTATTTTAGGAAAAATTATTATCGTGTCAAGAATTCATAAAATTTTCTTCAATTATATCGAACGATATTATAATTTTTCCAAAAATGAACTTCCGTTGATTGTCGTCTTCATCTTATTATAATTTTGTATTTTATCTGAAATGGGTCAACCATAACGTATATTAAATAAATGGAGAATGTATAAATCGATGAAGCTGTTTGTAAAACTTAAAATATGCGATAATAAAACAATCTTGGGAGAGAAAGAAAGGAGGAAAAGGAAGAAACCCTCCCCCCCCTTTACCGTTGCGCGATTAAATTTGCACACAGGGATGCGCGATACCACCGTCATTGTTTCGTTCCGGTATTTGCAGGATCCGTTTCGTTCATTGTATTGCGCCCGAATTAATTCCTGAGGCGTGTAAACTAGCAGTGTAATGCGCATCAAAGTCGTATCATCGTATCTCGCGTGAACCATTAAATGAATACGACATCGCCATTGTTCTTTAATAGCAATATGTCGTTTTACACGACATATTGTCGCATCTCCGGACAATTGATTATAATTTTAACGATAATACGATTACTTGCATATTATGCTAAAAATTAAATTCAAGTTTACGTGAGGATTGTAATATTTGTAATAATTGTAATATCTTCCACAATTAGTCGAACACTTTAATTAAAATGCTAAGGAAGCTCATTAACGACGCACAATAAAGAAGGCGGGATGAGATACTTGGTAATCAGAAGCTGTCATTATCATTACAATTCGTAAAAATATCGAGGCGAATTCTCACGTGAACGACGCGAAAGACGAGTCCAGATGATTTATTCGCGACGTGGCATTCGACCGCGGGAAACGCGAATGGTATTCGCGGATTATGAATATCTCCTACGTAGCGCTATTGTCCGCTCAGCTATTGATGTACAGTTATGTGGGCGCGTATTGTGTAACCGCGCGGCGTTTATTGTCAATAGAATTCACGATAACACGCGAGAGGGCGCCGTCCTGAAATGCACCGTTCAAGGCTTCAAGGCGGATACGTGACATTGTAAACTCGAATTATTTACATGCTCGCGTTGCATACCGCCGCGAGATCTGCATCATCTGCTACGCGTGCACGTTACAGAAATAGCGGTGTTGCGCCTCGGTATTCGCCTCGATACGAATAAAAACGTACGCGTATAGTCCCTGGGGGCTGGAATTTTATATTTCGTCGAACGTAATAAAATAAAATCAATAGAGAAACGTAGGAAGAAGCGTGTTCGCGTAACATCCATAAATTATGCAACCGGCCCGGTGAAAAAGCAAGTGTAATTGCTCCTTTAATGAACCAACTTCCCTGTATCTTACTATACGTCTACTGCATATTAGATCGCGTACGTCGATCGACGTTTTCCGGTAAACTCAGCTCTCACGTCTCTAAGAACGACCCGAAGAAAGTGAAAAAAAAATAATAGGAAGGTGCACGAGGAACGAACGTTAAGTTAGGGCGAGCAATTAAATTGTAATCCTCACATATTCCTCGAGGCGAATCGTATATTTCCCGATTTAAATCATCTCAGAGAGACTCGATCAAGCGGACCCTTCGAGCAATGAAACTCATTTGCAGACGGATCGCATATTTCCCGGTGCGGTGCAAAAAGCTACCGCGGCGAAATCGATATCGCCCGATAGAGCAATCAGCGGCGCCGGCCAGCCGGCGGCGCGGCGGCGCAAGAAGGCGCGAGTGGCACGCGAGAGGAATAAGTCGAGGATCGTGTATACGCTATTAAATGGTACATTGCCTTCGCGTGTTATAGAGTCATCTGGCAGGGGGGAGGGGGGAAGGATAGTGTACCGATCCACTGCCGCTCTCTCGCGTGCTCCTCAAGCAGCATCTGGAACTTCTGTAAGCTGCGGCGCGCGCGTCTTCGGTATTCACAGATTTCATTTCTAAGGGACCGACATTCTGAGATACCATCGCGATACCATCGTGAAGAGACCCGTGGGAATACACAGCCGAAATCATTAATTTATCCCATTCGCGTTTTACTTATACGAAAGATCAAGAAATGCGATATGCTTCACGCGTGTATTTATTTTAAGGTTTTCGCAAATGCGCGCGACATGTTTGTCTGATAAGGATACGCATATATATCTCCAAGTGTTACAAATCACATGGTTTACGGAAACATACGCACATGCTTGCTGTCTAGTTAACCAGCTGTTACGCTCGGATAAATTCACATCGTGTGACCTTGTAATGTACCGTTGAGGATGGTCAAGGACCCAAGAAAGTTCAAATGCGATTAAGTACGATTCGATCACGAGGAATTAACGTTAGATTTTCTCGCTAGTTAAGTACTCAGTACTTGCTTTTGGGTACGAGCGATCATCACGACGTTGATTTTTTACCAAGCCGTTACCGTTGTAACGATTTGTAGGATTTATCGCAGCGCGGCGTGCCGTCGAATTTAACCGGTAAGACGAACGCGCGTGATTGTGGTTCTAATGATTTCAATCGTTACGATGTGCGATCTTGGCGTTGTACTATAATCTTTTCAATTGGAAAGCGTGAATGTATTACAGTATGCGCAGAGCGCAAATGTAGCAGCAAATGTAATGATTAATAACCCATTAATCAACACATCAAGTTTTCTATTGTGAACATGAGGAAACAGGGATTATAACGACGAGAAGAGTTCAGGAGTTTCTCGTAATTATGTCACGAACTTTGGAGCGCGCGAAATGGCAGTGGCATACGAATTTATATAGCGAAACTGACGGTAAGTCACTCGTTCTTATTTCGACTTCGCGGATAGAATTTACTCAGGTTTGAAACTTACTTATGTCGAAAATCACATTACCCGCGGTATGCTGACAGTGAATTTATTTTATTCGTATACATACCTGCGATATAAATCACCCGCCCACGATTGCGCGGACCGACAACGGGTCCTTAAGTGACTCGCTGAAAGGTAATTCTGCTGCTTGCAAACGTGTTGGAATCTTGATAAATCGTATACTCGGAGTAGAAATCTCACCCGTGGCGTAGTCACGAATGATTGTCTTTTTTTAAGCCTGTAGCTGTTTTCAAGCTAATAAAGTTTTTTAACAAACATAGAATAGGCTTCGACCTATTCTTATTCCTTTTCTTTTTAGTCTAAATTATCTTTTGCCTCTACTTTTTCTTAACCTTCACAGGAAAGACCACTATAGGGCTGAAATATTATTATAGGCAAGAAATACAATGTAATAATAAATTATAAGAAATCTTATTCCAAGAAAAAGCTATATTACTTTAAAAATAGACCCTCTTTAGAAATTAACTACATTATCAATCGTAATAATGCATGTGTATAATTTTATGTGTGTAATGTGTAAATGTATGTGAGTATATCCGTGATGTAATCAGCGTGGATTCGCATCAAATAATCCTGTACGGATCAGTCATCTCTATGGAACGAGTGATTCTTTTCGAGATAACGATAATGATATAACGGTTGCGCGGAAATGGTCCCGCAAAAAATGAAATAGATTTGTCAATGGCATTATACGCGACTGATGAAATGCCTGCTGCTAAATTTCATTAGCGTTTCTTCGATTTAACACAACCGAATTAAAAAAATGATTACTTAACGACTTTTTCTATTTTAACTGAGCTTGAATGTCTGTATTTGAAGAAATAAAAATATTCTGCAGC
>Ga0157364_1009541_pt1 | contig 10022 bp, 3 predicted proteins | sample AttsexASBM2_FD_111476 | JGI IMG/M metagenome (GOLD analysis project Ga0157364, IMG submission 111476) | Fungus gardens microbial communities from leaf cutter ant in Ribeirão Preto, State of São Paulo, Brazil - Atta sexdens ASBM2 | ecosystem: Host-associated > Fungi > Mycelium > Unclassified ... | reverse complement strand
TCCCATTTTCCTTGCAGAAAGTGACATCGTTTCAGTGGAATGTAGTGCATCATTTTATAAAGACGGAATCCTTCTGAAAATCCCACGCGATTCTCTCAATAGACAGCTGTCTGTTCGTCAGTAGACACCCGCTGAATTGTTGTGACTGGTTCTTTGATGGACATAACACCCAACATCCGAAAACGTACTGTTTAAGACGTGACATCTGGGTGCGCTGGACAATTAATGTTAGGCGCTCTTCAAATATCATCTCAAGCAGTTGACACGTTGACAGAAGTCAAAGTTTACTACATATCTCAAATATTCATCTATAAGCAAACACAGAAAGAAAGATATCTTTCAAAGTTGTTTTTAGCACTTCTGTTAAACATTATTGAAGAAATGCTTTTGAATTAACTTTCTAATCTACCTTATCACAAAACATTGTTGAATGAAATACTTAATATTTTCCACTTTATGATTTAAAGTTATTTTGTCATTTTAATTATTTTGCTATTGTCTATTAATCTTGAATAAAACACGTTATAATTTCCGACACGGAGAGAATTTTCTTTTAAAATTTATCCTGAAAATATAGTAGTTGTGGTACAATATTTTAAAGATTTTTACCATGCACTTCAGTAAAATTAATCGAACTTATTTTATATTTTATTGTAGTTTAATTAATGAATGAAGAAAAAAACACGGAGAGAAATTTACATTAAAATTCTTCGAAATACAATGTCGTCCCACGACTATCATATTTTCAGAGTAAATTCTGAAAGAAAATTTTCTCCGATAATATAGTATAATTGTTGATGAGAAAATTAATATATGTTATATGTAAACAATATTCTGCTAGAGTAGAGGAGTTTTAACAGAAAAAAAGAAACACTTTAGAAAGCGACGGATTATTGTGGCTTGCAGATAAAAGTCAGGACAACTGCAACAAAACGACTATAACTCAGCATGACAATGCAGGTACCTCATCCCACGTCAAATCTCAGCATGATGCCACACGAGACGACGGGTACTGGACCGATTGAGTAGACTATAATTGTTTAATGGGATTAGAACCTCAAGCAAAAGTTTACGCGTCAACTGGAAAGAAAGGTGCTGATATTTATCCAATATTAGATCAGCTAAACTCAAATTTACTAGTTTAATCCTCGCAAATTTCGACCAACACTTCCAAATATCTTCCAAATATTTACCTGAGAAATTACACTTTGTCGATGAAAAATCGTGCAGTATAATTGTTTTTGTATTAAAATTCAATTCTCTGCCATATTTCTCAATAACAATAGAAACTTTCATAGACAAGATACTAATTATTATTAACTTTACATTATTAACTTTACATTAAATTAAGATTCGCTACTTAAATGTTTTGATAAGTTCATTATCAAAAAGTTTCGAGAAAATCATATAATTGTGTGTAAAAAATATTAAACAAAAAACCTTATTATTTATTTTTAGGTACACTTCAATTTTTTAACTTTAATTTAATATTTTACTATCAAAATGTGAATTACTGATATATAGTAATAGTATTATAAAATAATACATACATACCCACACACACACATACATATAAAACGTATTTCTTATAGAAACTTTAAACTTGTTTTAAACATAAATCGTTTATTGATGTTAACGATACTGAGGTATTATATGTATACCAATAATATTAATTTTAACTGTGACAAAAATGAGACATTTAAACTCAAAGATTAAAATGTACGAAAAATCTGAATTACACATATTGCGATAAAGATAAGGTATGTAACTGCGCGTCCAAGTGAAAAAGATTAGCCGACAGCAAGAATCAGAACTATCAAACGTCACTGCGGCTCGATCAAGATGAAGATTCCCTGGTCTGATGTACGGAACAGGACGGATGTCGCGGGTGGCCGCAGGTGGCGCCCTCAATATAAGCTCTTCTGACTGAACTGCTGATACGGGACCATGCTTCTAAAACTCTCACGGTGGAATGTGTCATCCTGTCACTGTGCTCTCGTATGGGGTAAGAGATATCCCATGGGCCGTCACGCGTCCTTCGGACGAGCGAGCTCTTGTCACTTTTCTCGGATCCCCTTATTGCCAAAAATGTTCACGACTCATCTGTTAAATAATAATTAGAAATGATGTTTCTTCTACAGTTAAATTAATTAATATAATATCATAATTATTAGTAACTACAGTAATCTCTTGATGATACATTAAATTTTATTGTATAATATTATTCGGTTTCTTTTTATTTCGTTACATGCATTAATATACGATCCTTTAGAGTTATATTTATTCTTAACTATCGTTATTAAGAAGCTTATTTATAGCACTAATTAAATTTTAAGTATTAATAATACATAAAATAAATACAACATATAAAATATAATGGAAATAAGTATATAAAATAAAGCGTACTATTTAATTGGATCGTATTATCACATATTATATATACAATCATATTTTCTTCTCTAAACATAATTTCTTATAAAAATTGAGAACAAAATTTAAATTAATAAGTTTAATACTAATTTTGATAAAGAGATATCATCTGTTAAAATTTCATTAGAAGAAAATGCTTTGTATATTTTTAACTTTCAGTTTAAGAGAGAGAGAGAGAGAGAGGGGGGGGGGAATTTTCAGACTTTATTGAAATAAGAAACTACAATCTATTTTGTGTTATATATTTCATCTTTCTTAAATTTGTATACTTATAAAAAAATCTTGTATATTTATAAAAAAAGAAAAGTTTCAATAAAATATAATAATGTAACAGAAAAATAAAATCTTTATGAGCGTGTATTAAGTTTAAAGAAAAATACTATTTGTAGAAATATTTCTAATAATTATATAAAATTATATGCAATTACAAACTATTAAATTATGTTCTTTGGTGTTTTAACTGTTTTAAAGATAATTGTAATTTTATATTTAATAAACAGTTTAATTCTCAATTGAATAGATATAAAACTTTATATTTTTTAAAATAATAAATTAATAAAAATAAAATGTTTCAAGCAATAAAGAGAAGCACTTAAAATAAATTCTTTATAAATTTTAAAAAAGTTTTTTAGAGATGTAGCGTCGAATGTGATCTAGTCCTTCACTATATCTTTAGAAGTAGTGTATTGTCATGTCAGGGTTTCGACGACGTGAGGATGATGAATATCCTAGCAGTCTGAAGAGTCACAAATTGTTTCGTGCGTCGCCCGCCTGTGTGACCAAAATATCTCTTTCTTATTTATTAGCGTGACATTGCAGCTACCAGCAAATTAAATTATCTGTCTTCGCTTTTTTTAGACATTACAAATCAACACAAAAATTATCTGCAGAGATGTACTTTATTTGTTTCACATTTATAACATATATTTTTGTGTTTCTATTATTAAAAATTTATTTGTAGAATTTGTAAAATAATACAAATTTAATTATCAATTAACAACTAGTTCTCAGCATTTTAAAATATTTAATATAAAATAGGATATATTTATGTGTGTAAATCAACTACAATAATTAAACTATCCAGTTATAATAAAAACGCAGGACCTTGATATCTCGAGGCAAGCAAGACACGCAAGTACATAGAAAGACCCGTCAAGAGCGTGGAAAGAAAAAAGGCAGAAGGCACAAAACAACCTATCCAGGGGATGGAAAGGCGGAGGTTGCTTGCGTCCGGATAGTATAGAAGGTGGGTACCGAGATATAATACCCGACTCCTACCAGCGACGATAAGTGTCAACTGCAGCGTGCCAGATAAAAAGAAGGAACGAAAAATAAAATTCACACTGGTGATCCATCATGAAGCAGTGGACTCGGGGCGCGCAGACTCATTCGGGATTGGCTGGCACCGCCCAATCTTCATCACGTGACTACATATAAGTACCGCCTACCAATAATAGAGACTCCCCCTGGAACTAACCTCACGCAGCGCAATACCTCCACTCTACGGCTGGGTGATACGCCCAAGCAAGAGAGAGAAAGAAAACTTAAACACGCCAGACCACTGCGGGTCAGTCTCACCTGTGTGCAGCTTTCCGCTACGCTAGTCCACCTCACCAGTCCACTCCAACGGCCCATGTTGGACGGGTCGACTGCACGAGTGTCTGCACGGAATCACGGATTATTTTTGTGGATGACGGTTAATGTTTCATAGTGCTCGCGAATTGGCATCGTTAACTGTTCTCGGAAGATTTTAATTACTCACTTTCAGAACGTATCAAATTAAAATCTTGAATATTTGCTTGAAAGTTTTACCAAGCTATTATATATTTTCTTTGTGATTTTAGTGCGCACTTGTGACAACTTAAAGATTTAATATTTAGTTGCATCTGTGATTTTGTGCAACTCGACATGGACATTTATTGATTTATTTGAGACTTTCGCGATTTCGATATCTTGCCAAGTACTAGTTAATTTTATGCTTATCATAAATGTGTTTAATAGGACAAATTTAAATGTTTACTCTCCTGTGGTATTTGTGTAAAATTAAAAGATTGTAAATTTTTATATATAATGTTGAAATAAGCAATTGAGAAAATAGTGACTAATTTTAGTCATGATGTAATCATTTCTCTTCTTTCCACTTGGACAGTACACATTGGAGTTGTCGAAACAGTGGGTGGTCAATTGATTCGTCTCTCCGTTACGAGGATGATGATGATGGACATGGGCATGTACGGGACCTATGGCAAACCTGACTCATATCCTAACTATGTGTTCTCGGGTCAAGGAAATCATCATCATCATCATCACCATCACCAGCCTTCATCCGTCGGTGGTCACGTGTCTGTGCCTCCTTCCCCAGAGGTAGCTCCAACTCATTACTACCCCCAGACTGCAGTGGCGCCATATTCTTCATCGTCTTCCGAGAGTTTCTTGACCGCCGATTCGGGCACATCGTCCAGTACACCGCCTCAAGGCTTCTACTCTCCGACGGGTGCCGTTCTCCACGAGAATGGCTCCACTACGGCGATAATCTCTTCGGAGAATGGTCTGAGCTACACCAATCTGGATTACGCGTCATCCTCATCGTATCCAAATCAGCAACAACACACAGTAGCCTCGGTGGATCCGCATCAAAGTTACCACGTTCAACAGCCTGCTTACAGAGAAGATTCTCATCATCATCATCATCATCATCACCATCATCCACCCAGTAGTAGCAACTTGCATCAAACTACGGTACCCCCAACTAGTCATCCAAGAACGGAGCACGATCAACAACTCCATCATCAATCTTCTAGTCATCACCATCATCATCATCACCACGAATCCGATTATCCAATAGCAGTTGGTGGAACTTCGAATTATCTTCATCAACTACCCTCCTCGGACGAATCTTTGCATTATCAAACTCAAATTCAACAAAGCGAGTTTTCCACGCATCCGTCGGCACATTATAAAGAAGAGAACTCGGACACAACTACCTATCACATTTTGCAACAATCCAGTCACCTTCAACATCCTCATCAACACGGACATCATCATCAACAGCAACATTCGCATGCGCATCATTCGCAGCAACATCAGCAGCAACAACAACAGGCGCAAGTACCTACGTACAAGTGGATGCAGGTCAAGAGAAATGTACCCAAGCCAGTCGGTAAGTGTCCACTATCACACACTTGATTTAAATTTCCGGTCGAGTCGACGCCTATGTACAGTGAGCAAACTAGCGTGAAATTAGGTATTCTGTGGGCGCGATCCAGTAGCCATTCGTTAAACCTCGTTCAGCTTGATTGCTTGTTCATAGGTTGGTATACGAAGGTGCAGAATCATGGCTATCTTATCTTTCATGGTCCCGTTACTTGAGAAGCTATCATTGCCGGATATTGCGCCACTATTTATTTTTGAAATTATATATAGTCACAGTAATTCAACTATTTCTGCGACAAATATATAAATTATAAATAAAAATTTGGAAATCATTAGTATTTTCACTCTAATTGATATTATCAATACAAATTTTTTCCCGTAACTTTTACAAAAAAATTATGTTATTGCTATTTATGTTCATCATTGTGAATATTTTATGTGCATTTTACATCTAATTATTATTACATTTTTATAAAATATTTAAAATTGTTTTATTACTTATTTTTTAATACAAAAAGTTTTATAAAAGTTTATAGATAATATTTATTTATTAATTACTAACGAAGCAATCTCAGTTTCTGAAAGTCATAATTTGACCCAATTGATTCTTATTAAAGATACTTTATATAAATTCAGTACAGCAAAATTATTATTTTGTAAAGTAACATTTGATAAAAGTTCAACAATTTTTACATAGATGGTCTTCAATTAAGATTGTCAAACAAGGTGGACAGTTTGTCAAAGACAGAATGTGACATGCTATTCCGTAATCGCTAAGTCAGTGACTTTCAAACAATCTGTATGTATGAGAATTAATAAAGTGCGACATGTAATCTCGGTTTGCCATAATCATTAATCATACGCGCACTATCCAATAATACTGGCCCTATGAGAACTTAATGTCATTAGTCTGCAATTTGCTACCGTATTTCTTATTGATTTTCCTTTATCTTATCTTTAACGAATAATGTTCACATAAATCTTTAGTTTTAATTAGTTTTTTAATTTCAAATTAAATTAAATTTATAAAATTTAATATAAATTAAGTTTATTACACAATATTATTTTAGCCATTTTTAAAACTTATATTTAAATTTATTACTAATAATATGTAAAACGTAATTACATTTATTGTAAAAACAATCATAATAAACGAATAGTAAATGAATCTATAATAACAGAGACCCAAATTATCATTTGGAATCATATCTATTATGTACGTGAATTCTGATATGATTTATTTAAATATTATAAAAATATTTAAAACGAAAACTTTATCAGCACGTTTGATATCTTATCTTATAATTTGATTTTAATTTACACCTATGAAATTATCGTAAATTAATGATAAGAAAAACAATAAGAACAAATTAAACAATTGATAAAATTAGATACAAAATAAGTAATAGAAAATGATATTGAAGAATGCTATCTTTACCATGCATCAACTAAATATTAATAAACATAAATAGTCCAAAATGTCTTTATCATTATATATTCTAATATAAATTGTATTCTTTATACTATAAGCTACATTGACATATTTTTACTCTAATCATATATTTATTTTAATTACAATTCGTTAATAATGAAATAGTATGCTTTTATTTAATTATATTTTGCTTTTGATAAATATATCTAGAAATTTATATATCTAATACTTTAAAAAACACATTTTTACAAGAATCTTTAAATAAAATTTATTACAAAAATATTATAAAATTATTTAATGATCAACTAATAAAACTTTTCTAACAATGTTATTCATATATTTTATGGAATAAGAGAATTAGTTGCAATTGTATTTTAAATACCGGGAACATGCATTTTATCAATCACATGCATATAAATTCTGGATTTTATTATAGTAAGAAACCATTTTTTAATAGATTATGATAAGACTTATCTAGATAAAACCATCTTACACTCAAATTTATCAAATTAATTTTTAATAATGATAAGATAATTCATTTAGTAAATAAGTAAGTATATTTATGAACTTCTGACAAATATATTGCTAAGAAAAATACATTTGTTTATATTTTCTTGTATATTGCAATTTGAATATTCAAGTATTTTTATTATCCATATTTGTGTATTCTACATATTTGTGTAGCCAATACTATATCAACAATAAGATATTATATAATATGGATAAAAATACTATACAAATTAGTATGGATTTACGAATTGCGATAATCTAATTAATATTTTTAGCTAATCTTTTATTACTTAAATAAAGTATGTACAGAAAATACAAGTATATAAACAATCTAATTTCATAATGTAATTAAATTAAATCATTATAACTATAAATTAAATTATTAAAACTTCATAAGTTTTATTTGCTTATGATAAAAGAGTTTGATTTGTAAATAATTTTATTACAAAAAATCAATTTGAAATTGGGCAATAAATATGTCTACGAATTCGATATCTTAATTTAAAAATTATAGGAGGAGGACCCAAAATATGAGTCGAACGTCTATTATGTGTGTGCATTGGGGAATAAAATTATAATTCGCAACTATAACTAGCGCTTCTCAGTTTTTTAATTATCATTGATTATTTTTTAATTATCATTGATTTTAGTTATAAAAATTATAACTAAAACTAGACCTTATGTGGCCTATCTACTTTATGATTTTTTCTAATTTTTTTTATAAGTCCAAAATTGAAAACTGATGGTTAGATTCAAAAAAGGAAATATTTCTGAATATTAAAAGGAAATATAAAATATTTTCAAATATTCACATGAGTGCACAATGATTTTAAGAAAAAGTAGCCTTTTAGGTCATATTGAATACATATATTAGATACTTAGATAAAATTATATAAGTACCTACATGTTTCTCTCTTTTTCGAAAAATAATATTAGAAAAATAATATTAGAAAAATAAAGATCCAATGTTACTTTTATATGTAAAGAATATAAGTTTATTAATAAATTGAATATTTTATTGACACATTATAATACACAAAGAACTTTCAAACTATTGATTTATCTACTTATTTAGTGATCTACTTATTTTCACGATATTTAGCAAATAAATTAGAATGTCTGGAATATGGTTTGACCATTGATTCTATCTTACAAAAACTTCTTCTCTCTTTGATTATAAACAAAACGTTAAGACAAAAAAAATATAAATTAAATATAGTATTGTAAAATATAAATACAAAAATACAATAAAATAAATTACAGAAATTAATAACCATCTCTTGACAGAGAAAGCAATTACTTACGAAATATTACATCACGATTACGATATTCTGCATTTTGCTTTATTGTAATGCTGATAATAACAGAAGGAACAAACTGAGCAATAATTAAACTGATACAATCAAGTCAAACGAACAATCTGCACAATTTATTACTGCTATCTATTGAATTTACCATGTAATTATCAGCAGCTAGTAGAGCATACTAGATCATGTACGCCGTTGAAAAATTTGTGTTAAATTTAATACATTTTACATGTTCTAGACAAATTCAAATTTATGTGTTAATTTAACACAAAATGCATAAATATGTAGAAGGTAATACAAATATCATTTAAGAAGATAAACTTAAAAAAATAATATTGACACGATTTATAAATATATCGTGAAACATATTTTTTTCAGTAATAAATCAACATTTATATATTAAATTAACACAATATTTTATTTATTCATCTTAAAATTTACTTTTTAAAATATATTATTTTTATTATTTATTTATTTACTTATAATTTATGTACTTTGACACTAAGAAATATTGAATCAATTTAGCACAAACTATTTAAATAACTTAATCATATTATGTTAAATTAACACTCGAAGATATTAAAAAATTGAACACAAAATATTAACAAAGAGTTGAGTAGATTGTTTATAAATACAAAATGTTTTTTACTGTGTAGGATATGGTTATGTTATAATATGCGTAATATGCGTATAACATATGCATGTGTATATGTACGCGTATCGATTATTATTTTATTAACATAGCTTGAAAAACGAACTTTTCGATAAAAGTAACTATTACTGTCAAATTGATGATCATGAAAGTAATGTAGCGTGATTCAGTGAAAATAAGACCTAAAAAGATCGAAATAGTTCCCCCAACTTCACACTAATTTGCTTAACGGCCCTGGTACTCCCCGCAATCTTCTAACTCCGAGAGTGAGTGTGAGCTTAGTCGTTTGATGGAGCTTGTCGGAATTACCAGCGTTTCACTTAATAGCTCATTATAATCGAATTAATAACGCCATCACAGGCACTAAAGGGACTGACGTTTATTGCAGCAAAGCATGCAAACCGAAATGAAACTTTGTCACCCTCATTTAACCCCTTTCGTTTTTATTCCTGCTGTTACATCTTGATATTTTTGATACACTACGTACAATTCAATTTTCTTCGACAAATCTCTTACCACGATTTTGTCATAATCATAT
>Ga0157364_1009540_pt1 | contig 10023 bp, 5 predicted proteins | sample AttsexASBM2_FD_111476 | JGI IMG/M metagenome (GOLD analysis project Ga0157364, IMG submission 111476) | Fungus gardens microbial communities from leaf cutter ant in Ribeirão Preto, State of São Paulo, Brazil - Atta sexdens ASBM2 | ecosystem: Host-associated > Fungi > Mycelium > Unclassified ... | reverse complement strand
TGTAGTTTATACATATAAAGTTTCTTTCACGTAGTTTCACTAAAGAAATGTTAAAAGCGAAACATCAAAAGTATCATTTAAACTCTCTATGTTTGAGAGGGAATGCGTGGCGAGAATTTTGCACCGCACGCATTTACGACAAAGCGATTCGTCATTTTCGTCGATCGCGCAATGATTTAATTTCCGCGAAACTAGCCGTGAAATCAAAATCGATCAGCAAAGGGGAAAGGGGACCTATCACTCGGTGTCGTGCGATCGACCATCGGCAAACGTGTAGTTATTCGAAACCAGGAAAAACGAGGGCACTGAATGCGGTTACAAATAGGTCGTAAGTCATTGGCACAAAACACGTTTTGCACACATACAATAAAACGCGCGCCACTGACTTTCGTAAATTGTGGAAATGGTATCTCGCGCATCCAAGAATTTCTGTGCTCGTGATCCTTGCTATAAATTCGCAATATTATTATCTACGTGAAAAAATATTGAGCGAGAGATGTCGACGTTAAATAATAAATTAATTATATCAATTATTTTTAAATAACAAAATCACTCTCGTGTGATAAAATTAAAAGCTTTAAATACCAAGCCTATTTGAGATATCGTATTGCAATAACTTTTATTATGATTACAAAAATTAATTATTTTAAATTATTAATTGTGAGATAATGTTAATATCTCTTTGATACATTTTTACAGAAATATTTCATATCTGATTATATAATATTTGATATTTGATTATATAATATATAATAAAATTTGTAAATTATACATATACACAATGTGCATCACAGGATATTGCGGTAAAATAATATTAAATATTCGATACTTTAATGAAATAACACAGTGTATTTAGAAATTAAATTATAATTAAATTTACTAATATTTTGCACAAAAATGCATATGTATATGCAAATTTTTATTTAAAAAATAATACATTTTTTTGAGTGTATTTACATAAAAACTTTTATATGAAAACTTTTCAAATGCTTAGTCATTCTGTTGAGTATCACAATCGCATCAAATGAAGCTTGTTATCGTTACATCTCGATCGAATATTACGTTGATGTCACTCAGCGACTCTTAGCGATATGATGAAGGAAGTGGAAATCAAGTATTATCATGAATTTGTATGAATACATCGCACATGAACAAGTTATTTAACCATGATAATTAGTCGCCTGTTATTATCGATAAAATTTCAAAGCAAAGGGTGCTTTTTATTTAATGATACAAATCACAAGAGTCGTTCTATTTTTGTTACTCATTGAATTTAAAGGAAGATAGACATGTAGTCAACTTGTATACAATAAATGAAAATCATCTTTGATAGTCTTTGATAGTCGACAATAGAAAGTATCTTATTGTAAAAACATTGCAACTTGCAACTCCAAAATTTAACGCTGACAGGATTTTTTTCCATTCTAGTTACTTTGGTATCACGTTTCACCGGCACAATATCGTTACTGTCGTAGATGGCTTTTCGAAAATGGAATAAAATGATAAAATTTCAATGAAGCCATTTATACTATCTCGCAAAAAAACTCCCGGACGTACGCATCAAACGCCACTAAAAAATAAATACTTCTAATCAACGAAAAAGGCCAATTGTCGACATTACGACAGCACGTGAACATCACCAAGAAAGATGCATAAATATTAGCCAGTCGTGCCAGTCGATTAATCCGCGATCCCGTCGATATTGATATTAAAAACTCAATAAATTGTGAATTATTCATGAATGCGCCGGGATCGGGCATATGGGCTTACGCGAGCTTTTTAACTTCTTCATACTGGATGGAACGACGCTTTATCGACGCTATAGAATAGCGACAAAAAGCACGGCACATCGCACGAACACAGTGTTAACGACGCAAGTTGTTTTTGTTGAAAATTTTGCAAAATCGCCTACAGCGTACCGTAAACAAAACTACACTATCCGCAACAAATGGAAATTTTGCAACAGATCCGATATGCAATGCACGATTCGTAGTACCGTTACGAGATACCGCATTCGTATTCTATTATTAACCCTTTCGTTATAGCCGTTTCTACCACGAAACACATTATACGATACAACTGTACGAACCGTGCACGTACTTCAAAGCGATTGCGTTTAAATCATATATAACTGTCTTAAATGTATCGTTATTCTTCATGATAAAAAAAGAGTGGAATAAACAAAGTCTTTTTAAATGCTGCGATATCGATAAATGTATATCGTGTTACTCATTATTTTAAAATATGAGTGTTCTATATTCGTCGAATGACAGTTCATACTACACGGAAGTCTGTCAAGGCGAGTGACTGCAGTTGCTTACAATAACGAAATTAGGGTTAAGCAACGAGAAAGAAGATTGATCTTGAGTATGAAATCTTAGAGTATCAATTTTTTTTACCAAATATGAGGACAGATTTCAATTCTTTTACTATTGGGAGTATAAATTAGTTCGGTCCGTTTTTTTGTGCATTTATTTCAAAACAAAATGAATGAACAGTTCATCTCAATTAAAGTATTGTCTATCACTGCCTACTACTTTTTCCCATCTCTCAGGCAATTTTCGAATTCCATCTCGAAAAAATGACTCGTTTTTGGAGGCGATCCAATTTTGTAGCCAATTTTCGATTTCTGCGAAAGAAGTGAACCGGTGATTTGCTGCATTCTTCGGAACAACCAGTAATCAGAAGGAGCAATGTCCGGAGAATACGGCGAGTGCGGTAAAACATCCCATTTGAGCGTTTCCAAATATTTTTTTACGATTTTAGCGACAAGCCGAGCGTTGTCATGAAGAAGAAAAACTTTATCATGTCTTTGCTCGTATTCCGGCCATTTTTCTCGCAATGCAGGCTCAAACGAATCAATGATAGCCGATCAATGGATACCGATCGCCCGTGGAATCGCCAGGTTTCAGCAGCTCATAGTAAACAAGACCCTTTTAGTCCCACTAGATACAGAGCATGATCTTCGAACCATGAATGTTCGTGGTGTTGATGTTGAGGTCGATGGCAACGATTGACCGGGCTTAGCGTAGTAGTTTTTCTTCTTAGAGTCATAGAATATCCGCTTCTCATTTCCAGTCACAATCCGATGCAAAAAAACCTTCTCTCTGTTGTCTTTGAATCAGCTGTTCGCAAATGAAAAATCGTCTTTCAACGTCTCTCGATTTCAGTTTATAAGGCACTCAATTTCCTTGTTTTTTCATTCCCATGACTCTCAATCGTACAGAATCGTACGGCTTGTTGAATTACCCCCAATGATTCTACAAGCTCCTCTTGCGTTTGACTCTGATTTTCTTCGAGTAATGCCTCTAATTCTTTGTCTTTGAATTTTTTTGGCTGTTCAGAGCGAGGCTTGTCTTCAACGCTGAAATCTTCATCCTTGAAACGTCGAAACCATTTCGTACATGATTTATCAATTGGAGTGTCACCATAAACTTCGACAAGCATTCGGGCTTTAGCCGCACTTTTCTTCCAATTAAAGCAGAAAATCAAAACCTCCCGCAAATACTGCTTGGTTAACACAAAATTCGATATTTCAAATATAGTAAAAATCAAGGTTTTTGTATGAAACTCAAAGCGATATAAACTGAATATTATTAGCAGATGTTTAACCTCTCTGAAACCGCCAAAATCAGCTGTCATGAACCATTCACAACAGCTGGAGCTATCTTTAGCGAAATGGACCGAATTTGTACTCCCAATAATATAAAAAAAAATAATCCATACAAAAAACTAGTGTTATTTTATATGTATATTGTTCTATTCTGCTTAATAAACTATAAGTAAAAATTTAATATTAAAAAAATTTTATGTTTATCATTCTATAAATTACTATCAATAACACATAAAAACTGAGATACTTATTTTGCTACACAAAATAAGAAAGAACTGAAATAAAAAGAAGAAAGTAGATCACAGAGATAATATATGACCGAAGGAATGATTTAGGTGAAATACTTCAAAATTTAGCTTGTAAATACAGATCTGAAAATAAATTTTGTTAGACTATCAAAATAATTATGTAAGACACTCAAAACTAATTGCTAGAATGTCAAATTTTTTTTTTCATCTTTGTTCATCATATTTTTCTACATAATTATTTTGATGATCCAACAAAATTATTTTCAGATTTGTATTCATCTAAATTTTTAGATATTTTTAAATTTTTAGTAAAATCATTCTTCCGTGTTGGAAAGCCAGACATATAATAATTATATTTTTCAATTGTTCATTACAACGATAATTAAACAATGCATTATCGATAAGAAAGTTGCATTATCGATGAATCAGAACATAATCACAGAATTATAAAACTGGGCGTACGTTACTACCTGCTATTTCTGCATAATCATACTAAAACAATAATATTGTTTTTGCATCAATAATTAAAAAAAGATCAGTTCAGGGAAATATAGAGAAAATCGGGAAACTCAATTCCAGGAACAAACTTTACGCAGAATTCAATCCTAGGACTGCCCCTAGAAAATGGAGATAGTAATCTTAGGGCACAGGACACAAAAAAATCTTAAATAGTAAAATTTAAATAATAAGTGAGTTGGTCAATTATACACTGAGAGAAATATTTACGTACGTATAACTATTTATTTTATTAGTATGTAATTAATAAAAATTTTCTTAACTTTTTCATTAAAAAATTGTTCAAATAAAAATTTAGTTATTTTAACACAATTTTAAATAAAAAAAATAGAAAGTTTTTATTAATCATATATCAACAAAGTAAATGATTATATGTGCTAAATATTTCTGTCAATCTAGTACAGAGACTGCAAGGCCATAATGTAAGCAGTAAATCCATGTTGATTTTCCTACTGTTATGTGTTACTGTTTGAGTATTTTGTGTGCCATGGTCTTTAATCTAACTGCGCTATAGCCTGTCGAATTCTGAAGGCGATTTAAATTCTCTTGACAATCAAGGTAAAATGGACAAATAGTAACTATCGTAGCGAGATAAAAATGTTATTAGCATTCGTAGCCTTCGTTCTTGATTAGCACAGCGTTGCACACCGCATTATTATGCAAGCTACTGACATTGCGTCTGGCAAGAAATTTTCTTGTATCCAGCTCGAAGTATCACGCGATCTTTTCATTAGAATAGAAAAACAAAATGTGCAAATTTTCATAAAACTTCGCCAAAAAGAAGTGTTTTGGATTAAAAAGAAATCAATTCGAATAAATCAACGAATCTATTCGGAAAATGATGTAATGAAAGTGTAAAGATGGCAAATCTATTAACAAAGACTCTACAGTGATAAATGATAAATAAATTATTCTTGCCCAAGATTTGCATCTATTAATATCGCGAACTTTCTTATTCTCGGCGCCGAGGAACACGTTCGTCAAGCGCGTTGCATGTTTCTCGCGTGCAACGCGATATCGATCGGTCACGAGACAATGCTCGATCTTATTATTGATGCACACGTGACTCACAAAGCGTTCTTCGGCGCCTTCATAAATAAGGTAATCGAGCTACAGAAGTAGCTTCTCGACCTATGCGCTCATCAGGCAGCCATATATATGTTAATAATTAATATTTCTTAAATTAATCAAGATAATCCGTTAACGATTCATCAGTACACGTCACGTATAGAGATAAAAATCATCTATAAATTATTTAACTCTAAAAAAATCATATCTTTATCTAAAGATGCTAAATTATAAAGAAATATAATTTGTTTCATTGACGAGATATTAATCGATTTTGATTATTTTTTTAAGTGATAAACAACAATTTGGCGAATTAAATTGCAGTCTTGCAAATTTAATTATATTCTGGATATTAACCAGAATTTATTTTCAAATAGAGCTTATCTTCCTGAGTTATTCGCGTCGCTCCCGTCCAGTACGGAGGGGATTTTATTTCATTTCCATTATCATGATAAATAACGTTAAATAAAATTACAACGAAACGTCACGAAGTCATAAGCGTCAGAGCAACGATAATTTGACCGTTATAATGAGAAATGTAAATAAAGCTTAATACACGGCCGCTTATTGTTCGAGGATATCGGACACTCGGTTGCGCGAATTAGCGATTCGGCGGAATGGGATAAACAAATGGCATAATTAAATATTCACTCCCATTCCACTGGTTTGTAAATTCGACCGGATTTCGTTCCGCCAACAACATACGACGATACCATTTTTATTTATTTACACGATGACACGTTACGAGCGGAAATTGCGTATTGCCTATATCTCATACGTGCGCGATATGTATATTATATTTCGCATTACGTTGAATTTTACAACGCGATACCATCGTGTGAGAACGAGGATGTATTTATTTGAACGCGTGCGCCGCAATTAATTCGATTATTTATATACGCGTTACATATACGTACGCTCTGGTTATTAACTGTCATAATTTGTACGCCAGGAATTTCTACTTTACACTTTGCAATTTTACCAGCTAAAGAGATAATCGCACTTGGTGAAACTACACGTTTCGTGAGCACCGTGTTGTACAAGACGTCCCGTACGCAGTTTGCTAAATGCAGTGTACATACTACATATATCTCTACAGATACATTCTTTGAAGTCAGTTATTTCTACGAGTGGAAACATCGATTAATAATTGTGGACTACGGATAATCAGAAAGTTTTTTAAGAATTTTTAACAAGAATCGATTAAAGAAAAATATTAAATTTAATAGTCAATCTACACATGTTACAAAATCACTCACAAGAATACCGGTTTTTTTATTTTTTATGCGTGCATTTTATCAGTAAATATCGTCTACTAATCACTTACGCATAGTAGTCAAGTATGTAATACTTGTAAATCAGATCTGGAATGTTGAATATACTTTCCATAGACTAAGATTATTAATAGAATAAATGATTATGTATTCTTGACTGATTAAATCTTGTTTAATCAATTTCTTGATTGATCGACTGTTAAAGATGAATGCTATCTTGTTACTATACTTCAAGAAAAATTGATGACGAGTTCGACAGTCAATGACAGCTCATCGTGAGCTTTCCTCAAGTGGATCAATTAAATATTCCGCCACTCAATCAATCTGAACATCTAGTATTTTGTAGTATTAATTAATAAGAGATCTCACAATGAAATTCAAAGTAGATCAAGGTGCAAAAATTAAATCATTTTATTGATATTTTGATTTATATTTGTTTTAATGAATTAAGTAACAAAACTTTTTTGTTAATTATAATATATGTATAATAGAATAACAATTCAGCATTTTTATATTTTTTTTAAGAGCAAATATTATTGGAATAATATTAAATAGTTTTGTTGCTTAATAAATAAATTAAAAATTCGACCTATATTCTCGTAATCAATATTAATTAAATAATAACAAAATATATTTAATTAATTAAAATTTTCAGTCAGTAGCTTTTATATTTGTTTTTTCACTTTGTATATATCTTAAAAGTTAAGTACTTCTAGTAACCAATAATATATCTTTCGATTCCATTTTTAAGAGTACGTAAAATATAAGATTATCTATCTAAAAAAATTTTAATCCCAAATATGAGTAATATATATTAGAACACCGCTATTTTACGAGACTGTAAATTCACGATGGGAATCGAATTAGAAACAGAAAATCACGGAGCAACAACAATGAATATATTTTATGCAATTGAAACAAAATAACCCGTATTGCTAAATAAAACAAACTAAGTAAAATAAATAAAAGGAGGAACCGCATGCAAGCATCGTATGTGGATTTGTATTATCCAGTTTTTATAAAAACAAACCAAGAGAATGCTATAAGCTAGCGACGAGGTAACATACATAACATATATACATATGTGCTGTAATATAAGCTATCTGAAAAATAACAAAATTAATAATCAATTGATTGGTTTTATTATTATTTGTAATTTATTATTTATTATTCTAAAAAATTGAATATGATCATTTTACAAAAGAGATACTTGAATGAATTATTCTTTTATGGAAAAATGCAGAATTATTGAGTATCAAATTCTAGAAGAATGATATGTGTATATTGTGCGTGCGTGCGTGCGTGCGTGCGTGCGTGCGTGCGTGCGTGCGTGCGTGCGTGCGTGCGTGCGTGCGTGCGTGTGTGTGTTTGTGAATATATATATGTAAAACAATGAACATACATTTAACTCTGATCGATGTTCGTTTCGAAATTTCTTTAACTGATATTTACGAATCTAATGCTTCAAATTAATATATATTTACTTAATAATTGAACAATTTTTTTTATTTTAAAGATCAAACTCTGAGAAATATAAGAAAATTGTAAGAAGTTTCAATCAATTTTTCGCATCATGATTGAAAGAAATGTTCAAAACTATTGAACCTGCAAATATTGATTAGTAATATTAAAAAGAGATTGGGAAATATTAAATAAAATATGATACAAATTGTCAGAGTTCTAGCAATTTATGATTTAAATATAATACTTTGATGTATTCATTTTCATTGCTGTTTGAAATGTAAACGTTTTAAACATCTAATATTTATAAAAACACTTTGCACTTATAACGCATACATATTTTTATGGCGAAATATGTATTGTCAATCGTGATATTATTTTTATATTTTATAAATATTAGCAACACATTGTTTCTTTACTATTTAAGCGCTGCTTTCGCAAACATCTCACGAAATCCGATATTGTGATACGATCAAACGCATTGGACGGTGATATTAATATTGGAAACCGGATCCACAATAAAGGGTAGACTGGCAAGGAACTCGTAAATTTACGTCGATAACCGACTATAAAAGCATACAGGAAAAGCGTGAGGTGACCGCAGAATAAATCGTTTAGAAAAATATAACAAACTACATGTATATGGAAGAAAAAAAGATTCTGCTTATAAGAGATCTAATTTTTAGTATACAAAGACATCTAATATAGTTAAATATCACAGCTAATTATTTCAATATTAAATTAATGGCTAATTTTAAACGATATTTTATTAAACGAATTTAAAAAGATAAGATAATGTTCATTAAGCGTTTTCTAATAGCATTAGGAATATCGCGATATGTATTAATGATATTTTTCGAAAATGAGCTACCGTCATATCATAGTGAGAATAATTTCGCGCCAATAGTCCGCGCCTACAACGTACCTCGTCGCCAACCATGAAATTCACGCTCCAATAAACAATGCCCATCAATATTCATACGATAAAAGCATGAGTGCTCAAATTTCGACGTAGCTATTACAAGCTGTTTTCGCGACCCCACTCGTACGTACACGAATCCTGGCAATCGTACGGTTATTCTCGTAGAAAATGACAGGATATGTTAATGCAGCCCGTCGCAAGCACGACGGCTACGGTGTACCTAATGATTTATAATACGCGACTGCGCGTGCAACTCTATTTTCGCACCGATAATTTGTTTTCGAATATATATGTAATATATATGTAATAAACAGGATCAAACGAAAATTAATAAAAGCTGAATTCGCTCTTTTCGTGGCTATAATTTCGCTATTGCGACCGTTAAATAGAGAAAAATTGTATGCGAATTAGGTATAATAAATATATGTTGTTCTCTCACATTGCGGGAAATGCATAAACATGGATATGTCGCAAAACTGAATCTGTCATTATCGAGCAAAAATCGCGATTGAGCGAATGCAGATACTAAACGAAAGAAAATTGCATTATAGACGAATATTACTCTCTCCCACATATTGTAGGAATAAAATCGACATATAACGCGGATGTAATAGAAAATTAGATAAATTACTGTTTAGTCGTGTAAATATTTCACAAACGACATCATGCAATTGAAACAGGCAATAAACAATGGTAAAACGCAAAAGGCTTTTCGAATTAGTGAAGAATGAATGATTGAACTACCTCGATCTTATTGCTTGATTAACTCGTAATAGAAATACATATTTTTTATGCTATTAAAGAAATATATAAATTTTTAAGATTTACTAAGCTTTCTTATTGTATTCGTTTGTATTTCTTCTTATTGTATTCGTTTAAAAAAAATTAAAAAATTTTTAACTATATAAAAAATTGTAACAT
>Ga0157364_1009539_pt1 | contig 10024 bp, 4 predicted proteins | sample AttsexASBM2_FD_111476 | JGI IMG/M metagenome (GOLD analysis project Ga0157364, IMG submission 111476) | Fungus gardens microbial communities from leaf cutter ant in Ribeirão Preto, State of São Paulo, Brazil - Atta sexdens ASBM2 | ecosystem: Host-associated > Fungi > Mycelium > Unclassified ... | reverse complement strand
ATATATATATATATATAAATATATATATATATATATATATATATATATATATATATATATATATATATATATATATATATATATATACACACACACACACAAAATAACGTAAATATATATTTACAAACAAACATAGAAATCAGATTAAATTATAAAATACTCAACACATCTTATTGTACTGTTAGATAAAATATGTATTGATCACATTAATGATCACATGATTACATGAATCACACCATTGCGATTAGTTAATTCTTTCTTCATCTGAGGTCTCGGATTGATTTCTATATCGTGAACACAAGGCTTTACTCAGATCTGTTAATAAGCTGTTCAAATTATTGGATGAGAAAAATGAAGTTGTTGCAGATGTGACAATGGTTGCGTTCAGCAGAGAAAGCATCTTTGTAACTGCTGTAAAATTCTTCAATATGATTGGTTTATACATTTAGAGTTTATATATTTAAGGAACCAAAAGAACCAAGCGTATTGAAGAATTTTACAACAGTTGCAAAACTTTTTCTGCTGAATACAGCCAATACACAGTTTCTGATAGGTTGAAATTCTTATACTCATATTTATAGTCAAGCTTTATATTTAAGGCTCCCTTAAATTTATCTTTAAATACTCTACGAATTATTTATTGGCTGCTGAGTATCTAAAGATAAATTTAAGGAAGCCTTAAGTATAAGGTCTGGAGACTATGGATGATATTCATAGTCGAAGTTCAAGGCAGCGCTTGAACGTCTTGGTCAAAATTGTCTTATTCAATTAAGATTATCTTGAAATCGTAACATTTCATAGTTACAAAAAAAGATGACCTTCGAGAAGAAGTTTTTTTTTAAGAAATTCTTGTTTGATTTAAAGTTGTCTTGACGAAGACGGTCTTGAAGTTGAACTTATTTTATATTCTGTTTCCGTAATATTTCGGTTGGATTCTTCAATAGAAACACTGCATTTGAGAAGTATAAATATTTACGAAATGTGTTATTATATTATCTTTGGTATGATTAGATTGTAGATTCTGACTTGAAGTGCGTTCCCTGGTGAAAAAATTTTGAAATTATTATTATGTTTGAAATATTTTAGCAAAATATATTTTGTTGATTGAAAAATTATTGAAATTTCACTGAAAGTTAATAGCTGACATACTGAAAAATCGCTGAAATTGAACTGAAATTTCTCTGAACTTTTGTAGAAACTTTTCTTAAAATTTCTCTGAAATATTGCTAAAAATAAATTTTTCAACAAAAAATCGTTGAAATTAAACTAAATTTTTTTAAAAATACTGTCCCAAAAGGGATTAATTTCAATAAAATTCTTCTATCAAACTTGAAGAACGGATTTTACAGATCTGTCTTGTCCGTCTTGTCTGTATTTTTCCTGGAGTACTGCAAGTGATAATTAATGTTAAGAAGATCGCGTTCACCTCAAATTTTGATAAAAATATACTGAATCAATGTGTTTTCGCGTAAAAATAAATATTTGACAAGAAAAGGTGTCGCGTTACTCCGCGAACCGAAATATATCATTAAAGTTGACAACTATTTAGATTAGGAAATCTGTCACAGCAGTGGTTCATTGTTTTTAAAACACAAGTCACTGCTTTAAAAATAATATAAGAAAATAATTTGTATTTTTAAAGCAATGAATTTGTATTTGTAAAGCAGATTTTTTTTAAAGCAGAGAAGCTTAAGTTATTTAAAATTAATACTTTTTTAATTTTTTTTATATGAATTAAAATTTAATCTAGCATTCCTTTAAAATACATGCTGTAATCATAAAACACGACTTCGCTGTTGTCCAAATTCCTATAAATTCCTATAAATTTTGAAAAAATTACAAATGTTTTATAATGTATTGTTAAATTTTTATTAATTAAAATTAATAATATTATCTAAATTTATTATTTAAATATAAGTAAATCTATCATGAATCTCTCGCGTTTTTAATTTTTTGTGCTTGTTTTAATGTGAAACATAAAACGTCATATAAAAAATCTTTTGATGCTGCATTTATATAGACAAAATTTACAAGAATCATATTCGTTTATAATCGGTTAAATCTTGTTTATAATCGATTAAAATATTTCCCGTATGAATTTTGACCATAAGTTTGCATTACCAACAAATTTTTGAAAAGCAAGCCAAGAATCTTATTTAATTGTTTTATTGAATATATCATTTTTCAGTACAATCAGGGTCTGCAATAGAGAAATATCTTGTTTGCCTACAAGAACTTGCACACATAATCATAATGCATGGCTGCGTTCGGAAATATCACTCATTGGTGTGTTTCGGTGACTTCAGTGGGTAAGTAGTGCCTTTGGGTAGTGAATGTTCCCGAATGGCTTCCGTGTGTCATCTCAATTCCGCTCACGTTTAACCCTAATCTCGAACTAAACAATTCACTGGTAAAGAAAAGTAGTGGAATGATTGTAAAGTAGAACGACGGCAGTATATGATTGTAAAAAGAAAGGAATATAAGTCATTCCTTCTAAATTTCGTATTTCGATTGGTCGATTCCCTTATGCATTATGCGTTATGCAAGTCTGTGCTGTAGTGGCACTCGGTGTGACTCTTAATGTTTCTAAATGATCTCATACTAGCATACCGAGTACAATAGTATTTCTGAATGGGCGGTAGTGGCACACTAGCGAGTGTTTTCGAATGCAGCCCATATCGATACATTTAAGTATCAACACATTTCCTAACCTCAGTAGTCGTCAATTTTGATATATAATATCTTGATTCGCGGAACAGAGTGACATTTTTTTATTATCAAATATTTATTTTTGCGCGAAAATGCATCTATTCAATGTATTTTTATTAAAATTTGAGGTGAACGAGGTCTTCTTAACATTTTTAATTTTTGCTTAAGTCTTCGAATACATCTTGGCGAAACTATCTTATTTATTATATATACATGTCAAATAAGATTTCTTATAATGACTATGAATTCGTAACTAGAACATAATCTTAAGTCTATGCTTATTTTAAACAAGATGTGTTTATGAATCATGTCAAGACTGTTCAAGACGTTTTGAAATAAGATTTCATCTTCAATAAGTTTTAACTTGAGATTTTACTCAAGTCTTATTTTTCAACTAAGTACGATCTTAAGAAGTCACGAACCAATTAGAGGGCTGCATTAGCGTCTTGAAGCATTACTATTACGATCTTGAATATAAGATCTGATTATGAATGCCAGCCTATCATATACGGGCATTATTCTCTGTTTTCTGTTCCCTGTTCCTTTTACTGTGCGGAGTTCCTTACTTCTAGAGGTTTTAGTATAAGGCTGGATTTTCACTTGATGCTCCTTTTTAGCATCAAAACAGGTCATGACAAAATTGACGAATATCAAGCGTTAATTTTGATCACATGACCTGTTTGAATGTTGAAAATGAGCATTGTAGCGTCAAGTGAAAACCTAGCCTAATACGTGCATAGTGGCGCTAGTAGCGAACCAGTTGACTGCACGAACTGCAGCCGACTTCGAGGTAATCGCCATTTTGTTGAGTGCAGGAGGATGTCGTCAGTCTTCTGTTTGTTTTACTTATTACTTATTTAGTGAATAAATTGATATAATTGTGGTACAATAGCTCGCAACATTTTGCCAGAATGACGCAGTTCTTACCGCCAAATTTGCTGGCGTTATTTTCGCCGCGTGAACCGATTCCGTATTTGCCACCTGCTAGCAAACTTCCGCATGAGAAGAAAAACGGTGGTTACACCGGCGTCGGGATCTTTCTCAAATATTTCGAGGTAATAAAAGTACATTATGTATTTCTTTCAAGAACATCGTATTATTTTATTTTACGGTTTAGAGTGATTTTCGGAATACATTTTTACACACATATTTACACTTTTAAAAATATTTTGTTGATCGCATTACGATATATTCCTTTTGTACTTTGTGTCATGTTTATACGTGTAAAGTATTTCTTCATATTACATATAAATAAATGTTTTTCATTCACATAATGCTCTTTTATTGAAACTTTCTCTTAAGTATATGAGTTCAATAGATAATTTCAATATAGGTAAGTTGAATGAAACCATCTTATTATAGGAAATTGATGCGAACAATCATATAGAATATTTTTCCTGTTTTAAGCAGATGATTTTCTCTAAAATTATTGATAATAAAGAAAAACGTTTTATGAAAATGATATGGAGACGTTTTCATGTTTTGCTCATATTTTTTTCTCAGTAGAGGTAAAAAAATAAATATGAAAGTCACCTTCACTTTTTAAAATAAAATAATTTTCTTTTCACATAATATGATTTCTTTAATTATTCTGCATATAAAAATACTAAAATAGAAGTGTCAACAAATTGAAATATGTAGTTTATGAAATATTTCATATTTTGTATCAAAATTTGGCAAAATGAAATATAAAATATCTCATAAATTATTGATTTTTCGATAGCCTTACTTTAATACTTTTATACAAAAAAATAAGTAAAAAAAATCATATGTGAAAAAATTATATAATTTTCCTTTAAAAAGTGAAGATAACTTTCATATCTTTTTGGTTACTCTATCGAAAAAAAAATATGAGCAAAATACATCTCTATTTCACTTTTATCTGAGATTTTTTTTGTATAATTAATAATTTTAGAGGAAGTTGACTACGTAAAATAAAATAGAATGTTCTATATATATCCATCTTATTTCTATATATATATAAGGTAGTTTATCTAGTTTTTTATTTTAAATTGCAAATTTAAAATTATTATTACATCATCGTTAAGATGAGTTTTGTTTTTTTTTGCTTTACTAATATTTCTGATAAAAAATATTTTTAATAAAAAATATAAATATCTTTTTATAGGATCCGAAAGATACTCCGCCACCTGTGCGTGTAGAGACACGAGAAGAACGATTGGAGCGTAGACGAAGAGAACGTGCAGAGCAAGTTGCATATAAACTTGAACAAGAAATTGCAGTATGGGATCCAGCTGGCATTTCCAATGTTACAGCAGATCCTTTTAAGACTCTCTTTGTAGCTCGAATTGTAAGTTATAATACTGATGAAATATAATAATGAAACTATAGAATATATTTTCGTATATATTTGTTTCTTCTTTTACTTCTTATACTACTTATTTCTTTTACAGAATTATGACACCTCAGAATCTAAACTGAGAAGAGAATTTGAAGTATATGGACCAGTAAAAAAGGTAAATTTTTTCTAAGGATGAATTTTTTTTTACTAAAATTTAATTGAAAAAAAAAACAATATAAGTTTATTACCAAATTTCGCTTTTTACAGATTGTGGTAACACATAATACAATTAATGGCAAGCCTAGGGGATATGCTTTCATTGAGTATGAGCATGAAAGAGATATGCACTGTAAGTAGCAACAACTTAGAAAGGTAAAAAAAGAAATGTTATTTTTATCGCGAAGCTCAATGAGCCCCCCCATATAGTCTGGAATTTCATCTTATTTAGCGTCACTTCCAGCTAGATATTATGGGGGCAGGGCTATAGTTAGGCTACTCATTTTCATTGGTACTTAAACTAGTACCATTTGGGAAGGGGGGGGGGTCTTCGCCACTGTAAATGCATAAATATGGTAAAAAACGAAACGAACAAAAAAAAATAAACGACGTGAACGTTTATTGGCTATCTTTGATTAATGCAGTTTTTATCTTGTTCTTGGTACAGCGTGGTGGCCGCTGCCGGCAACTAGTGCCATTCACTATTCCATGCAAAATCCCTGAACCTGCCTGATAAGATAGGTTTGTATGTGTGGTAAGATCCAACATACAACAACGTTTGTTAGTCTACTTGCTTATCCTATTTATCGTGTCTGATTTTGTCGAGTAATACGCGGTTTAAATCGGATTATAGCAGATTATTAAGTGTCCAAGATGACACCTACGAGGTTCTTTATGGGATTTTTTGATCCGGAATTTTGACGTGTGTATATATAATATACATGTGTGTATGCGTGCGCGCGCGCGCGCGCGCGCGCGTGTGTGTGTGTGTGTGTGTGTGTGTGTGTGTGTGTGTGTGTGTGTGTACATTTACGACTTTTTCTCTCTGAAAACATGTCCCATTAAAACTGTTCATGGATTCATGGATCTAGGATTCATGATATGTAAACAGCTAGAATATTACAGTTCATAAAATTTACGGTCATTAATATCTATGGATCCAAGAATTGTGTAAAAGTTAGCATTTTACATTAAAATTGGGGCCTTTAGGATGAAGGTTCAGGGACACATTACCATTTATATAAAGAACAGAATATAGATCAGAATATTTTGTACAAATATTTTTAGTTTCATAGACGAATAGCAGGATATTTTATAATTGATATAATCACTATAATTCTGTGACTTGAAGGTAGAAAAATTAAGATATTATAAGTAAAGAGGCATTTATTTCTACCCTCATGTTATAGAATGGTATTAGATCTTTTAGCATTATGATGCTAATATCCTATAAAATAGGATGAATTTATATCGGACAGTATTGTTATATAAATGAATTTATGTAAAACGTGTAATTAGTCTACGCGCTTTTTCTAACAATTTTAGGGTAAGATGCATTTTTGGATTTTACTTCTTTGTTAGTTTTCATATGCGGTAGACTTTTGAAATTAGTTTCTGATTTGAAAATTCATCACATGAAATATAGAGATTAAATTAATTCCTGAAAAATCGCGTTATAATTGATAACAATAAAGTATACAATATATACATAATATTTGCTATTTGAATGCGTGAAAATAGTCCATTGATAAATGTAAAATTTGCATGAAAGTCAGAGATGGAGAGCAAAATATAAAATGTATGACTATTTGAATATTATTATAGTTATATTATAGTTCAAAGATGTTCAATTTTTGTCTAATATTTACTTTAAAAAAGCGAAAATGTAAAACAAGTCCTTGAATATCAATTTCGATATGAAATACCAATTTCTCTTATTCGGTATCAATTTCTTATTTTACAATCAGTTTCTTATTTTACAATGTAACTTGTTATGAAAACATAATCTCAAACAATGCATACGTAACATTTGCGGATTGTAGAATCGCTGGATCCTAATTTTCTGAATCATCAAAATGGATCTGGCCTTCATTGATTCTAAAATTTTTTTATTTTAATCTTTAAAAACACTTTCGAGTATACCCAGGTCTTTTTATTTTCAAGATTAGAACTTTTTTGTTTTTGAAAGGTCGCTACCGTTTAAGTCAGAAAATATAATGAGTGCGTGCGTGCGTGCGTGCGCATGCGTGTGCACGTGTATGCGTGTTGTGACCATTTATGTAATATAATTACTTATTATAATAAACATTTTTATTAGATATAATAAACATTTTATGTTTATTATATCTAATAAAAATGTTTATGCCAATGTTAATTCTAGAAATTTATTTGATTCATTTCATCGAAAAATAAGAATTTTTAAATAAAATATAGTTTTTTTCAAAACTATTATTTATTTTATAACTTATAACTTTTTTATTAATAAGGATATGTACGCTTGTTTAGTATTTATTATATTTCTTATTGTCTAGCGTTTTGATTGAAAACAAATTTGTTAAGGTATGTTCATTTTTATAAATGTCTGAGCAATCAAAATTGGCTTGGGTATGCCAAATGTGATGTTTACGTTACAAAAGGGATCAAAGTGTTTTTAAGGATTAAGGTCCGAGAAATCCGAGAAATGTAGAATATCGTAGGCTTTAATTTATAAAGTTGGATCTTCGGATTTATGATTGTGCAATGCGCGGGAAATAACGATAACGACATTTCCTCTTTCCCTCTTTCTCTCTCTCTCTTTCTCTTTCTTTCTTTCTCTCGAATCATAGAGAGATATCGAATTAGCGGAGCGAATAGGCAAATGTGCCTTTAATATTACGCTAAATACATATAACCTATTGCTAGGTCACTATAACATATCATAAGTACATATGAAATGCGCACGGTTTGATCGTAAGTAGAACGAAATAAAAGCGCACCAGGTAAATGCAATGTAAATCTCTTCGGAGATTGAACGAACAAACGAATGAACGTATGAAGACTGGGCATCTTCGCAATGAGTAATCTCCTCGCGAGTCTCTTACGAGTTCATTTCACGATTAGACCGTACCTCTAAGCTTTGTGTTAACTTCCGTACGTAAGTAGCCGCGGTAGGTATTTTTTGTATTTGCTATACTTTTTGGATCTTAAACAAGTAGTTTTAAGCTGCTTTAAAATGAAGCATCTTTTGCTTCCGCTCATCAGTTGCAGCTATGATTTGTTGACACATTCTCGTTTTACATCGTAAAATGCAATTTAGGACATTAAATTAGATTTTGAGATTATTATGTATTTAGGATCTTTGGAGAAAATTATTTAAAAAAATTATTAATATTTCTTTAAAAAAAGGGAAAGTTTTAATATATTTACTAGATGCAAACGATTGTGGTAATAAAGTTTGTATTGTTTTTTACTTATAAGTCTGATTCTCAAATTTATAAGAAAACAATTAATTTCAATCGCCGACGAAGCATTTCAACTTTTTTTTTTTCAAAAAAATTATTCCGTAATTTTCATGTCATATGAAAACAATCTTTCTTTTATATTGTAATTCACAGAAGTACGTTACACTATTTTACGCTAATGTCAGATACTTATTAAATATTTTATTAACTTCCATTTTACTTAGTAAAACGACACACACCAACAAGCGGATGTCCGCGTGATCGGCTGTAGCTTGTATTATTACCTCGTTATCCCAATATATTATAATATTCAACAACGATTTAAAGTTTGATTGATGCGATAATTAGCATCAGCGATTCAGATGGAGATGTTTCCTCAGTATTTTAGCAAGTACTTCTTCTCGAGATTTATTTATAGTGAGACAGCGTAATGTCATCACTGACTTGAGATTTATGAATTTCTTTCAAGGTTTATCGTTCTTTGAAACGAATACAGTTCGCATTCTATTTTATTATGCAACATTACAGGCAAATTTAGTCGATCCTCTTCCTTTCTTCTTCTTACAATTTCCTGATTGAATCTGAAATTTTTCTTTGAGAAAGGAACTGATGGTCCTTTAGATTTAATAATATATTCAATTTGTAAATTAAAGTATCATTAAAGTATTTAAAACAAATTAAAGTATTTAGAAACATTTAAGCCTAAAATTGATAAATCTATATTTACATTCTTTAAACTCAGATTCTCGAAATCATGGAGACTAAAAATTTTATAAGTTCAGATAGTTTGCGAATCCGAAAATCTATGTTGAGTTTTAATATTAGTTAGTTTTTTGCTCTTTTTTTTTTTAAGTTCCATAGATCTGAAAATTATTGGACCACATTATCTATGGTTCAATACCACAGAATTTTAGAGCTATCTTCGAAACTCTGAGTCTTGGAATGTATATTCGAAGACTTGAATTCGAGGATCAGTGGCTTGGAGATATTGTGAGAATCGTGGAATCTTTGTTTATTAAGAAACGATTTGTCGAATCCAATAATGCCCGATTCTAATACCCCGATTTAGGATCAATTTAGGATCTTGATATTGGCCGATTCCAGGATTCGCAGTCTCAGGAATCATCCTGTTAGATTTCTCGGAGTTCGCCCTTTCGTCGAGGTGTAGACTTCGTAGACAATCATTTAGGCGCATGAATTCATTAGCGAACAGTAATTTCTAATCGGTATATTTTAGCTGCATATAAGCATGCGGATGGTAAGAAAATAGACGGCCGCAGAGTATTAGTCGACGTTGAGCGAGCAAGAACGGTAAAGGGTTGGCTGCCTCGAAGACTCGGCGGCGGCTTAGGTGGTACTCGTAGAGGTGGTCCTGACGTCAACATCAAACATTCAGGACGGGAAGATAATGAAAGAGAACGGGAGCGATATCGCTTGGAACGTGAGAGAGAAACTTCGGGACGTGGCCTGGATAGAGACAGGTGAGTAGTAAGAAATGAAATAACGAGTAATAAGATGTGAAAAAAATTATATATATTGTTACGTCCGAGCATCCGGCTCGCGGAGACGTTCGCGT
>Ga0157364_1009538_pt1 | contig 10024 bp, 6 predicted proteins | sample AttsexASBM2_FD_111476 | JGI IMG/M metagenome (GOLD analysis project Ga0157364, IMG submission 111476) | Fungus gardens microbial communities from leaf cutter ant in Ribeirão Preto, State of São Paulo, Brazil - Atta sexdens ASBM2 | ecosystem: Host-associated > Fungi > Mycelium > Unclassified ... | reverse complement strand
GGATTATGGGATTATTATTTGAGACTTATGATGAATATTAGATAACCGATAGAATTCGCATTATATAAAATGGAGTTTGGTTGATCGTTCTTATTAATTGCTTCATATGATTTTATTCTTTAAGCTTTAGCTGTCTATTAACGCATAACGCTACCAATGCGACCAAGATAAATTTTCAAATATTTACGCTTTAGCTACACTCTTTGATTGAAGCATATTGAGCGAGTCGGAAAAATTTATGATGTATTAATAATTTCGTGTGTTGCTGTTGAAATGTTTCGGAGTATCAAATGGACGAGGTGGGATCGATGCTCTGGATATTCTGAAATATTAGACGGATTAACTCTCAACTGCAGCTATAAAAATTACACCAATTTTTAAAGCATCCTGTTTGAAGAACAGGATGCAAATAAATTTTTACCTTATGATGATTGATAGAGCAATAATGAAAGTTTTTTTTACTTACAGTTTAGAAGTTCATAGTACCAATCGTACAATCGCCAAAAATTTTCGCTTCGGATTCAAATTACTTTATTATTATTTATTATTTCAAAAAACAAAGAAAAAAATTCTGAATATTTAATGATAATAAAATGAATTAAAAAGAACATATAAGAATTAATTGGCACAACTTATTGCGTAAAAAACTTGGTAAGAAAAATAAGAAATTTAATATTATAATAATAAATATACATACATAATAATTAAACTACGTAACTGATATTGTATATATTTTTCAAAAAAATATTAATTGATAATAATAATTTAATTTTAAAGATATTAATGATAATAATAATTTAATTTATTGCGAGTAAGATAAAGATAAAGAGAAATTTAACGTATTTATTATTATGTAATCGAAGCTTTATCGTATTAAACTCTTTACTTTGCTTTTTTTTACGTAACAAGTTCTGCGAGTTCAACAAGTTCTCTTACTCTTTTAACTTATTTTGTTATTACCAAGTGACGTTGCTGTAGTCGAGAATTATATCACAGGATGCTTTCCAATTGCTTGACACGTACACAAGAATACACAAACGTACACAGGAATGTACAAAAAGTGTAACACTGTGCAAGATTCAATTGAAACGGCATGTGTATACTGTACGGTTTCGAATAGAGTTGAATTAAACGTAGGTTTTTCTATCTGTATTAAATGAAAAAAAAAAGCAAAATGCCAGCCACTCAACATTCTCTAATCTCATTTATAACCACTGCGATTAGTAACATGTCATTGTGACTAGAAAAGACAGCCGACTAGTAGCTCTCGGACTAAGTACGGATGTATAATGTTGGTGTCGACGATTAGCAATTGTGGAACGTAATTTGTGTATCGTCGAAAGTGTCTAGTGATTTTACAATTAAAAAACACCCGCAATTAATGCAAATTATCTCTATGAGGTGCGATCCACTTCACGCTGGAAATGCTTTGCAGCATTCTTCGATCAATTCATAAAATTCTTTCTTCCAATTAATCAACGAAGCATTTACAGTGTTAAGTGAATCGATATCTTGCAATAAGCGAGACGTTTTTCCTTTAGGATCCGAATTCTCACGGAAGTCTCGCTTGGTGTACCGTCTCGACCCGAGGTCGAGACCGGAGTGTCGTCGGTCGTCGGGGTGCACGTTGTGGCGGATGGACGGGTGCTTCGTGACACTTCGGGTCCATTCGGTTGGCGAACGGAGCCGCCGAAGTACTCCGACCGAAGTCGGCCGCAGTTGCTTGTGGAGTTCGGTTCGGTGCCGCGCGTCAGTGCTCCAGCGGACGCGATTGCGCGCGTACATTTAATTCGATTCGGTTTTTCGTCATTCGCATCGCGACGGAGCGCCGTGTGAGAGAAGCGGTCGAGTGTAACCGAAATATCGTGCATCGTGAGTGCCATTGAGTGCAAAGTGCGTGTGTGTGAGTGAGAGAGAGAGACAGAGAGAGAGAGAAGGAAAGGCGATATCGCGACGGTGTGAGAAAGCGGTGGCCATACCGTTTACGGAAAAAGAGATCGCAACGCATCCAAGAGTTGCTACGCGACATTCCGAGCGTTCCCGACATTCCGCGCGAGCGCCCAACGTGTCCCGGAGGTAAAGAAGCTGCTACTTCGATTTCGGCGGTGTTGCACGCGGCGAGTCCTTTTACGCGTTCCGTTTATGTTGTAGCCGATCCTCTTTACTGTCTCTCTTGACGGAATTCGAAAGCAGAAAGAGACAAAACGTGAAAGGATCGGCGCGATTTTCCTCTCGAGATCGTCTCGCGCTCGTGACTCTCGTCAATTAGCATTCGTTGCTTCGAAGAACCGTTGGAGCCTGCAGAAGCAGAGAATCAGCGTGTGACGTATGCGCCCCATTCACGGCTAACTTCGTACATATACGCGCACGCATATAACCACACATATATTCGCCAGTGAATTCGCGCCAGCGATTACACGCGAATGGAGTGACGTGGCAGCGCGTGCCATAGCCGGGTGTCGCTAGTCGTTTCTTTTTGCGTTTTTTTTTATTAAACCGCCACGCTGGTTCGTCCGCGCAGGGTGCGTCTGTCAGTCCAGTCCGTTCTCGTTGACCGGAGTTGCATTTCAACACGGTTGTATTCCGATCGTCGATAATCGACAATTATCGCTGTTGTTATTGCCGCGCTCGGCTGGACACGTCCGAGGTACAATCGAACGCTAATCGTTGCGCTCCAATTTTGACGTTGAAACGGCGCGAAACCATCACCGTTAATAATCGGCTGATAGAATCGGGAACGCGCGGCGCGCCAACGCTCAACTTTCGCCGGCTCGCCCTCGTCGGGACATGCAACAGCTCTGGTTAACCTTTTAAGACGCAATCTGCATTTGGCTGGAATAGTACGATCGTGCTGGAAACCGTCCACCGACTGTGTTGCATCAACGATCGAACTTCGAATCTGCACGCGAAACCCCCGTGGATTCGTTCGTCACGTGCCGTCACGAAAGAAGAAAGGCGAAAGACAACGGACACGTGACGAAACGGCACGGCGCCGATCATCGACCTTGTCCCTTCGTGTCACGTTGTACTTCAACGCGAGAATTAGCGAGGACCCGATAATCACTGGCCGTTTCAAATCGGATGGGATTACTATCGTTTACGCGAGTTCACAAATTTCATAGCAGGAAAGGATTACGATACACCGTGTGATCGATCTCTTGCCTTGAGAGAGATACTGGACGTCTTACCGAATCTAATACTGCCCATCGTTCTGTGATAAAACCTGTGATATTACCGAGATTTCATCGAGATTGATGAGAGGACCTTCTTCTTCGTCTCCGGAAATCGGTAAAATTTTGAAATCTTTAATCACGGATTCTCTATATACACAGAAAAATATCATTCTGTTGTTAATAATGACTTCGATCCCTCGCATTACATTGGATTAATGCACATTAAAGGCTTTATATAAATATCCAAATACAGTGCAGTAAATCAACTTTGACAATATGAAATAATTGTATATGTATATTATACTTATATTATAGATGACGTGATAATATCATTATATTAATATTTATTCTTTTAAAATATTTATATGTTTTTACTTTATAATTTAACTTTGCTAGTTTTATATACGGCAACTTTTATTATGCAATTAATGTAGTGTTATGCAAATGACCAAATTCGCTATAAGAAAAGTGACTACTCAATTTACTTTTTTTCTTCTAAGTAACAATTGTCTCAAAAATGTTTTCCTGATGATAATCTTAAAATATATGTATTACAAATTTTTATAAAATTAATTAATAATCATAATCATTATAAACAAGAATTTTTCTTTTAAAGAATATTATAAATTGATTGAAGGAGTGACTTTATGATGACTCATCATTTATAGTTATGATGATTCATCATAGATTTGCGGACGAACTTTTGAAATATTTGAAGTAATTATTATTTGCATACAGTGTGTATTTTTCTGTGTGTCAGTTACAAAACTATTCCGGACAGAATGCGTCATTATATTAATAATTTTTTTTTTAAACAATTATTCCAGTGTTAAAAATTGTGATTTTACGCACGTATTGTGGCCTTAATATAATATTTGGATAACAATTGTGAACTTAGTGCTCATATCAGTCTAAAAAATGTAGGAACTGCTGATATGATGATGCATCGTCTGGATAATTAAGTTTTACAATTGTAATTGTATCTTATGATAAGATAAAACGCAGTAGTTCACAGATCGAAATCGATTTTTTGCTATCACGCAACCCAAATGAAAGTCAGTTTACGTTACATAATATATTGCTCAATAATTCTGATAAATTGGAACGATATCGTAATGACTTATTGCTAAAGCCGTCCGTATAAAAAATTCGTATCCGCTACTGCGTTTGTATCTTAATATAATCTGTTAATTTTTCAAAAATGTTATAATCATATTAATTGCGTCTGCAGTCCCGCAATTGAAGTGTCGTTAACGAAATTATTGAAGGATCGCGAAATATCTTTCCGATCGCGCATAGAGATGAATTCACGAGGCTGATCCACTATCGAACTACCGATCCGCGAGCACGTTAGATTCGAAAAGGAAGCGAATGAGATTCCGAGACAATTTTTCGATTCAACGAAGATGTAGAACGGAAAGGAACAAGCACGGTAATTTTCTGACCGTATTCTGTGACCGCTAGCAAAATTCAATCTTTGATACTAAACTGTCCACTTAGCGATCTTCTGTGAGATTGTTAAATCTTAATTCAATTATGTTTCGCAGAAAGAAACTAGAAACCAACGAATGAAATATGGTTAATTCTTTTGTGTACAATTTGATTCAATTTTTTTTTGCTTTTTTTGTCAAGACTAAGTCTGCAAAGAAGTTTCTAGTTTTAAAAAAACTCTGTACAGTTCAGTCTGTGTAGTTGAGAGAGAAAAGAAACAATAAGTGTTTTATCATTAAAGTTATTACTGGAAAAAGTACTAAAAAATTAAGAGATTTTGTCGAATTAAATTTTATGCGTAAATAAATAGAAAATCTCTTGATTAACGTTCGATAACTTTTAACTTTAATAATATATTAATCGAATTTGGAAATAAAAAGCTCTTATGTCCATATTTATATTAATGTACAGTAACTTTAATCTCGGTTTTACTTACTCTTTATTTTTTTAAATTCTTGTTAGATGTAGGAAAACTAAGGGGAAAAGGGAAACATACAAAAATAACAAGTTAAACCGAGATTAAAGTTTAAATTAGTCTAAATTAGTAGAAATGGACATTAGAGATAATGTCGACTGTTTCGTTCTTACTGTATCAATATTTTTTGTTTCTCACACAGAAAGGTTTTGTTGAAGTATCTAAAAATTTAGCTAAATGCAGCTCTGAAAATAATTTTGTTGAACATCAAAATAATTATGTAGCTGATTGCTAGAATGTGAAAAGTTTACGCAACATTGCTTATCATGCTTGAAATTCTCGTGTAATTACTTTAATAGTCTAGCAAAAATTATTTTCAGATGTGTATCTCGCTCAATCTTTAGACACTTTAGCTTTAAAATCATTTTCTTTCCATGTTTCATTTTAGAATTGCGAAACAAAGTATATGAGTTCTAATATAACTCATACACTCAATATTATATAAGCGAAGTTATTTCTGAAGAAGCATATGTCATTTGCTTGTCCATTTAACACGAGCTTCTCATCGAGAATCCCATTTGTGATTTCTGCGGGGAATTTCAATATAATCGAAAAAACATCTTCACGATGCGTGAGGATGCCGGGTTGAAGCCGACGACCCCGAAGAATGTTGACCAAGGCCGTTGAGAGCTATTTATAACGCGACAGTAACGAGATAGTCATTTGTGGAGAACCGTATTTTCAGATGTCAAATCCGTGCTGAAAGCGTTATTCGGTGAATTATCCTTTTCCAGAACGTACACGCGAGTTTTTATAATTATACTCACGGTATTACCGCGTCAAATGCTCATTAGTATAACGAATCTCGTAAATTAATATTTAATGCGAGTCTTTCTCTTTTTAATCATTTTATAAAATTTATACATTTTTATTTGAATATTATCCTCAATGCATAATTTATTGTTTGCATTATTATCATTATTATATGTGATGTGGCAAAATTTAATTGATTAACTTTAGACATTTGGATAAGGACAAAAAACTAAATAGTTTATTTATAGAATAAATATATACCTTTTTGCTATTTGCGATAGAAGTTATTTTTATACGTTTGAAAAATATTCATATCTGCTTTATTACGTTGATATTCTTTATTTATTTATTGGAAAAAATAAATAGTTACTAGTATTTCCGGTATCAGCTACACATATTTATCATTCCGTAGAATTTTAATGGCTTCAATGAGTGTTAATTAAGTGGAATGCCAATTTATTAATTTAATTTCATTTATATGATCTCTTTCTGATTCACATCTACAATTTGCAATTTGTAATTAATATTAAAACGAGTTATAATTGATAATTTTACAATAACGAATCATCCAATTCTATGCATTTCTTCACATCTCGTGTCCGTTTGTGATTATCAATCATAACGAAGGTAAATTGCGACAATTAATTGAAATGTTTCTCTCATTTGTTCGTCTTCTTGCGATTTTACATATTTACTTTGACTTATTTTTTGGCACACCCTAGAAAAATGATTTTGTTTACACGATAATATTTTTAATCGAATCGAAGATTTTTTTTTTCCTGAGCATATCGAATGATATGATTTGAGAGATAAATCTGGTTGGTTCTCGTGACATATTTAAGCTCCACGAGTTTTCGATGCCTAGGCTTTTCGTAATACGCACGCTTGGAAATTCCGCGCCTGTGGTCGTAATTCGACACTTATCGGTCGTTTTTCCAGCCAACGTTTCTATTCACGACGGAAAACGGGAGAAGAACTGGAACACTTGCGCTTGGCGAATATGAAAGTCTAATGTGTGAATCTAAAACGGTCCCACATCCTTTCACCGAATCGGCTCGCGAAAAAAAAGGAGCACGAAATTGCAGCGGCACAGTCGGAGAGTCAGAGTCGTAAATCTAAACGCTCGGTTTCAAAGCGTCTCGCGACGGGAGGCAGTGAGAAAAAGGAAAACGTCACGCTAAATGGTGACCTCCAATGCAACGTGACCCCGCCGTGCATATCCCACGTCCGTACAAATTCACGAACTGGCAGATAGCCGGCGGTACGTGGCGATCTGACGCGCCGGTAAAAACGTTGCGGATACGAAGCTACTTTGCATTATGCAGGGCAGGCAACAGGACACGGGTGCTTTTAAAAACTATATACATTGAAAAAGTTCCCGTTCTGCGGCGAGTCAGTCCGAAAATTTAAATTGCACTCTGATACAACGCGGCGTACCTTTATATCGCGTCCGTTGCGCTCTCTCTCTCTCTCTCTCTCTCTCTCTTTCTCTCTCTGTCCCTCCTCTTTTCTCTCCATTTCCCCGGTGTTAGACTGATATGCATTATGCAAAGAGTTACCTCGATAGCTGCAATCAAGGAAGAGAGGCACACGGTTGGCCGTTTTAGGAAAGCGAGTAAACTGTCGCGTAAGAGAATAAAGCGACGAAAATCCTCGTTGCGCCCCGGGGCGTCGTAGCGAGATGTCACGTTGCATTGGATCGTCTCACGAGCGGAACATTAGCACGCTTGAAGAATAATGGGCAAACCCGTGAGGCATTTGAGGATTTGGCTTATCAAGTAACGTGTAAGTGAACAAAATGTCTCACCTGTGATAACTTTTTATGCTCACAATATCCCTCTTGTGCGCGTAAACCGACGAAGAGTTTATGACAGCAGTCAGTTGTCATGATGATTAAAATTTGCTGACTTTTTCTGAAATATAGATTTTATGTAATGATTTTAATTCAAAATAATCATATCAATGAAGGTATAGTCGTATTTTTCCTTAAAAAATTTATGTTAATTATTCTACGCTCCACAAGATTTGAATAAAATAATTGTATTAAATTACTTCTGACGACTTGTCGATGCTGCAAAGTAATTAACAAATATCACTTAATCTCCGCGTATTATCGTGCAATCATCAACAATGGAATTACTGTTCTGTTTGACCATTGTCCCTGGCAATTATACTAGATAGCGTGAGCTACTGGCACGTGAAAGGTCAGCGCAGATCATCGCGTAATATATTCCAGTATCTCACATCTCAAAAGCTTGGGTTGATTTTGCACATCCACCGTCGTTGCGTTGTTCAAATCTCTATTTACACAGCCGATTCACGTTCGCCAACTGTCATTTACAAACTTTACAGTGTACGTGGTTCACATGTCATAGGTACAATGTATGTGTATCATATGACCATGAGTTAGATAAAGTTATTTGCGATGAATAAAGAATGACATAAAACGTGAAAATATTTTACAAATTTATCAATATTGAAGGACAATGATATGCTATATTTTTCAAAATAACACATTGATACGTCAAAATTATTAAAGCAAAGAAAAATACAGTTTGCGACGTAATTCTTTCTCGTCGATTCCTTTAGAGATGAAATTTAATAATCACGAGAGATTTTTAAGTAACGTACAACGTTTGTATAATGCATTCTATGGTGAATCACGTTTGTTCTCATATAGACTCCAACGTCAACGTGTGATTTTGCAATTTCTCTATGTCTTCCACTACTGGTTGAGCTCTTTGCATTCTATCCGCGCGTGCGAAATGCTATTCACCAAGTACACGTGTAAGAGACGTGGAATGCAAACGGTCGGAAATCGCGCGATTGTCGTCGACGACGAGCCAGTACTTGTTCTTGCGCCAAGTACAAGCGTATAGTGAAACGTTATAACGCGACAAGATGCAACGATGTGCACCACTCTGTTAGCAAAGAGTGCAAGCGAATCCCGTGACGCGCAGTCTGAATGATCCGTTCAGAAGCGAATTGCCATTCATGCCGTATAGCGAGCTACGTGCGTACTATCTGAGAGACGTATAAAGATGGGTCGTAAATAGACCTCCGTCTTTACCTTGACCGTACTACGCGGGATGCTGCACTTCTATAGCACGCTCTTTATACATTCGCAAACAAGAAAAATTGTTTTTTTCTACTCCAACAATTAAAGGATAGTTTTTAATAATACTGAGCCTACGATAAGTAATTATTTGTTAGAAAGGAAAGAATATCTCGTTCCATTAATGCTCTTTTTTTCTTATTTTATTGTGTCATTCCATCTATTGTACAAGATGCATAATTATCTATTTAATTATTCTTCTTGTTATTACTTTTTAATAAAATAGCTCGTCTATCATTCATCACTTACTTCATTTGTTAGCAAAATATATAAGAGATATTTAAAGATTAATGGTCTCACAAGCAATACTTTGCGAATGTTCAGAAAAGATTTACGACTTCGTAAATGACAAGCTGATCGGTAGAGCAATTTTTGATAATCATGACTAAAATTAGTGATTAAACTTTGCAAAAAGCACTTCTTTAACTTATGGGACTCGTTACTTTCATCAGCATTTTCGATAAATCGAACGATCAGCAACTCATTAAGAGAGTTGTCTCTTTTCGAGATTTACCGAGTACTTAAAGTCACCTATTAATCGTATGCGTGGGATGCTGTCCGAAAAATCGATGGGAATACTCCTTCTTGCGAACTTTTCCAATCATACTTTTCACGTTCTCGCAACGACGGAATAGAGGGACGGGTGGAGTTACGACGTACGTAATGAAAGTTCACCGAGAGAACTTTCATTGGAATCTTTTTCGGTTTGATCTGAACGAGTGTGTTTTTACGTTTTCCGAGATAATCGTTCAAGCCTAAAAGAATGTCCGAGAGTCTGGCCAATTTATCTTCTTTGTACGATTAACGAGCTGTGGAATCGCGCATTATGTTGTTTTCTTCTTAATCTCAAAAATTTCCACTTGTCATCATGATTAGAGTATACTGCGTGATAAATTAAGCTATAATGATATCGTATTGCGACAAAAGTTACGCTAGAATGCGCATGATACAGCAATTGTTAACAAAATTCCAAATTAATCAAACATTTGCGAAGTCTGGTGATATATATATATATAT
>Ga0157364_1009537_pt1 | contig 10024 bp, 3 predicted proteins | sample AttsexASBM2_FD_111476 | JGI IMG/M metagenome (GOLD analysis project Ga0157364, IMG submission 111476) | Fungus gardens microbial communities from leaf cutter ant in Ribeirão Preto, State of São Paulo, Brazil - Atta sexdens ASBM2 | ecosystem: Host-associated > Fungi > Mycelium > Unclassified ... | reverse complement strand
TTTTGCACCTTATGCATTATTACATATTTATCGTCGAGATATTGCTTTAAAATAATAATAACAAATGATATTTCAAAAGCAGTATTTTTCAAGAGACGACAAATTACAATCCTTTTAAATAACAGAAGCACGTGAAATATTTATTTGCTTATATAAATACCTAAAATAAATTTCACATGTTATAAATATATGAAATAAAATTACATACATTTACGACGTAATATTTCATTATACTTCAACACGACATATTTGGCATCATAATATGTACGTCAAACTAATTAACATTATCGTAATCACTCTTGTGCCACGAGTATTGATGATTTATTAATGAAATCGCGAATTCGCTATTTCGTCGGGTTAATCATCGTCTGAATGATCGTATGACGTAACACGATTTTATGCCCCAGTTACGACGTAACTTCCTATTACGCGAAACTCTGACAGTGTCCCGACGGTGTCCATCAATTTAATCTCGACAACGACGACGACGACGAGGACGAGGATGAGGACGAGAGAAAGAACGACATATTTGCATCGCGCGTATCTAAGCACATACTCGAGTATGTAGAAATTTGTATGAAGTTCATGAACAAAAGTTAACATTTATTATAACAGTTCAACTTAGAAATTCTCTGGAAACTATACACGAGAGAAAGAGAAGGAGAAAGAGAGAGAGAGAGAGAGAGAGAGAGAGAGAGAGAGAGAAGAAATACTGTCTGCCTGTGCGAGCAAAGACAGAAATTCCTGCTCCTGGCTGGTGGACACGATTTTCTCGTCACGGAGTAGAGGAGATGTAATTAATCCGGGGAAGGTTGGGCCAAGCACACACACGTCTTACACGTACACACGGTAACCAGAAACAAACGGAAGTTTTGAATGAGGCGGAAATGATACGGGACATTGAAATCCAATTGACTAAATCGTCTGTCTGCTGTCGTTTATTATTCTCGAACGGAATTTACGAAAAGTGTTAAGAGTTGGAATTATCGTAATTTTCTTTCGATATATTGTTACTTAAATAAAATGTCGATGAAAAGAAATTAGGAGAATATTTTTCGAGCATCTGTCGTATATTCATGTTTTTGCTGAAATGTAGAAATTCTGAAGAAACGAAAGTTTAAGCATTCGAGGATCTAACGATGAGTTCCTCGAGAATCCAAAAGTGTCAAGTTTCTAAAAAGTTCACGGATCCAAAAACCCATTGAATTCGCAAGTTTTACGAACTAAGGATCAAAAACTTTAAATTACAAGGTGTAACAAGATAAAGATATAAAGATTCTAAAATTGAGCAGAGAAAAAATAGGATTGATCGAGGAACTTAATGAGCGATGCGCTAGTTTGATCCAGAATAGATATTGCTTTAATGAATGAATCCCATCGAAATGAAGGACGTTGATATGAAGCGACGCGTCGCAACGAGTGTTACGAATTAATATTCATCCTGGATCTCGCGAGACAGTTTCCTCGAATTTTCCCGTATATCTAATTTTCCCCGACCGATATACACGTCCCAGATGAGATCACGTCCAAAAAGGAGTTTAAGCCAACGCTCAATCCCGTACCGTGAAATCCACATTTGAGCTTGACTGTACATACAGCACATCCCTCGTTGAATATCCGGAGCAATGTTAACATTACCGGTGTGGCATCGTCGTAGTTATGGAGGAGTCAAAATAAAAGAGGAATAGCACTGGTTAAAGTAGTTGAAATTTAAACGTATATTATTATAACTTTATTAAAAAAAAAAGATTATTTTAAAGAAAAAAGAGTTTATTTTAACAATTTAAAACAATTAAGATGCTTTAATTATTTATTGTAATTAAAATTGAAATAAAGAAAAATAAAGATTGATAAAGAATTGGGATCGTAATAGTGTGCTTGAATTTTATATTAAAAGTAATATTTCATATCAGTGCGCTCCTTGCCCTGATAAAGTGAATGCGAGGTTGAAAACGTTGATATTAGCAATGAATCACAACACGGTGATAAAGTGCAAACTTTTTGGGGTACCCCAAAAGTAATATTTAATTAATTTGTCATATTTACATTCAGGTGATATTAACTCCAAATAGTTTAACTATTGATTTCGAATATAGAACATACGTTTCGGCTAGTCATCTTCAACGTCAGATTTATTTTTTCGTTAATGGAATTTGAGAATTTTATCAATTATTTTTTTAAAATTTTTTATATCTCATTTCTCTTAATCAATTAAACTTTTAGCAACATAAATCATATTTCTCGTTGCTTTCATTTCTATTCGCAATATTTCGTATTATAACAGAATATATTATAGTAATTTTTTGTGATATATATTTCTAATATTTTAGATATAATAGAAACAGAAATGTAATAGTGATTAACAGTATAATAAAAAAAAAAATTAAAGAAAAGAATGTATAACATTGTAATATTTTTCTGCTTGTGGCATTCAACTGTAATTCTAAAAGGATGCGGTGGCAGAGCGTTCTCGAAATAGCGATAAACATTCCCTAATTTAATTAGTAATTACGAAATGCTCGTTGCAATGCACCGGATGCGATGGCACGATTATCGTACGTGGCGATGTATTCCCACTCGGATAACTCGTCCTACGTGGCCTGTCGTTGATTGATCGCGTTACATAGCGGGTTCGATTACAGAACAACGCGTTACCGCACGGTTACGAGTTTAACGCTGATAAAATTCGCTCTGTAACCAAAATCTGCGCTCCGATTCGATAAATCGACACCTAGAGGCGAAAAGAATCGGTGCCACTTTATGAAACTAGAGAACGGAGAAGTTTATGAGATTTGATATCCGAATTCGCTGCTCTCTAAAATATTCAAACATTTTTTTTATTCTTCTACTTTCTTCTCAGATCATTTGAAATAACATTATATAAAAATAATAATATATAATTGAATTATTTATTTAAAAATATTTATGTACATAAATTACAAGATTTTATTCTTATTTTACTGATTATTTAATAAAATTTTTTGGTTTCTTTTATAAAATAAATTACGTGTATAAAGAATTATAAAAAAGAACGAAAGTAGCAAAATAAATTTCTAATTATTAACATAATTTAATTTTTGAATCTTAAAAATTATATATTAAAATATTATTTCTAGATATGTTTATACATATCTATATATAACGTACATAAAATAATAAAGTGGTAAATATATTTCAGCGTAAAAATATATATATAATCAACTCTTTCATTTCAAATAAGGAAGTCGAGAGAATCTATAACGATATTGCGTGCTCACAGAATTACTCAATTTTACCCGTGGCCGAGAAGTATATTTGCGGCTGTAAAGAAGCTTCTAAACAAATTTACTCATGGCGGTAACCACCGCTTATGTTCTGTATATATCGCTTTAATAAAGGTTACTATCGATAAGACAAGTGGAAATTGTGTAAGGTATCTACCTCATAAAAAGTTACGTATCATCATCATGCTGCTCGCTCATAGAAAAGAACAAATCATCCTCTATAAACCCCATCTCTCGCTTTTTCAATTTAGCGTTATTCTCGCCCATCTTTCGTACTCCCCCCTCCCCCCTCCGCATCATAAAGGTTTTTCACGCGGACTTATTTAACTTTTCCTTTAAACCAATCGCAACAAGAAAAATGTGATCGTCGCATTGCGCGCGACATTTTAATATTTGATTCCGAATATTCCTGCAACGAATATTGAACATTGAAAATCTTCTTTTACCTTTTGCATTTTGCGTTTCTTTCATAGGTAACATAATTTAATTTTCGCTATATATTATACTTATCTTTTTATTTCTTTTTTTTATCTCTTTTCTTCTTTTTTTACAGTGTAGATTATATCTAATAATTTGATAAGCAATTTAATATTATTAATGTTAATGAGCATTTGTTATATTTGGTGCTTTCAATTTGGTATACAAATCGACACTAACATCATTTTATCTTTCTTAACATTCAGAAAGAACGAAGATAGAATAACACTTATGTTGATTTGTGTCACCAAATGAAAAGCACCCAATATAACAAATGCTCATTAATCAATAATATTAAATTGCTAATATAAAAAATATAAAGCATTACTCAAGATTTGTCTTGATCGAATATGGCCTTCTTCATTTATTTGTGTTGAACATTTCTCGGTCCATTTTTCGTTTAATATTCTAGAATCTTAAGATCGTAAAATTTCGACCTTATTTTGATAAAATAATTTCACGGCAGGTTCAGGTTCAGGTTCTGGATCTGGCAGCAGCGGCTGCGCCTCCAGCACTCTCGGTACCCTACCGCTGAATCGCTGCTACTCGTCTTTACCCAGAGGAGCGTTAACGGCTTATGGGAGCTTAACACGACCCGCTACTCTGCCGCGTCTTCCATTGGGCCTAGGCTTGGGCCCGGCACCTAATAACAGCAACGGACCTCTGCCTCAAAATGATCGGGATCGAGACAGCAATGGAAGTAGCAAAAGAAATAGTGACAGCGTACTCTGTCATCGACTGCCTTTGTTGCATCCCTTACCTACGTGCGACGTCGCCAGCCATCAGGGCACTGGTTTCCACGAGATATTCAATGCTATCAGGTGACTCGTTTTCACATGCATCATTTCTTTTTATAAATTGTTATATGTATATTAATGAAATTGAGAAAAAAGGAAATGGCAGAAAAATTAAATTCTTTGAAGAAATACATACTTTCAAAAAATTTAATTAAAAAATATTTTTCTAATAAATATTAAATCAATATTGTCACAATAAAAAATTTTAAATAAATGGAAGAATAATATTTTTTATTTTGTTAACATTTTTCATGATACGACGCAATGATTTTGCTTGTCGCTTTAGTAAACTCGCCATTTCTTTCGTCCATAGGATATTCTTTATATTTATTTGTTGGCGCTCTCATATTTTTTGCGTTAACATGAATTTATTTGTGACAGATTATTCATTAGAATTATATGAATGTGCAAAGTTACGCTACTAATCATCTGAGGGAAAAGGGAAGATTTAATCTACAACCATCGCGAAACGTTGATAGCATAAATCCTGATCGATCTTCGTCTATCATGCGTACTAATAGTTCAGCATGAAAATCCAATAATTTCACGTAGAATGACATTAAATGCGGTAACGTTAATAATTATACGCGACATTTCGTTATCGACTTAATCACACATTACGTGATCATAATTATCATCACAATCGAATGTTTTACGGTCGAGAGGGACTGAATAGCGACCACTCGTGATGCATATTTTTACGCATAACTGAATACAAGCGCCATACATATTCCTAGCATGCATTCCGGTGCAGTAATCTGACTGAACAAAATATTCAAGATACTGTCACGTATTGATAAAACATTACGTTTAAAATAATAATTGCGTCTCTCGCAAACTTTTGCGTATCACTCAAAAATTTGCGAAAAAATTCACCGTTTGATAATTTTACTAAAATTTTTGCTGATATTTTTTTAATAAAATTTCGGAAGAAAATTTTCCAAGAAAAGAGAAGGGAAAACTTAATAAGAATGATATTTCTTTAAAGAAGAAAGATTTTAGAGAGGAGAATGATCTCCTTGCCATTTAATTCGGCTTTTTCTTTCTGAACTTTCATATGAAGGCCTATTACATTCGCGGCCTTGAAGCAAATGACTGAATAACTTGTCTTTCTTGATTACTTCTCGAAAAAGACGATCTAGAATGAAAAGCATCCCCAAACTTCTTCTGGTCTTCTTCTTCTTGAATGGTCGATAAATGAGTTATGGAAATTAAAGGGAATGAGCGGGAATATTTCGTTAGCGAAATTATGCGAACTTCGCGGACGACGGCGGCAGAAACTTCGGTCGGAAGCTGCTGGATCTCCTCGATTATGTCAACAGCCTCTCCGGCGTGCCGCAATGTCATAGAAATCGTGCAACTTCTCCTATCGCCATTCTCAGCCCGGCAATGAAGAAACGAGATGCATTCGCTAGCATTCTGGCCGACGGCCATTAGATATCGTTCCGAGAGTTTTAGTTCTTCCCAGACGAGAGGAACTCAGAAAGTTCGGCGGGCCATGCGCTTATCCGGGCGAAAAGCCTGATATTTCGTGTAATTACCGTTCGGAGTTTGCCCGAAGCTATACGAGATTCGCCAAATAATTTGCGAAATTATTCAAGAATGAGTCACATATTATTTCCTTTTTCATGAAATTTAAATATGTATAATATTCTATATTATAATTTACGTTTATTTGATCATAAAAAGCGTTTTTTGACTAATTTTGCATTAATTTATTTTTTCATAATTATTTGATTCTCTTTTTTTATAAAATTCAAATACACGTAATATTCCGACATTTATATATTTATTATTTTATGTAAAATACTCCTTGATTAATTTAACATTTATTTTTTCATTAATATTTTTTATAAATCAGACTGGTTATTATGGATTTTCTATATAATTATTCTATATATTGAACACACTAGATATATTTAAATCGATTTAAATTAATTAATAACTTAAATCATGAAGTTTTCTAAGTTTTTTGTTAAAATGTTAGGAAAAGGGGAAGCAATTGTCTTATCTTAAGATCTTAAGATCTTATTGTAATGAAATTGAGATCTGGAATTGTAAGACGATTGTAGTTAGAATTAGATATTAATTTGTCCTCCGTACTTTTTAAAGATCTTACATCGCTATATCATCTGTATACCATAAATTATATTTAAAACAACATGCGTCCCATGATTTATTGTTCATGTAATCGCCGGAGTGTCGCGTAATACGGTCCAGCCGGTCATGGCAGGAGAAAGTCGATCTATTTCTCGCAGATGCGAACCGACACGGGTGCTCCCAACTGTATTGTAAGGATCTCAGAAAGATTTCTTAAGACTTAAGGCCGTGACGGGAATGAAAGTTCTACCGCCACCTGCCCCATTGGCCATTCATCTTTTCCGCGCCTGCGAGTCGGCGTAGCAAGTCGGATCACTCGGTGCGAGTATCCGACTCCGAATGCAATAAATAACTTGCGCTCCGCCCTTCGTTAATTACCCGTTCTCGCTCGATTGTCAAAAGTGTTTTCGCGCACTCGTTAAACGTAAGTTCTATCGGAATAATCGTAACATTGAACGATAACTGTAGCACCCTATTTTTTTCCAACGATCAATACAAATTGTCAAATCAGTCAGATAGATAGCGATCATTAATTTCGTCGTTGAAAAAATGCCTATCGCTATCATCTGAATGTCACGTTTATCACGATCGAAAAGTAATATCGTCCAAAGTTATTTTTCAAAGTTATTTCAATCATTTTTAATCCATTGAGAGACTGCATAACAAATTTAATTCTTGATATATGACTCTTATATCCAACTATGAAAACAATGAGTCAGATTTCCTGTGATGCGATAGACAGATTTTAACAACGATTAACTTTTTTTAGTATACAAAAACTTATTCTTTAAAGTACATTAATTTTTATATTGGTATTTATAATAAACTTAGAAAGAACACCGCAATAATTATGTAGAAAATTGAGTCCTGGTGAAATGAATGAGTTTTCACATATAATGTAACTCATAATGTGAGCAAAAGATGTCATAGATACAAAGTTCAATAATGGATAGTTTTTGAACGATGATATATCAAAGGTGCTTACAGAACACACATGTTTTACATTTTTGATACATAAGTAAAAAATTATTCATTATTGAATCTTGTATCTATGATATCCTTTGTGTACATTATAAACAACATTATATGTAAAAACCATTTCATCAGGACTCAGTTTTCCATTAGTGTAGAGTTCTATATATTTGAGTGTTTATATCTGCTTCTATAACATCTTTTGTTCACATTGTCAACTACATTATAATATGAAAACCATTTCATTTCATCGGGACTTAATTTTTCATGTAATTACTGCGATTCTTTATATTCTTTTTATTGAGAAAAACTTCTAGTTAAAAATGAACGATCCAGAAGATTTGATCAATTAGAATTATTCAGCTCAACTAGATATAATAAATTCATCTAGAAAATTTTTTTATTTTCTCTCGGAATTCTAATTAATGCAATTAGACTCTTTTCCCATTGTATAATGAAAATAAACACTGCTCTCTGGTTTCTAAAAAAATACAAGAAATAAATGCAGTCTCCAATAACTGCATCCATTTAATGAATGATTTTTATCATCTAATCGTTAAAATCGTTAACGAAGAAATTGAAAACAATTTATTCGTTTGTTCTGAAAATTAACTCGTGAATGGTGTATCGACAATAATCGTAGCGGCAAGCTGTGGGTTAATCGAACCGCGTCTTGCGTGTATTATTGCAGATTATCGCCGCATAATATTATGCGAGAAAATTACTTTGTTATCCTGTTTCATTCATTCCGTTGAATAGACTTGGCGAGCAATTTCGCGAGGATTTGTATTCGTTATCGACATTAAATGCAAAACGGCGACTTGATTCAACGTAAAAGCGACCGGGAATTTAATTTGCAGTTACCCCCATAACGTCCCTACATCATAAATCGAGCGCAAGCCCAAACAAAACATCAGCTACGTGATGTCGACGTGGTTTTTAAACGAGCGACGTGTTTCACCGAATTTCAGGATACGGATAAATTTTGCGACCAACAGCGACTTTGTCACGATGTATACAAGTAACATACGTAGACATACAATAAAGATGATGTTTTTAATTAAAAACTCGCCTTTACCGAGTCGGACGCGAGTCGCGCGGATACCAAATTGGAATCCTTCTCGACGGAAAAATATTTCCAAGATTATTGCACGGGCATCTAATCTGCATTTTTCTCGTTTTCTGACATGTATTCGAGCGAATGTATTCCATTAAATTTCTCGCGCCGGCCTTTATCGTCGTCGACTTTTGCTCCGACTTAAACTTAAGAGCGCGCGGAAAAATAACGTCGAAATTTTAAAAGCGCGAGAAAGCGAAACGCTCAAGTTGTACGTCGAAGAAATATTACTCTGAACATCGGATCCTCGATTGAGTCTGTAATACTGTCTGAGAGCGATAAGCGCGTGTTTGAAAATACACAGTTGCACGCGAAATTGCTTTATTACATCTGACTCGAATCCGACTTTGTGCGCGTTTCATTTACGCAAACGAAAATTCATTGATTTATTAAAATGAAAAATAACTTTATAATTTCAACGAATTTTTTGTAACACAAAAATGTGAACTCTAAAAAAAAAGTAAAAAAGTAAAAAAGTAAACAGTTATTCTATACCTAGCTGCTGTTGAATTTTTCCATTGGGAACATGTTGACGTTTTGCATTTTGTAAAAAAATTTATTATATTACTTTTATTTATATAAGTGATATTTTTTTCATGTATCCGTGTAAATACTATGGAAACCAACATTTTTTTATAGCGTTTTTTGTTTATTACATTTGATCGGGATAATTAATTCTTTTTAGAAATGAGAGTTCGAAAAAAAGAAACATTAAAAAGCAAACTTGTGTTCTTTGAAAACCACTGAATTTTCGTAAGGAAAGTCTATTAACAACCATTAATGTAACTTCGTCTGAACTGACAAAGAAACAGCGTTCTGCCTCGTCATATTTCGCGGCTAAAAGAGATCGATGTACCACGCGGTGCGTCTAAATGACGTTTATCGGCGTTTTCCTTCGTGGAAAAGAGAACCAGGACAAAGGGCGACTAATCGATCTTGCTTTCTGCCCGCGTATTCCGTCATCTTTCATAAGCACGCTGTCCAAGATTTTCCATAAGCGTCAAAATATACACGTGCCAACCGGTGGATCGTCCGTCATAATCGATTCCCACCGTCGAGATAACGACGGACTATTTCATCCCCTTACCCCAGAATTTCGCAAGTCACACCGAATGGCGGCGATCGCTCTTCGAATCTGCGGCATTAAACGCATGATCGAGACTTATCGATCATTCGATTTCGAACTTTTGATATATATATATATATATATATATATATATATATATAAAGAGATATAAAAATTATTTTCTTTCTCTCTCTTTTTTTAGATTTTTTTTATAAATAATTAATAATAAAAT
>Ga0157364_1009536_pt1 | contig 10024 bp, 16 predicted proteins | sample AttsexASBM2_FD_111476 | JGI IMG/M metagenome (GOLD analysis project Ga0157364, IMG submission 111476) | Fungus gardens microbial communities from leaf cutter ant in Ribeirão Preto, State of São Paulo, Brazil - Atta sexdens ASBM2 | ecosystem: Host-associated > Fungi > Mycelium > Unclassified ... | reverse complement strand
TATTGAAGTCGAAGAAGAAAAAACTTCTGTTATCGACACCATTAAGTCGATGTTTAGCAAGCAAAATAAAAAACAAGCCCATGACTTTAGTCAACATGAAGAAGCGATTATCGAAGTTGCACAGCAAACTCAAAAAGTTGGAAACGATTTAGAAGAACTATTGACCAAGTTCAATCGTTTAGAAACAGAATACAACTCGCTTAAAGATCAATTATCAAAAGAGCCAGCCAACCCATCACGTCCTCAAACGACCAGTGGCTTCAATGCTACGGACAAAGATGATGTTGTGGACTGCTAATCTTATTTAATAAATACAAGAGAACAAAATGCGTATAGATACTCGTACAAAATTTAATAAATGTATGGTGCAATTGGCTGAATTAAACCAAACATCTTCAGTTGAAAGTAAATTTACTGTTACACCATCCGTGCAACAAAAACTTGAAAGCAAAATTCAACTATCATCTGCATTTTTAAGTAGAATTAATGTATTTCTAGTCAATGAACAATCTGCTTCTGCAATAGGACTTGGGATCAGTCGCCCAATCGCTTCTCGTACCAATACAGACTCAACAGATCGCCAAGCGAGTGACCCATCAAGTTTAGATGAGCGTACATACTTTTGCCGAAAAACAGATTTTGATACAGCGATCAAATACCAAAAGTTAGATCAATGGGCAAAATTTAATGATTTCTATAAACGCTTTAGCGCACAGATTCAAATTCGCCAAGCATTAGATCGTATTATGATCGGCTTTAATGGTACATCTTATGCTGCTAATACGGATATTGTTGCTAATCCGAAATTACAAGATGTAAATAAAGGCTGGTTACAAAAGCAACGTGAAGAAAATCCACAACGTGTGCTCAATACAGGTAAAGCGACTCAAGGAAAAATTATCATTGGCTCAACAGGGGATTACAAAAATCTCGATGCATTGGTAATGAATATTGTTGATGAAATGATTGACGAAGTTCATCAAGATAATCCCGATTTAGTGGTGCTATGTAACCGAAAACTTCAAGCAGATAAATACTTTCCACTGGTCAATAAAGATCAGAATAACTCTGAAAAATTAGCTGCAGATATTATCATCAGCCAAAAAAGAATGGGTAACCTCCCTGTTTACTCAGTGCCTTTCTTTCCTGAAGGTACAATCCTTGTGACAACTTTTGACAATCTTTCAATCTATGTTCAAGAGGGTTCTCGCAGACGTGCAGTCATTGATAACCCAAAACGCGACCAAATTGAAAACTACGAATCCTCAAATGAAGACTATTTCATCGAAGATTTAGGCCTCGCAGTTATGGCCGAAAATATTGAGGTGAAAGATGCATAATTTTGCTCGAGAGCATTTTTTAAAGCATCAAGCAAAACATGCTGCAGCAGATGCAGCCATGTTTGGCGAAATGCGTCAAACCAGTGTGTACGAAAAACTATTTTTACAACTTAAACGTGATCAAAGTTTACTTAAGCAGATTCAAGCCACCAGTTCAAAGATTGAAAAAAAGAAAGCGCTTTTTGATCAATACAAATCATATGTCGATGGCATCTTAGAAAGTTGCCCAAATGTACCCGATGAAATCATCAGTAATATGCTGGTGTGGACGGTAGATACTGGCGACTATGACTATGCCATTAACATCATGAAATATATGTTAAAAGCACAATTAAATACGCCTGATCAGTTTGAACGAACAGTGGCCACTTTTGTTTATGAGCAAGTCGCAGAAACACAGCTTAAATTACTGAGTGCCGAAGATGAAGACGAGCCTTTCAATCTAAATGTATTAATCAAACTTGAAGAACTTTTACATACTTCTGCCGATTTTCCAGAGCATGCATTTGATATGCCTGAGCAAGTTAAAGCTCGTCTTTATGTCGCGCTGGGCAAAGCAGAAATGAAGAGCATGTCTGGTATTCCTGAACAAGATCTTGCCCTTGCCAGAAAAGCACAAAGTCACCTCGAAACGGCCATTAAATTAGATGACCGATGCCGAGGAAAAAATGATCATAAAGCTGTGACGAAAATGATCGCAGATTTAGAACAAACAACGAATGTACCTACATTCTAACAAGTGCCCTGCACCGCACGGGCGAATAAATATTAAGAAAAACCCAATCAAGTTTTTTCTTTAATCCTTATTCCCACCCGTGCATTTAGGAGTTTGATATGGGCTTTGTTGCCAATGGTAATCCAACCCCACAACACGAAAAAATTAGCACGAATGCTTTTTTCCCAGATGTATCAATCAATGATATTCGGGATATCGTGAAAATTGATGGATCAGTAACAGATGCGAGATTAAAACAAGCCATCTTTGAAGAAATCATTGATGTGAATCGCTTACTTGTTTCACTGATTCAACCCGATACAAACTTAATCCAATTGTCTAAAAACAAAGTAAATGAAAAAACGGATACAGAAATTCTTTACTTTTCAGCCGTAAGCAATGGTGTCGCTGCGAAAGTTTGTGAAAAGTATCGAGGTTATGACAGTACCAATACAGGCAACAAACGCGCTGACGATCTGACACTTACGATTGATGAATATAGACGAAATAAACACTGGGCAATTCAACAGCTTTTAAAGCAGAACCAGACCACAATTGAGTTGATATGAGTCAAAACATCGTTGCGATTCAAAACGACACCATCGATGCAATCTGCTGGCGATATTACGGACGAAGTGCTGGAGTGGTTGAAAAGGTCTTAGAGGCCAATCCACAACTTGCCCAGCTCGATGTTTTTTTACCAATGGGAACGCAAGTCACTTTGCCCGATATAAATACACCAGAGCAAATACAACAAACAATAAATTTATGGGATTAATTATGCCAGAACCCACCGCTCCAATTGCGATTGCAACCAGTGCGAGTCTTGTTTCTCTTTTGCCATTTGTAAATGGCGACTCGCTTTTTGGTGCTGTCATCGGTGCAGCATTCATCGCATTTTATACACAGGATCTCACGTATAAAAAACGTATTACAGCATTCATTTTTTCAACAGCAATCGGTTATCTGCTTGCTCCTGAAGTTGTTAATCGTACCATCATTGACAGTCACTCTACTGCCTCCTTTATTGTTGCGGTTGTTGCGATTGTCTTATTACAAAAAATACTTCAATGGCTTGAGAGTGCATCCATTACAGACATTCTCAATGCGTTAAGAGGCAAGGGGAAATAACATGGAATTACTCTTTTCTAGTATCGCAGTAATGAGTTACTTACTGTCTGCAATTCGAATTTTAAGCTATGAAAACCATAGCAACACGCATAAAAGAAAACATGAAATATTAGCCGTAATGCTCATCGCATCATTTATGGGACAAGCCGTAAATATCATTTTTCTAAAAGACCCGGTTACGGTATGGGATGCGTTTTTTGGTCTTATCTTATTTGTTGTTATCTGGAAATCAGAAGGGAACGTGGCACAGCTATTTAGGAAGAAAAGCGCATGATTTTAAAATATGGTTCATTGGGATTAGAAGTGTTGTCACTTCAAAAATCGCTTAATCGTTTAGGTTTTTCTTGCCCAATGGTAGGCGAGTTTAAAGCAGAAACAGAAAAAGCAGTGATTGCATTTCAACTTAAAGTTGGTCTAGTGGCCGATGGTAAAGTTGGTGATAAAACCAGACTGGCTTTATCGGGTGCAGATACAAGCAAATACTTAAAAGATCAAGACTATAAAGATGCAGCAAAACGTTTAAATGTACCAGAACTGATTATTCGAACCTTTGGTGCGGTTGAAGGCTTAGGCTGTGGTTTCTTAGATGATGGTCGACCAAAAATACTATACGAACGTCACCGCATGTATTTCTACCTAAAACAAAAATATGGTGAAGACTATGCAAAACAACAAGCCGTTAAAACCCCCAATATTGTTAATACTCTTACTGGTGGCTATGTGGGAAATAGTGGCGAATATGCACGTTTAGAACAAGCAAAACAAATCGATCTAGAATGTGCGCTTCAATCTTGCTCTTGGGGACAATTCCAAATTATGGGCGAGAATTTCAAAGCATTGGGTTACTCATCTATTCAAGATTTTGTGCAACAGCAATACGACAGTGAATCTAAACAATTAGATGCCTTTTTACGCTTTGTCGAGACCAAAACAGGCATTATTAATGCAAAACCAGTCAAGCTATTAGATGCGCTTCAAGCTGAAAATTGGGATGTAGTTTTCACCTTATATAACGGAGCAAACTATAAAAAACTTGGCTATCAAGCGAAATTCCAAAAACAATGGGATCACTTACAACCCATTTATGGTGAAGAGGCTGTGGCATGATCGCAGTCCTCTATATTCTCAAAACCTATTTAAAGCCGATCTTAATTGCTTTGAGTCTAGTGATTATTTACTTTTCATTGTATGCCTTTAAATTACAAGTTCTAAAGGTAAAACAGCTAGAACAAACAATTCAGCAAAAAGATATCGTGATTAGCGAAAAGCAACAGAAAATTGCAGAAGCAGAAGACCAGGTGCAACGGCAAACAGCGATCATTTTAAAACTTCAAAGCACTCAAGCCCAGATCCAAAAAAATACACAGCAAAAATTACAGTCAGTTAAAGAGATCGTAAGCCATGATTATCCAGCTCAAACATGGGCTAGTCAGCCTATCCCTGACAGCTTTATTCGCTTGCTCAACAGTTCCACCCAAACCAGTCAATAATCTAGCGATTATGCCTTGTACATTGCAAACAATTAAGCTTGAAACGAATCAAGATCTCATTTTGGCGTACTTACAACAGCAAGCCGACTTTGCACTTTGTGCTGCTAAAGTCGATGCATTCATTGGAAACAAATAATGCAAAAACCCCAAAAACTTAGAAACTTTTTAGTCGAAGCAATTCCAGAATTAGCGCAAAACCCTGAACAGCTTCTTATCTTTGTTGAAGGTGGAAATCTTTGCTCTACATTCGCACAAGGGCTTTCTTTTGAATATAAATATAATCTTTCCTTAGTCTTTACAGACTATGCTGGTGAACTAGCTGCGATTAGTGTTCCACTGCTCGAATGGCTTCGTATAAACCAATCTGAAATTTTAGTGAACCTTCAGCAGATGGAAAACGCGATTAAATTTAATGTTGAGGTGGTCGATAACAATAAAGTGGATCTCGTCATTGAACTCCCTTTGACAGAGCGTGTCATTGTTAAAAGACAAGATGGTCGTTTAGATATTAACTATCCAGATGAGCCACAATATACAAAAGCCAGTAGCTCACAACCAGTGACGCTCTTTGACAAAAATGGTACAGCATTGGCAAGTTGGAATTCTGTTCAATCAGATGATTACTATGCACTTGATGTGGTAATGCCAGAACATGGCTGAATTAGATTTTTTATCCGAGCATTTAAATGGTCTACTACAACAGCTTAGTGGCCAACAAAAACAAAAAATGGCAATGGAAATTGCCAGAAAATTACGCAAGAGCCAAAAGCAACGGATTACAAGTCAAAAGAACCCAGATGGTTCAAGCTATAGAGAAAGAAAACGGCCTGTTAAGGCACTGAAACCCGTCAGTTTTATTTACCAAAAAGCCAATGGCCAAAAACGCTTAGTTGAATTAAAGAGCTATCGCAGAACCCCAACGCGCTTAATTGGTTATGATACCGTTGCTAATGGTACACGTACATTTGTCAAAACTCGTATCGTGCGTTACTTGCCCAACCATCAAAGTACAGCGTCAGATCGCCCAACCACACGCAATAAAATGTTTAAACAAATCCGAAATGCTCAATATCTTAGAATTAAAAAAACCATGCAAGGCGCAGAGATCGGCTTTAATCCTCAGCTCTCAAATATATTGAACATTCACCAGTTCGGTCTCATGGGCGAAGTAGAAAAGGGAGGAAAGCAAGTCAAATATGCAAAACGTGAAATACTTGGATTTAGTCCAGAAGAAAAACAAATGATCGAAAAAGAAATCCTAGATTATTTAGAGTTCAATCACTTCGTTTGACATATTTCTAAAGAGATATAATCCTCAAAAAAATGTATCTGAACTTACATTAAATCGTTGGCAAAGTGCTTTAATATGACGAATATTAAGTTGACGTTTTCCATTCAAAATTTCAGAAATCACAGACTGTGGGGCAATATCTGAGAGATCTGCTTGCCCTAAATCATATTGTTCCATCAAAAAAGCCATAGCAGAAACACCGTGACTTTCTGGCATTGGCATATGTTCATTTTCATATTCCAATACAAGTGTACCTAACTGGTGCATGAGACTCGCAAGTGGATGACTTTCGTCATCCCCTACAATATCTATTAGTTCGTCTAGAGCTTCAGTGAGTGCCCGATGATCCTCAGTCGTTTCTGGTTTGCTTAAGAGAGGAGCAACATAACGCCAGTGATCTACTGCTTGTTTAATCATTGCATTCATCGTTTTAGTCCTGTTTCCAATGGCCTTTGTCATATTCTTTATGCGTCAAAATATGGCGAATATAGACTCTTTTTGCCTGATACATTACAACTGCAATTAAGCGAATTTTATTGCCACCGATATCAAAGACATGAAACTTTCCAACTTTATCTACAGCAGGAAAAAGTCTTTTCGTATCTGAAAAGTCTTTGAGTTCATTTGCTTTCATTACTCTATACCAACCATCTAAAGCGGTCTCGGCATGTGGCCATTTGGCAATTGCTTCAAGTATTTTAGAATGACTGATGACGTGCATATAATTTTATCGCATTTTGCTATATTTTAATTATAGCCTAAATAAAAGTTATTTAGAAGCTAAATTTGCATCTAGTTTTAGTTTTTAAAGTGGTTTTAAAAACTAAAACTAGATGCAAAAAATGAAAGACTGCAACACGATTGCAGTATGAATACAGACACCCTCAGACGCTTAGAAAATATTGTTCGTTTAGGACAAATCGATAGCATCGAACCCTCAACCCCATTCCATACAGTTACTGTCAATTTAGGTGGCATCGTAACGGGTAAACTACGTCTCATTAGTTTAAGAGCGGGCAAAGACCAGTCACATGACCTACCCAATATTGGTGAAGAATGTATCGTCCTTAGTCCAAGCGGAGAATTGACGCAAGGCGTTGTTATTGTAGGTTTAAATAATTCAGCGTTTCCAACGATTTCTCAGAACCCTGATATTGTTATTCGTTTATTTGAAGATGGTGCAGTCATTTCATACGACAAAAAAAATCATCACTTAGAAGCAATTTTGCCAGAAGGCGGTACAACCAAAATTAAATCAGACGTATATATCGATGGGAAACTTCATACAACACAAGATATTACAACCGATGCAGATGTAAAAGCACAGGACATTAGCCTAAGAAATCATAAGACAAAAGGTGTTAAAGGCGGTAGCGATACTTCTGGAGTCCCAAGCGCATGATGCTATCTCGTACCACAGGCAAAAGCCTGACCAGTGAAATTGAAAGTATTCGCCAGTCTATCACTGACATTTTAACTACGCCTATTGGTACACGAATTATGAGGCGTGAATACGGCTCAAAAGTTCCCGATCTTATCGATCAACCTATGAATGATGTCCTGATATTACAGCTTTATAGCGCAATCTATACCCCAATTTTAAAGTGGGAAACACGCATCAGTATAGAAAAAATAAATATTTCTCAGATTACTCAGGGACAAATCATCATGGATTTAGATGCCGTTTATATGCTCACAAATCAGCATATTAATCTCAATATCCCTCTTCAAATGGGTGCTGCTTAATGAATGTCGATTTCTCTCAACTTACACCGCCCCAGATGATCGAAGTCTTAGACTTTGAAACCATTTTAACCGAGCGAAAAGAAGCGCTCATCGCACGTTATAACAATACTGAACAAGATGATATTCGTGAGATCCTCAATAGAGAAAGTGAACCCCTAACTAAATACCTTCAGGAAAATGCGTATCGTGAATTAGTGCTTAGAAATCGAATTAACAACGCATCACTAGCAACCTTACTCGCCTATGCAACAGGCACAGACTTAGATGCAGTCGCTGCAAATTATGATGTCAAACGCCTACTTGTGACCGATGCCACACGTAACAGCGTGGCCGTTTATGAATCAGATGAAGATTTACGCACACGTACACAAATGAAATTCGATTCTATCAGTACTGCAGGACCAGAAAATTCATACAAATATCATGCATTTTCAGCCGATGGCCGTGTTGCAGATGTCTCAGTAACCTCTCCAAGCCCTGCCACAGTTAAAGTCACAATCTTACAAAAGGATGCCGAGAAGAACATCGCATCAAATGAACTGGTTCAAATTGTTGCAAAGTCGCTTGATCCAGAAGATGTACGCCCAATTGGAGATCGAGTCACAGTTCAAACGGCTACCATTGTTGAATATGGTATTGATGCAGATATCTATATTGGCAAAGATCCAGAAGGGGCAACGCTTTTACAGCAAGCACAAAACAATGCTCAAGCCTACGCAAGCAAACAAAAGCGGTTAGGGCGTTCAATCTATCTTAGTGAAATCTATGCTCAACTGCACGTTTCAGGGGTGAGCCACGTGGTACTCAACAACCCCAAAAATGATGTCGTTCTTACCCCAGAGCAAGCCAGCTTTTGTCAATCTATTACACTTCGATTAGCTGGTGTTGAATGAGTAATTTACTCCCACCAAATAGCACATTATTTGAACGAAACCTTAGCGATATTTCATCGAAAAATATGGCTTTGCCCATCAATATTCGATCAATTAGTCATATCGACAATGTTCCCGATCAGTTCTTATCATTTTTGGCTTGGCAATATTCAGTCGATTCATGGGATAACAATTGGCAACCCTCTTTAAAACGTGAGCGTGTCAAGAAATCGTTTGGTCAGCATCGAGTCAAAGGAACTCGTGCAGCCGTACGCAATGTACTGGCACAGTTTGGCTATACATGCACGTTTACAGAATGGTTCGACATGAACCCTATCGGGGAACCAGGTACGTTTAAGCTTGAGCTAGATCTTAACGGTACAGAACTCAACGAAGATACCTACATCGAGGTCAATCGACTGGTAAAAGATGCGAAACCAGCCAGTCGTCACATGACCAATCTCATTATTAATGTCTTACCCCTTTGTATCCCACGTTATGCGGTTGGCGTACATAGTGCGGAAACCGTCACCATTTATGCTGGATAATTAAATTATGGCTAACTATAGAGGAATCCTTACCAATAACGGCAAAGCCTTATTTGCAAACGCTTCCGTTAACAGTAAAGTTAAATTTTCACACATTGCTTTAGGGGACGGGAATGGCTCAGTTCCCGACCCAGATGAAAACCGTTCGGCACTGGTTGCTGAAAAAGCACGTGTGGCACTCAATGTTGTCAGTATTAATAAAAATAACGGCAATCAAGTCATATGTGAGGCAATCATCCCCTCAAACATTGGTGGCTTCACTATTCGTGAGTTAGGCTTATACGCTGACAATGTTTTGGTGGTCAACAGCAATTACCCAGCGACTTACAAGCCAAATGCCGATGAAGGGACAGCACGTGAGTTAAATATTAAACTTGTGGTTAACGTTCAAAATGCAGACGTTACAGCCGTTTATTTAGATGATTCTTTAATTTATGCAACAAGAGAATGGGTTAAAAATAATTACATCCCACGTTCAGATATTATTAATGATTTAACTTCAGGCGGAACAGATAAACCATTATCAGCAGAACAAGGTAAAACCCTACAAAAGACCAAAGTTCAGTTAGAACCCATGCCAGCCAATCAAGGCGCATACATGGCATGGAACAAAGTAGTTGGCTTAGGACGCTCGGATCTCGTCAATCATCAAGGAGAAGGCAAAGGCGGTTTTGAGTTTTGGAACGGTAAAGATAATAACTTTAAAAGCATTGCAATCATTGATGAAAACGGCAACTACTCTAAAAATGCAGCTTCAGCAACTAAACTCGAAAACCAACGCAATATTAATATCTCAGGTGCTGGTACTGGCTCTGCCTACTTTGACGGCACATCCGATATTCAAATTATGCTTACACTAGCCAATAGTGGTGTATTGGCGAATAGTTATGG
>Ga0157364_1009534_pt1 | contig 10025 bp, 5 predicted proteins | sample AttsexASBM2_FD_111476 | JGI IMG/M metagenome (GOLD analysis project Ga0157364, IMG submission 111476) | Fungus gardens microbial communities from leaf cutter ant in Ribeirão Preto, State of São Paulo, Brazil - Atta sexdens ASBM2 | ecosystem: Host-associated > Fungi > Mycelium > Unclassified ... | reverse complement strand
CCATGCTAATACTTAACTATGAATTTCAGAATAATTTAATTTAGAAAAATTTTATTGGACAATTTTGTTCTTTTCTATTTATTTTCTTTTTTATTTTAATTGTTAAATATTGTGCAGAAATAAAATAAATTGTAAAAATAGATCTAAGATTGCAATGTAAGGTTAACATTCTCGAATCAATACTTTCTTTAAGTCGCTACAAATTATTTTTTAAAAATTTAACGTTAAATTTGAATATATATTATTAGTATTATATAATATATACATATTTTTAAAATTCCAAATACAAAGAAAAATTTTCCTTTTCACGGACTGAAGGTACAAATAAATAATGTCATGATAAAGAAAAACGTCTTGAAAAAGTTATCGAAGGATGGGTAAGAAAGGAGTGCGAAAAGAAAAAATAATCACACGTACAAAACTAATTAATAACAAAATAATACTATAGTATTTCGATCTTCAACAGCAAAGACATGATATTGAAGAAGATGTAGAAAGCAAGGAGATAACTCCAACCGAGTTATCCAACAGTGAGCGTCGGGATGGGAAGCAAGAAGGAGGGGAGCCACGAAACTTTTAATTAGCAAATTTATCCATTTATATATACTATACGCCGCTAAAAAAGGGAACAATCGTACTTTGTCGGTCGAAAGTCAAGAAAATAAGAAGTCGCGCTATATAAGTGAGTGACGGCATTGGAAAGCTACGAATAAAACGCGAAAGATGAGAAAGGATGAAGAGTTAGGTGAGCTGTGATGAGGGATTCTGAAGAGGCGCGGAGGAGATGGCGGGAAATAAACGAGGTGTAGTAGACTGGACCGAGGCTCCCGATCCCACAATGCGCCACAATGGAGCGCCGACGATAGTTTTGCATATGAAAGAGGACCGAGAATGGAGGGAACGTGAAGCCAAAGGCCGGGGGAAGGGGTAGTAGGTGTACGTAACGCGATATTATATCGGACTAGGAAGGTTAACCCATCCTCTCGCCGTCGCTCTCTCATCCCCGAATCTCTCTTTACGTCTATCTATCCGTCTGTTCCGTTACCACTGGGTTCCTTCGCGGTTTCTCCTCCTTAAAGGTCCACGAAGATCGGAGGCCTGAAGAAGGAAGAGGGAGGAAAATCGTAAGCCGACAGTATCTATTCTGGAAGGAAACTGCATTAGATAAAGAGGACGTTTTTGCATTAAGATAGAGGCTCGTTTCCATACAAGGCACGACGTGCCCTTTAAGATCTCGGTTGTCCTCTCCCATCTTCCTCCCTACTTTAAATCCTTTGCTTCCTTCATTGTGCTGCAAATTCGACTGACCCATTTTTGCTCGAAAAGACATGTGCACGATGCTGCGTGTCCTAAAGAGGGAAAGGGAAAAATGACGGTTTTCGTTTTGGTGTACAGAATTTTCCTTTTTGGGGGCACAGCAGGATCGCGAGATCGCTCGGTTTGCGAGTTTCAACTTTCGGATACGAAGCGACGTATTGTGCACGCCTTCGAGTTGCCACCGTAGTTGCTCGCACGATACTATCCGACTCGCGTTGCTATGGATACGTTCTTTCAATTCTGAAAGCGATTTTCATATCGCATATTCATGAAAAATCTGTTACAGAGTTTTGCGAAAAGCTTCACGAAGAAATTATTTGTTGATCATCTTTATTTGACAATAATTTGACTAAAAGATAATTTTTTTCAGTTTCATATTGTTATATTGATATTTCTAAATAACCTAAATATTTCTAGATAATTAGATTTAATGTCTATAGGAGGGGGGAGGGGGGGGGAAGCGGCTCCCATAGACATTAAATATAATATAAACATCATAAATTTTATAAATTTCATTTTTTATCTCTTATGTTTTATTCATTTCTAAAGCGTATTTTTGACATTTTAATTTCGAAAAGCTTAAAATACATGTACATTGTTCCGCACGCAAGAATGTTTTCAGCTTTTCTCTTTTTTCCTTTCTTCTTCCATTTCAGTCCACAACAATTAATCATCAGGAAAATGAATTGACGGCAATATGACATAAATGTTTGAGAGTCGCAAGCATCTGTCGGTCGCGGCGACTTTTTCATTCCCCTCTTTGGGATGCGAGAGGATCTTTACCACCCCTCATCCCCTTGGAACGTCGCAAGGCGCATCGAAAGGGAGAATAGGATCGTGCTTATACTCCGGCATAATATATTATAAGTGGAGGCACTCACAAGGCCGTCACTACCAAACACTCGCACCCTCTCGCATCCCAACCGCCCCCGTAGTCGTCCTCTCTTCGCCCTCCACGTCCGCTCTCTATACACTCCGTTCGCGGGTTATCGATAAGAACCGCGGAACTCCTTTGTCGGTTGATAGATAGCCTTTCAGAGCGATGTGAGGTCAGATATTCGACATGGTAGGTTCAATTTCATGCCAATAATATCTGTGCAGAGAGAGGCGAATAAGGCAGAGAGCAGGAGATGGGAGGAGGATGAATATTCGTGATACGCCACACTGCAGTTTCCTCTTTCAGGATAGCTTTGGGCAGAATGTGAAGCAGAATGACGATTAATACGTGTTAACCAGACACGATTGCATTTTCACACCCCTTTCTCCGCCCAACCTCTCTTCCCTCCCCCCTTTTTTCATTGATTTTAATCCGTAAAAAATGGGTTTAATTAATGGCGTATATTAGCGGCTTGGAACGAACTGCAATAACCGGTGAGAGTTCAATTTAGCGTTGATGATACGAAGGATCGAAAGCGAGCGAAAGCGCGGTAACCCACATTCGGAACAGTCACGATAGTTACTTCAGAAGTAATATAACTTGCGGAACATTCACGAAAGCGTGAAGAACTTGTAATAAATTATACCAATATGGCAAGATCACAGGCGAAATATGTGTGTTTGGTCGACATTTATTTCTATCCTATTTACTATTTTTATATTCAATGAAACTCACTCGAGTTTTTGATGTAAACATAATGTTACATCCTGTGAGAGTAAAACACCTGAACTTTGCTACTAAACCGTTATCTCTCGTGGCTACCTTTCTTTATTTTTCTGAAAAGTTACGTTCTATGGGTTATCGTGTTCTTGCTCGCGGAATTCTTCATATTTACACAGTGGCAGACCGTCGCGGCGCGCAACGGTACAGTTTTCAGTCGAAGGATGTGGCGGAGAAGCCGTAGCGCAGACTTCGCCATAAAGAGAAGATTCCTCCGTAGAATATACCGGCTTTTGATGCCTGCCTTCGAGGCGATGTATACGAATATTTCATTCATTCGCGAGTAGAAAGCGTCCCGTGTTTATATCTCTCTTTCTACACAAAGTCTCGCAGACGTTATCGTAATCGAGTTCATATTTCGCGAATCGCGACAGAAAGTTTATGATTGTACTGTCGAATATTTCAAGAGTAACTGACGTAGAGGGAAAGCCGAGAAAAGCGATAGGAAAGTGCTTTAGGTTAGTAGAAAGTTGGATTCTTCTTCAATGAACGGAGTAACTCTAGAATTTTACTTAGTAATTAACTCTTTCGGTATTTATGTTCGGCAAATTAAGGCACATTAAACGTTCCTTGTGCTCATTTTTACATTAACCCTTTAGGGGCAACTGAGTACTGTAAATTTGCAATGTTCATTTTGAAATTAAATTCCAGACAAATTCGGAGGTAAATTCGAGATCTGTGAAATAAATTATGTTTAAGAACTAAAAATGGAAATATATGTATTACAGAACATTGAAATACAGTACTTCCGCTTGTCAAAAAGATTATACATTGATATACGTATTAATATAGACATCAATAGATTCACTTACAAAAATTAGAATTAGTCAGTTTTAGCAACAGTAAAAAAGTTATCTTTTAATGACAAGAAATGCCGTCTAAAAGATTAAAAACTTTTATTTTAATTACATCGAAATAAAAAGAAATACTTTTCGAAATTTTATTCTAATATTTCTAGTATGATATCTGATAGATACCGAAAGAATTGATTAAAGTATAGGTTATGAAAGCTATAAAAAAATGTGACTTAATAGCACTTTCACGAAATATCTCTCGCGATTCCGGTTAGATTCCGGTTAGATTCTGCGACAACAAGAAATAGCTAATTAATGAGTTACGCACGGCGTATAAGATTAGGTAGGCTTTGGGAAGGTAGGGAAACGAATCGGTCTCTAAGAAATGGGTTTGTGAGGCCAGGTGGCGTGGATTAAAGCAGACACCAAGGCGATCTTAGCGATTCATGAGCACGTGATCACGAACAACGCCCGTCTGTCGGTGACCCACAGCGACTACAACACGTGGACGTTGAACATTCGCAGTGCACGTCGGGAAGATCGCGGAATTTATATGTGCCAGGTCAACACGGATCCCATGAAGAGCCAGGTACGCAGTATTTCTCTACATATAAAATGCGACTTTTACAAATAACGTATTTCTCGCGAAGAATAATTTCTACATGCACGCGCGTGTGCGCACACATCTTTTTTAAAAATTATATTACAAGTGCACAGAGATATGTAATAATTAATGATTATCACGGAATTATCGAGCGAATAGAGTGTTTCTGTAACGCGAAATTACTTCAAGTTCACTGATTTATAATTGCGACTTCAGACTCGGAGTTCTCCGCTTTAATCCGGTTGGTGGTTTTGTTGTATATTTCGTAGCACTCCATATTCTCTCTTCGCTCTACACGCATATACACACGCAGATACGCTATAATTTATCTCCTCCGCATTCGCAGAGCGCGTTTTTGGAGGTGGTAATACCGCCAGACATCATCTCAGAGGAAACCTCGAACGACATGATGGTTCCCGAGGGAGGTGCCGCAAAGCTGGTGTGCAAAGCGCGCGGTTATCCCAAGCCTGACATCGTATGGAAGCGAGAAGACGGCGCCGAAATCATTTCGCGTTCCGGTCCTGGCAAGACAAAAAGTAAGATTTCCAAGTTTTATTTCGCGCCAGTCAATCGCTTATTTCTCCTTTGGGAGCAATATAGTGACATACGATACCAAAAGCTTTCTTCGGATGCGAATTTGTCGGCGCAATTAAAACTGTTCCCACCAGAATAATTTACGAGCAACGAAGATTGGAATTTAATTGCAATTAGGTCGCTAGTACATCCGGTAAATATAAATAAATTAATTTAGAGAATTATGTTTCGTCTTTGATAAGTTAATTTTAAATTCCAGAATTGTAGTCGATAATTCTGAGAAAACGTTGAAATATGTATTATTAGCTGACTAATATATCTTCATTTACAAAATTAACTTGTATTTAACGCTATAGTTAAGCCTTTATGAACTTAGTGATCCCATTTGGAATCATTCTCTTTTGTTTTATAAACCCGCTTAATTTGTGTGAAACTTAGTCTTTGAAGTAATTTGATAATACTTTATTCAAATCTCAGGTCAAAGGTCAAAAATAAAAAATTCAAAGTAATAGATTCAAAATTTAACATGAATTTTGGAACATAATTTGATTATTATAAAACTCAGTTTTAGGGAATTTTTAATTGCAAAGTAACATCAAGTTTCTAGTTTCGCTTTGTTTGGAACTCATCAGTGCAGTGTTGCGCAAACAGTATTGATTTTCTAAACTGACTTTCGAACTCTAATTTTGAGCATTGTAACACTGGATAGATCTTTCTTCATTAAAACTATTATCTTTGATGAAATTCCTTGAAATTCGATGTTTTTAGACTACATTTGAACTCAGTGATATCAAGAATTTCCGAAAACAGTTTCATGATAATCAGATGATTTCTTTGAAATCTTATGTAATTTTAGAATTTTGGGGTCAGAATCGAATTCAATGACCCCGAATGAGCTTCTATAAGTTATTTTGTTAGAGAACTCCAATCCCCAAAAGATTAAATAGTAATTATAATAGATCATATCAAAAATAAATTTAATATGCGATAATAGCGAATATCGACGTGGACATTTACGCGTCTATACTAGTTAATCTGTTAAGTCGATCGGGTATTAATGTTGCACACTTTGATTACGTAACGAGCTAACTTCTGAAACCGCCCCTCATGTTTGCATATTGCAGTACCCAGTGCAGAGGGCGAAGTGCTGACTTTGTCGAAAGTAACGAGGGGCGAGATGGGCGCCTACCTGTGCATCGCCAGCAATGGAGTGCCTCCGTCAGTCAGCAAACGAATGATGCTGCACGTGCATTGTAAGTACATACTGTTTTACTTGAATATCTTCGCCAGAAAAGACATTTTTTTTAGTCATGAATATATGTTCCGACATTTGTTTTATTAATATTTTTGCGATATACGTTTTAAAATATATATCATTTAATCAATTTATTTATATTACATTCAAAGTAATATTTACACACACTATTGTACTTTTATCTCTATTAAGAGTAGATCTCTTAACCAATTTCAAGTCAATTTGTCGTGGAAATATTTACATAAAATTTCTTATATAATTGTCTCATTGTGAGTAAAAGACGAATAACGTCGAAGCAAGACTTGCTAAAACTTTCAATTCTTTAATGCTGTTAAGTGAGAAATAACAGAAAGGCGAAACTGTGCAATTTCTCTGCGTAATCTAACAGAAAGAATACATCAAAATTTATAAAACGGACGCTTCGTTGCAAGCTGCATAAAAATCTTTCGCCGTACGGATTAAAATTTATAAATCCGTTTCTTTGTCCAACAAGTCACATATATATTTCATATGTGAATATCAGCTTTTCACTAATCTTTAATTAATAATCATAATTTGCATAAATGGCTAGCATCATCTTACAGAATATTCTATTCATTAAAATGATCAAATATACATGAACATATGTGAATATAAAATATGTTGAATATTTAAGAAAAAATTATTTCTTACAATAACAAGTTTTACGGAATATTTTAACTTTATTTTCATTTCTATCTTAAATTCAATTTCTATATTTCATATATTTATACGAGTTCATATATTTATACGAGTACAATTAAACATTAATAGAATAAAATAACTCTACGTAATATTCTAAATTGATAATTGATAAAATAAATTAAATATAAAATAAATATTTAAATTATTTATAAGAGACGAAATTTGCCTCGAAATTTTTTTGAATCAGGATAATAAAAATTCTGAAATTTGATTCGTGATTTATTGATACTAGCATTAATTGCACTTTGATCGTCACACGTTCATAGGAAGAAAATAAGACAAGCGTGTTCACGAGAAAAAAATGCGACAAAATTCGTTTTTTTACCGCTCGTGTATAGCCTCACGGCACCAGGGCGTTTCCTTGAGCAATCGCCCAGAAGGTGTAAAGTCCGCGAACTACCGACAGTAGCCTTATCCACGCGAGACACACTTCTCGGTGTAAAACGAAAGAGGCGTCTCGGAGGGAATACAAGGCGTCGCAGCAACGACGAAGAAAAGCGTCGCTTGTACGACGAGATAGCCATCGTCGCCTTCCCTTGCATAATTTTACCGTAGCAAAGACGAGAGTGAGACCGAGGAGAAACCTCTTCTCCGTAAAAGCCGAAGACGGAGAATGACGAAGACCGCGGCTAGGAATGGAAAAGGAAAGAGAGAAAAAGACCGAAGGTAAAATACTGCTTAAATAACAGGCGCGTAATGCGCCTAGCGACGAGGGTGAAGGAAAGATTTCACAGGGTGAGATGGGGTGTTGGAAAGGAGCATGAGGTAATAAAATTACACTCGGGACGACGGTACAACGCACCCACGTTCATACTCCTCCCCTCCCCCCCTCTCCCTCATCTCTTTCGAAGATTTAGCGAGAAGACGATGTGCGCAATAAGATTCCGTTCAAATGCGCGAAGATGAGGGTAGAGGAAGGTGCGCGCAAAAACATGCTACGTCGAAGAAATGTCGTAAATTCAATATAGATTTCATTATTGAATTAATTATTTACCTCTCTATAATATAAAAGATAAAGTTTTTTTCTTGAATCGAAGCAATCGAGTTATAATATTTCAAAGAATGAAATAAAACGAAACAAGAGTGTTTCATCTTCTCAGCTTGTAACAAAACAAAATTTAAGTTCCAAAGGACACTTTATCGCGACAAAAACGTTAATACGGCAATAAGAAGTATATATAATTATATATATAAAACTAGGACACAACCATTTGTTGCAATTTGGTGAAACCGCAACGGTCATTAAGGGAAATAAAAAAAGAGAATAAAAATCAGGCAAATAAGATGGGGATACTTTACACGGAGAAATCCGATAATTACAAGAAAAATTCCCATACATCAAGAGATTGTACACTCGTTAAAAAAGTGTAATAGTAAAAGAGAAATGAGAAGAAAGTTGTAGTTTCATCGTGGGAGAAGCGTGGTGTGACGATAGCAAGTTAAGCTGCGGTTACGACCGACCGTGTCTTAGAATCTGGTGGAGGAGAGGTAATTCCTCGGCGGAAATTGGACGTATCTATGTGTACGTAGTTACGTTCTATTGCGGTGCACGATCTCGCACCTGGCCTCGGGCACGATGATAAAATCGTGCGATAATCGAGTTTCATTGAAATACGCTATAGACGAAATCGTGTCCGCGAATTTCGCGCGACCAACGTGGGATATTGTGGATAGCAATGCGCGGACTCTCAGTTGATTCGGAAATACGGAACTGTTCGTGGCAGACGGCCGATTGCTTTAAACGATCGCGTGATGCGAGTACAAAGTGCTGAACTTCCTTTGAAAACGCGGAAGAACATTCGAAATTGTTGGCGAATGCTGTTTGCGTGCAATTACGCGATTGCTACTTTTGTCGTCGACATATGTGCTAATTGTGAAGCTTACTATATCAATCTAGATAGTGCTTGAAATTACTTCATATAATAATAATATTAATAATATTATTCATTTGCTACGATGTAATTCAAAAAGTGTCATTTTTTAGTCGATTATATTTATATTATTTAGTCGATAGAAAAAAAATGAAAATATAAAGAAAAAAATATAATTTTATTTCTCTACGATTAATTATTATACCAAAACTGTGCACTTTAAGATTAATATGCCATAATTGTAATCATTCATTTAAATTTAAACATTTAAATTTATTTTTTGGAAGTCTTTGTTTTCTGATGTGATTATTGTGCAAATGAACGATATTTCTCATATTGTCTTGAACGGTTTTATATATTAAGCGTTTTATATTTAAGCATAATTCTCGATACATAAAAATTTTGTGCTATAAAATAATATTACAAAAATCGAGTTTATATAGATACATTAAACTTGATGAGCTCATAAATCTTATTGCTGCAGCTACCATTTAACATCAGAAAAGACATTGTAATCGTAAATAGTTAGTACAATGCTTCCAGACTTTCCCAAATAAAATTGTACTTGCGACTCACGTTCGCTCATCATCGGCATCCACGCGACGACAGAATGGAAGTTCCTTCTTAGTTAAGGACTCGAAAAAGAAAGACTGAGCCCTGATCTAATCATCGCAAGATGTGACAAGCTGAACTTTACTCAGAAACTTTAAACACCCCGCCGTCCGCTCCGGTTTTAACTTAGTCTCAACGTTTTAACTTCTCCGTTACATCTCTCGCGACTTCCTTCCTCCCCCGTTTGCCACGGAACTCGGACGCGTAATTACGCGTTAGATAAATATGGTTGTACACGAAGGGACAGAAGAAGGACTACTTGAAAAGCAACGCGACGAGCTGCATCGCAATGCGGGAAGTACACGGAACACCGTCGAGTCTCGACACGATCCGAACACTGCTTCTTAACAAAGAACTATTACACCGGAGTAGTATACGTGGTGCGAGCGTCATAGAAAAAAATCGAGCGTTATCTTATCACCACAGGACTATCGAACGTTGGGTTCTCTGTGCACCCAAACGAGAGAAAATTTTGTCTTTTATGGATCCCCCATAAGTTTCCCATCCACGAAGTGTGTGTGTGTGAGAGAGAGAGAGAGAGAGAGAGAGAGAGAGAGAGAAAGAGAGAGAGAGAGAGAGAGAGACGTTACGCAGCTAAGTTGCTACTCAATCTGGAAATACAGTATAATAGTCTCCCTCACGTTTGTAAGTTAACTTT
>Ga0157364_1009533_pt1 | contig 10025 bp, 3 predicted proteins | sample AttsexASBM2_FD_111476 | JGI IMG/M metagenome (GOLD analysis project Ga0157364, IMG submission 111476) | Fungus gardens microbial communities from leaf cutter ant in Ribeirão Preto, State of São Paulo, Brazil - Atta sexdens ASBM2 | ecosystem: Host-associated > Fungi > Mycelium > Unclassified ... | reverse complement strand
TTAATGACAAGACGAACGAATAAATTAAACTATGTCTAAATTTGACAATCTCAATTATCAAAACAATAATACGTAATTACTTCCGCGATGCTTACATTCGAACTAGCGATGTTCATCAGCGACGATAATGGCAGTCATTAAGCTTACGTACCTACTTAAATGTCTCAGACTCATTTCTATTAGTGCACCCTAAAATATAGAGTAATCCAGCACGGACGGGTCGCTCTCGATTTCTCGGAATTATTCAAACGGTCTGCGAGCAGTACTGATGAGGATTGTCACTTGGATTTTCTTAAGAGAAGATTTATCTTTAACGAGGACAAGTTTAATAACGTTTCGTGATAAATCGAACTAACTTTGCGAATAAATTACCAAAACGATCTTCTGGAAAAGACAGTTTTCTTCTCAAATAAAACCATTTAAATCTAATTCGATTTTTACTTATTTTCGCTTGATCTTTTACAAAGAGATCTATCTGTAGCATATTTTTTAAAATAAACATTTTTATTAATTTATCAGATTAAATATTAAATGTGAAATGAAAGTAATTAAAGGAGTAATGAATAATTGAATTTTACGAAGAGAACAGAAGGAAAGGATTGCATTGGAGAGAAGTAGAAAAACTAGAAAACTAATTAATGGACGCAAATTCCTCTCGAGATATTTTGAATATGAAACCTAATTAGGACGCTAAGTTGATGCGACAAAAAGCCGGAAGCTAGACCGAATAGTGCTTCTTGCAGTCCTCTTAGGATAATAATCCGATATGGATCTTCTTCTGTAATGTTAGTTGCTCATTACAAGATTCTTAATCTCGATAATTTCTATCATGACAAATGTACTCCGAGAAAAAGGAGTGCCAACAAAGCTATTATTATATAATGAACTTGTTAATAGCGCAGAGAAGCAGAGTATATTAAAAAGATTAAAGATTTCTTGCAGATAGAATTAATTATATGTTTCTGTCTATATATAATTTATAATTAATTTTTGTAATTAATCTAAAACAAAATAAAAAACTATTCTGCATTGAGAAGGAAATGCGATTGTGACTATAATTGCACGATAAAATAATTATGTAGGTAGAAGCTTCATTTATATAACTATTACTTATAATGTCCATAACAATAACCTTATTATTTATAGTTGTATCAATTATGAAAAAATTATACTATAAATAATATAAATAATATAAATACTATAAATAATTTTAAATATTAATATAACAAAATTTAGTAAAATATCAAGGTATAACGACGATAAATGAAATAATTTTCATATAATAAATATAGTCATAGTTATAAATATAGCTGTTTTCTTACTATTTATTGCGATAATAATAATTAAAAATTATATAAAGAAATAACAAAGAAACAATTACTTTTACAACATAATTGCATAAATGTTGTAAAGGTCAAAGAAACGGGAAAATTTTAAAAAGTAAAATAAGAGCTTAGAAACTTTATTCAATTAATAATTAATTTTAATCACATCAAAATTTAGAGTATAATATGCCATTTATAAATCATCTCATTAAATTTATTACTCGCGTCAGTTGACGGGTCGCAAATTGTGTTAGTAAGATTTGACAGACACCATTGTGCAATCTTGTTGATGCCATTTAGTGAACATGAACCAATGGAATTTGCTGAAAATCATATTATAATATTAGTGACTATGTTCAAACTATTGTTCGTAGAGTTTCGTCACCAGGTTTTATCAGGTAAAATTGATTGTGTGATTGAGGATAGTCATTTTTCTTACGAATAGAATGATATTTTTCTATATATAGCAGTGATGGTCGTAATGTAATTGAAACGGCTATAATTTGATTAAAGTAATATAATATAATCAACAAAGGCTTTAGTTATAAACAATAAGAGTCGTAACAAGGAATGTATAAACCTAGTGCTACGTATCTTTACTTAGTTATCCTGTATTTCAAAATAATATATAATATTTTCGACCATCTATCTGGTCGTCTTCAATATACATAAAAATTGCTTGCCATCGATAATTTTACATTCCCCGTAATCAGAGTCCCAATTTATTAAATTCGTCGCAATACATACTATACATTCTCAAAACGTTATATATTATTAGAAATAAAGGACAATCAGGCAAAGACTAACACTTATACGCTCCTTGTTTCGATTCTTAATATAATATAAATACGTAAACATTAAAAATGACGACAAATTATTATTAAATTGATAATATATTATTTTCTCGCAGTGTGATTGATAGTCTATGATAAAAAACTGCGACGTTACCGTTTCAAAACAGTAAAATTAAAAATGTATCTTGCGATTATTTTCGAATTATCACTCGTTCGGAAGTTAGGAGGCGACTATATCTCCTCGCGAATGATGTTGCAGACTGACATAATAACCAGATGAAAAATGAGGTCGGGAACGGCATCGCTCGCTCGCCATCGGACGCCGTCGGACGTGTTGGCGTGTTTTACCACTGGCAAGTAGTTGTGTAATGCGCGTCGGAATGCCAAGAGTATGTGTTTTCCCCTCCAGTATACCGGCGGGCCAGTAGTACATCACGCGCCATGTCAGCCGCAGCGCACGGTCGCCGTCAGCAATGAAAACGGTCAAGCGCATATGGTTAGGACGATTGCTTTGAGCATAGTTCCGTTTTATAATTCCTGTTTAGAGAGAGAGAGAGAGAGAGAAAGCGAACTATGGATTGTGTGATGAATTCGCGGTTGATCACGCGAGATTTCGGGTCCGCCAAAGGATTTAACGAAGACGAGATTTCCTGGCGAGTTAAAAGACGACCCGAGTGCAGTTTGTGACTTTCGAGCAGACACGTCCGAGACCGGCGGAATCTCATTTTAATTAGAAAGTTGGAAGTTTTACGAAAAGCACGTTGGTCAAACATGGAGGATCAGCATGAAATTCGAAAGTAGGAAGACATCCATGTGTTTGCTAATTAATGTGTTTCCAATGTAACGTGACCAAACATAATGCTAATCAATATAAATCCGTTTAATGAACTGTAATTTCTCGTTGACAGGAAAGTCATGGAAGAATTTTCAGATGACGCGCGTCACGGCGTATAATTAATTAAACAACGCGTGTAATATAAACAGTCATTTAAATTTTCGTTTATTTGACGTATATATTAGATTCTCGGTCGATACACTGACAAAAGGAGAAAAGTAGTTGGTATTTGTGACTATATAATTGTGATTACGAGCGCCATTTTTATGGTTATTACTGCTATAATGTTAGTAATAATAATAATGATCATATTTATAGTTATACCAAAAATATATATTAGTATAAAAAATGACTAAAATTATAGTTAAGTTATAATAATTGCAATTACTTTTTCATAATTGTCACTTATTCAGAAAAATCATACGAAATGAATAATAAAACATACCTTGATTCGCAAAATTTTCGCCTGTGAATTTTGCATATCTTCCACCAACGGCGCGATACGTTTTTCTTTTTTTTTTTTTTTCGACCGCGAAACTATCTCGCGGCATTTTCGTGAAAATGATAACGGTAGCCAGATAAAATGCCACGGGCACGAACTTCGTTATAATCGTCCGAAAAAAAGTGCAAGGTTTTAACAACGTCGTAAAACCTTACACGTAATACGTTACGGCGAGCGTGCTTTTTCCGCAAGACTTTCCGGTCTGCTCGTAAAGATGGCTGTTAAAATTGCACATCGCAAATGTCGCCCGACGTTTTCGCGAGCCAAGTCCTTATGTTTTAACTCGTTCACGTTACATTACATCCGCGGTTGTATTTTCTCCCCTTGCGCTTTATCTCGCGCGATTCCGACCGTAGTTTCGACGCTCCAAGTATAGGAACTTTCGCGCATCCCGAATCTATATGTGCATCCCGCACATTAATTTCTCATCGCGTAGAGTATTGCGGGTATCTAATATTCTATCTCAGCCCGCAGCGCGATATGAAACAGCGCTTCGTGGAACTGTTCGTGGTTGTAGTACGCGTTAATGGAACAACAATTTGCTTCGGGCACCTTAATGAATCGCAGTTCAGCGAATGCATTTCCGGTATATGGCAATCATTGGTGTGTGTCGCAAGTATCTTGTTAATTATCCAACGCATTCGTCTGTTGAGTCATTGGTGCCTGTCGAGAGAACAAAATAATTGAGAGAACAAGCAGACAATCGATCACTAATCTTGACGCAAACTTTGCAAATTCGCGAATTTTTAAATACAAGAAAATCAAAATGCTCAAAGTTGCAAATATTAAAAAAGTCTGTATTTTCATGAGATTACGCATTGATGCGTCTGAATTCGTATTTTTAATATTTAACTGTCAAATTTGTTTCAACGTTAATCTCTGAGAGACTCAAAGTCGAGAAATGTGATAATTATTTATCAGATATACAAAATCAATTATAAATAACAATAAATAAATATAAAAAGTATTTATTATATATATAATTATAATTGTACATATAATTTAAATTACATATATTATATGCGTATAATACATACTTTTTATGATTGAAAAAAATATAAGTAGAAAATTATAAAGAGAAAATAATTTTGTTTTTAATTGTTGATATTAATATTTTGTTGTTTTTCAAAAATCACATTACTTTGAATAGAATAAAATAAACATACATTCAAGATCTTTTTTTAAGTCAACTACTACGTAGAATTAATTTCTATTTTAGAAATATATTCTTAGAAATATATTATATAATAGGTATCTAAAATACAAATTTGCTGAATATTAAAGATTTTAAATAAAAAAATGTAGGCAGTGGAATATTTTCCTTCATTGTGAGTGACACGATTTCGCGGAGAGTGGTTTGAAATCATAAAGTTATACATAGCAATATTTTTTTATAAATCGATGAAATAATGATGGGAATAGATATAACTATGATGAAATAGATATAATATTTGTAGCGTGGGATTTTTTGAAAATAGGGAAAAAGGATTGATTTTGAAAGAACATTTTTTTTCTGTTTTAAAACGAAATTAAAATATTTGTTCTAAACAAATGGAATAACATATGGAAAAAATCCTACACTACATCATTGTTATTCCATTTGTTTGCAAGAAAATATTTCACTTTTTTATTTCGGACTCTCCTGGCCTCTGAAAACGCTATTTATTCGCGGAGGAAGAACATATTTCAGTTTACATTTTTTATTTAACATTTTTAATACTTGTTAAATTTATAGTTTTTTAAAATTTATAGTTATTATAGTTTTAAATACTGTATATCTCACAACAAAGAAAAAGATTAATTGTAAGTAAAATTATTTTTCATCGAATAAATAAAATCATCACCCAAATATAGATAGTTAAAGCACTAAAATATATTGAAAAAAAATTATATAGATGACAATTGTCTGATGAATTTCGGTCATATTAACTACAGACTAATTATATAGAAAGCTTGATTAAATTTTACATACGTGAGCATCATCGAACAAACCTAAAATGTCTTGATTGTATTTATAAAACATTTTAGGCGCTTATTTCTACCAAATAATCTGATAACTATTACCAAATCAATTAATAACTTTTCTTTGTACAATTTGACATTATAATTATCAAATATCTCATTAAATTATCAAATAATTTGGTTTTATCAAATCATTTAATTGGACCAACTAATATAATAATTTTCTTTTTCTAAATATTTAGTAATCATTATCAAATGATCGATTACTATTATTGTTTAATAATACTATATATTATCAATATTTTGTCTATATATTCAACAAAATATTTAATATTTAACTATTACTTTTTTCTCAGTAGACTAAATATAATTTAAAAACTTTTATACATGAAAAAGAGAAAATTATATATTTAAAATTACTATAATGTTGTAGAAGCTACGGATACTATCATGACAATTACAAATTTAAATGCTATAGCTATTTTTTTAAAAATAATAATGCAACGTAATTTTTACACTTTTTCAAATTTTTTACAAAATCAAAAAGTGAATAAAAGTTAGTATTATAAAGATAAGTAAAATTTAATATAAAATTTTCTCCGTGTACGTTAGAATATCTCGAATATTTAACGATTGAAAATTTATATTCGAAATTATACAACAATTCAAACTTAATTAAAGTGGCACATGGTATATTATCTTAAATTAAAATCCGAATCGGGAGATTTTTCGAGTTTGTTGTACAAACTCGTGTTCGTTGATTCCGGATACATGTTTGCGGACGAACGTGCATTCGCCAACAAGAAAAAACAAATTGTATTGACAGCGATTATAGGACACAGGAAAACAATAATTCTGTCATTGCAGCTCGTTTTTACGAATTCAATAGCAGAGACGGACTCCGGCGATTTTCGTGCCACGTGTTGCGCGCGTATTGTGCACGCAGCATGCACGGTCGCCTTCCAGGAGGATTTTCGCGAGATCTGCGCTTGAATGATAGAGCGGCGCGCGGATGGAGGACGATAACGCTGGCATTACGAATTTATACTAAACCCTCGCTCGAATTTCAGACTCTCGCTCTCGTCCGTCCTGCTAACATTTTAGAGACGGCTGCCATGGTTCCACCCGCGCTGCAATTCATACCGCCTGGTATTTAATGCTGAACGCGAAGGATTTATTTTTGTGCTTCGCGAAGGTGAGAGAATGTTGCATACGCTCGACACGGATAATGTTGATTCTCGATCCCACACTTCATCATGTGCTAAAAGCTTTCTCGGTGCTGCTTCACAGCTCGCGATGTTTGGCGAACTCCTGTACGTTCAGAGAAAGCAGAATGATTCGTGACAACTCTGAAACTGAAATATCTACTCGCAAATACTGGTTTCATAAAGTTGTGAGAATAGCAGAAGGGTTGTACTGAAAACTACTGAATCGTAGATTCAACAAATGTGACGTAATATATTGTATTGTATACATATAATATTTGTGCCTGTGGTAAAAATTGTTAGTTCGAAATATTATACTTATTTCATTGTCGTTCGTGTAGATTATTATAATAGTTATAAAATAACAGTTATAAAATAACAGCAAGAAATTTATTTTATTATGACAATTATATTTTTTCATTTTATGCTTATTTTTACCAATGTAGATTAACTTTAATCTCGATTAAACTTACTCTTCATTTTTTTCCGAATCTTAGACTAAAAATATTGAGGAGTAAGTTAAACTGATATTAAAGTTGATCCACATTGGTGGAAATGGATATTTTTCTTATTGTTAGATAAGTTATTATACTATAACGACACAAAGAAATTGCCGATTGATAGATTTACTAAAAATATCCCCTTATTTCTTTAAAACTAATTCTTGCACTTTATTTATATTGATAAAAAAAATATTATCTGTTCAGATAATTAAACAAGTAAAAATTCATAATTTATATACTTGTTTCTATGCAAAATTAGCTAAAAACGAAAGATGAGAAAATAAAATTTTTGCATTTCTTTTGCAAATTGCATAGTTTAAATAGTTAAATAGTTAAAATAACAACGGCTGTATTATTCATAATATTACATCATTTGTAGTTTTCTTCATTATATTTATTTATATTTTTACTTTTTCTTTTGTTTTTTTTTCATAATATAGTTTTAAATATAAAATATGGGTGCAGCATACACTGTTAAATCTATAGTGCCAAATTTTACCTAACGTGAATCGCCACTGCTCCTATTAAATATATATATTATTTTATACTAAAACAATGGTTACATTTGACATTATACAGTGTCAATTTAAAACTATAGTATCAAATTGACACAATATAGTGTCAAATTTAACTCGCTTTGATAAAAAATAACGATATATTTAATAGGAGCAGTGGAGGCGATTAACGTTAGATTAAATTTGACACTATAGATTTAACAATGTACTCTCCAGCACATCTGTCTGACAGACCATAAGCTAACTTATCTTTACAATGTTGCAATATCAATCCTATCGGAGTTGAAAGCAATCGTGAATTTATGAATTTTAAAGAAAGAAATTGTTGCGTTATATGTATGCGTTTACAGAACAATACAACGAACACATATAAATCAATAAAAAAACGTTTTATATTGAAGTGAAAAGATTCTAGAAAATCTTATATATATTCACTATAGATATTTTGTACAGATGACTCCTGTGAAAGAAAAAGAACAGAAATATGTGGCATTATTGTCTATTGTTCAGTTTTGAGAACCATTTTGTCAGACGCTCATTTTTGCTTATCTTATGAAAAAGTTAATTAATGCAAAATTGCAAATATTTATTATAAAAACTGCTATATTATTTGATAGAAGACACTACCCAGTTTGTATTTATGTTTCTAAAGCTTTATTAGCCTTTATGAATTATCAAAATCAAAATGATATGTCGGTATCTTTCTCTACACTTTTTGTATCGATAATACATTCATTAACTGAAAATTATAAAATTTACGCATAAATATTATTAAGTAGAAAATATTATTAATCATAAAAATCCGCCTTACTCTAAATAACTCTCTTTGCTTATTTTTCTTAATATATATATATACTTTTTTTTACACAAGTATTTTACGTTAATATTCTTTATGATCTGTGCCCTGTTTATTAGAAAAATTCATTTGCTTTATACCCATAACTTGTTCATTTTTCTTACTGCAATTAACTTTATAATGTATAATAGAATTGCCGTGTTGTATTTCTTCTCAACTTTCTGCCATTACTGATACTATTTTCTTCTATGAATGCATATTGAAACTATACTGTTTTACAAAAATTCGAAGTTTCTGAATTTTTTAATTTCAGCATCTTAAAGCTTTGAAATTTTAATCTTAATGACATTTTCGAAATGTCTATTTAAAAATATTTTTTTCAATTCAAATTTAATATATATTTAATAGAAGGTTATCATTATAATTTAATATGATTATTGTAACATTTTGAATATTTTCTAAAAATAAACGCTATGATATAGTAGATTTATGATATTTAATCTATCTTTGGGAATGCATGGGAAAAACGAATCCTTTTCAAAGACGAAAAATTTTTACTTCTTTTATCTTTTTCTTCTTTCTAGCACTTAAAGATAAAGGTGGAACACGGTAAAGAAGAGTCTTTCTTCTTTTGCTCATTTTTTGTAAGTGCACATCTTGATCCAGCTTTGATCGTAAAGCCTTTTTGCGAAAAACAGAAAGAAAATGGCCGCAAGAAAAGAAAGAAACTTTATGGCGATCTGAGTTTTATCATTGTGATATATAGACGTTGCTCTTTCTCAACACTTTCTCTTTTTTATCTGTTTGTACTTTATGCATCAGATTATTATTACGTTCGAAGTGACTCAACTAAAGAAGTTTTTTCATTGAAAACTCGAATGACAATTTATTTTATTTCCCAATACCCTCATATCCGATAAGTTACATAAAAAAATAAAACATTGATTTAATAAAAATAGGGAATAATAAAACAGTTTAAAATTTAGACTAATTTTTTTTTAATTTTTTTCAAAATAACTATTTTTAATAACTTGGATATTCGGAATTTCTGAATTTTCAGCCTTTGGGAAATCATAGACATTCCTGAAATTGCTTCAAACATTCTTGGACTTGTAGAAATTCTTAGAATTTGGCAACTCTCTCTTGGGAGCTTTAAAAACCCAAGATCTTGCAAGTTCAGCCTCTTAGAATTTTTCATCTTACTAGAATTTGAACGCTAGGCATTTTTAAATATTTGAAAAAATAAATCTTTCAAATTCGGTGCATATATGCACGACATTCCATAAAATATTAATTAATCGCTTGCATACCCATTGCGTTATTGTACATCGATTGCGAGAGAAAAGTATATTTGATTTTTGATTATTATTGCATATTGAAATAATTATGATAAACAGTTACATTTTCATAGTTATTACTGCAATGCTATAATGTTAGATAATAACTATGCGATAATAATTATGCGTACGCTCTATATACATATATATATATATATATATATATATATATATATATATATATATATATATATATATTTATTTTTTTATATATAAATAAAATTATTATTTTGACATTGAATATTAATATA
>Ga0157364_1009532_pt1 | contig 10025 bp, 8 predicted proteins | sample AttsexASBM2_FD_111476 | JGI IMG/M metagenome (GOLD analysis project Ga0157364, IMG submission 111476) | Fungus gardens microbial communities from leaf cutter ant in Ribeirão Preto, State of São Paulo, Brazil - Atta sexdens ASBM2 | ecosystem: Host-associated > Fungi > Mycelium > Unclassified ... | reverse complement strand
CCAAAAATAAAAGCTTTATTTTCAAACTGCTCTTATAAAGTCCCTTTACTTTTTTTATTTCAGCAAGTAAAATATTGTGAATTTTTTATTTATGAAGTGAAATGTAATGAATATGTACAGGCGGCTTTCTTTTGAAAAGATATTATTAGCAGCATTTTTCCTTCTTGGCCTTATCTATGTAGGTAATACATGGAGTCCGTCTTCTTACGGCTACTTCCTGCAACAGCATCAGCCTGATAATACAGGCATTGTTTGGGGAGAGCCTCGGGCCATACGTTCAGATGAATGGGCTGTCGTTACACCGCTTACTCAGGCTACAGTTAATAATAAATTTGAACGTTATAATAAAACCTCATTCTATAATGAAGATCTTAGAATAAATTATGGTCTGCCCATATTTGACTGGGGGCTAATATTTAAACCGACTATGTGGGGTTATCTTTTCTTCAAACCTGCTTTTGCATACTCACTACATTGGTATTTGATTTTTACCCTTTTTATCTTTGGTTATTTCAAGCTCTTTAATCGACTTGGCTTAAATAAGCTGGTTAGTTTAAGCGCCAGCTTTACTCTTTTCTTTAGTACGATAAGTCAATTTTGGTGGAATGAAAAAGGGCCAGTATTTGCATTTTTTCCCTGGATCGTTTACTGCCTGCTTATTAAAGCAAGGCCCGCGATAGTACTTCCTCTAATTTATTGGCTAAGTTGTTCATGGCTAATTACGGATTTTTATCCACCTTACGTCATCTCTTTAGGCTTTGTCGGTGGTGTTTTCTTTTTGGCTTATGGCTCACAGTGGTTTAGTGTAAAAAAAATCATCCCTCTGGGCATAACTCTTGGTTTTGCTATAATAACAACATTACTTTATTTGAAAGATTATCTTTTAAATACCAGTAAAACGGTTTACCCCGGGCATCGTAGCCTTTCAGGAGGAAGTCTTAGCTGGAGTGAATGGTTTTCTCAGTTCTTTCCATTTTCGACCTTCAATAATAAATTTGAGGTTTTCAGTGCAACCAATATTAGTGAGATTGGTGCGGTAGGCGTACCTCTTTTACTCCTTCTTTTAACTCATCTCGACTTTAAAAATCCTGTTAAATCTGTTCCAGAAAAACGGGTTAAGTTGAGCATTTATCTTTCTCTGATTGCGCTTGCATTCATGTCTTTATGGATGCTGGCTCCTGTACCAGCATGGCTGGGGAAAATGTTTTTATGGGATAATGTACACCCTGTCAGAATGAAATACGCTGCGGGTATTATGTTAACCTTCCTTACGCTGATTTTCTCAAAATATGCTAATTTTGTGGTCAACGCCAAAAGGTTCGCAATTTATTTCTCGGTCATTTTTATTGGTTGGTTTGCGACTAAAATTAATTATGCTCATGTAAAAGTAGATGGTGATTTTTTCGCTAACAGCAAAGGTTTATATCAGGATTTATATTTTATTCCTGGATTGGCTATTGCCTATTTACTTATAAAACGTTTCAATTTTAAAGTGGTTACAGCATTTGCGTGCTGTTCTGCCATTGCATCAGCTTCGGTTACACTATCATTTAACCCCTTACAGTCGGCAGAAGTGATTTTTGGATCGCATCAAAAAATAAAAAATGAGCTTGATGCCTATGTTGATAAAGAAAACAATCTCCTGGCCGTTTCAGGATATCCCGGAGCAACCTTGAATGGGCTTGGCTATCGCTCTGTCACACACGTCACCGCTGTGCCGGCACTAGCACTATGGCGTAAATATTTTCCGGGAATGGAAGAAAATGATTTTATTACTATTTTCAACCGATATTCGCACATTCATCTTGAAAATATTGCAGAACCTTATTCGCCACAACCGGATGTTGTCAGTATACCCTTAAGGTTGTTTAGTAAAAATTATTATTACCCTGAGAGTAACCAGGGAAAGGTTATTCCTCTGAAAGCAGGCGGTCGTTTTTCTGGTATTATAAAAGCCCTTCCTGCCGGGAAGATGCAAAGGTTTTCGCCTTTAATTGGTAATTATAATAATACTGCTAATGGCATACTTACCGTGAAGGTATGCAATAACAATAATTGCAAAGAGGCGAGCATCGATCTGGAGAAAACGGTCGACAATGCCTATGCACAACTTACTTTATCATCTCCTCTAATAATTGAACCTGATTCTTTAACCAGTTATGAGTTTGAGTTGGAGTCAGCATCGGATAGCTCGATAGTGCTTTGGGGATCCGAAAACAAAGTTGATTCAGCTACGTCAGGGAAAGCGGTCAATCAGCAAAATAATTTAATACCTAATCTGGAAGTTCAATATGGAAAGTAAAGCTAATACTAACGCTATGCGTAACCAAACGAGTACCTATCGTGGCAATACTATTGCTGTGATTCTTCCTTGTTATAATGAAGAGTTAGCGGTAAAAAGTGTTGTTGCTAATTTCAAAAAGTATCTTCCTGAAGCTATTATTCACGTATTTGATAATAATTCTCAGGATAAAACACGTGAATTAGCCTCGGAGACTGGGGCTGTGGTACATCTTGTTACCCATAAAGGCAAAGGCAACGTGGTAAGAAGGATGTTTGCTGACGTCGAGGCTGACATTTATATCATGGCTGACGGCGACGATACTTATGATGCGGCATCTGCGCGTCGTCTGGTAGACGTTCTTTTGGACAAACGGCTTGATATGGTTGTTGGCCGTAGGGAAGAACAAGGAGAAAAGAGCAGCGCAACTTATCGTTCAGGCCATCGCTGGGGTAACAGAATGCTTACAGGAGCGGTAATGAGTATATTTGGCGGGCAGTTTACCGATATGCTTTCTGGATATCGTGTCTTTTCAAGGCGTTACGTAAAATCTTTTCCGGCGTTGGCTAAAGGGTTTGAAACGGAGACAGAACTGACGGTACATGCACTTGAACTTCGTATGGCTTATGGTGAAGTAGCCACGCCTTACGGCGCCAGACCTGAAGGTTCAGAAAGCAAACTATCAACCTATAAAGATGGTTTTAAGATTCTGAAAACCATTATTAATCTGTATGTGAGTGAAAGACCATTAATGTTTTTCTCCTTGGTCGCGCTGGCATTATCCTCACTCTCTCTACTGCTTTTTTCCGGTGTTTTTGTCGAGTACCTCGAAACCGGATTAGTTCCACGCCTGCCTTCAGCACTTTTATCCGTGGCACTGATGTTAGCCGCTATCATTTCTTTCTTTAGCGGTCTGGTTTTGAATACGGTCACTTTAGGGCGTAACGAAACTAAACGGTTAATTTATTTATCAATTCCTCAAACGCAGCCTGTAGATAGTGATGAAAGTAATTAAGGAAATCATTGTTTTTGGTCTGGTAGGCGCGTTAGGGTTTATGATAGACGCGGCGGTGCTTTACCTGCTCAAATCTTCACTCGGCCTCTATCTTGGTCGTGCGATATCTTTTTTCTGTGCTGTGATCGTTACCTGGATCCTGAATCGCTCTTTAACCTTTAAAGGCGAAAAGCGTAAGAGAAGGCTGGTTTTTGAATTTATGCATTATATGGTCTTAATGCTTATAGGCGGGTTATTTAATGTAGGTACATATTATTTAATGGTTCACCAAAGCGAACTGGTAAAAATTTATCCCATTATTGGCGTCGCTGCAGGAAGCATTATTGGTATGTTTGTTAACTTCTCAACAAGTCGGCTTATGTTTTACGCTAAAACGGCACGATAATTTTAAAAGCGCCATGACATTCAATGGCGCCTTTTTTCCTGTACTACAAAATGTAGAAGCTCAAACCCCCAGCCTGTCTCTTAATGCATACCAGGCCGCGCCGATCGCCGTCAGGGGCACGCGCAGGCGACGGCCGCCAGGAAAGGGCAGATGCGGCAGCCGGGCAAAGGCGTCGAAGCGCTTCGGCGCGCCTTTTAACGCTTCGGACACCAGCTTGCCCGCCAGATGTGTCCAGGTCACGCCGTGGCCGCTGTCGCCCTGCAGATAAAACACGCCGTTCTCCAGCCGTCCGATCTGCGGCATCCTTGATAGCGTCAGTAAAAAATTTCCGCTCCAGGCATAATCAAACTTTATCCCTGCCAGCTGCGGAAAGGTTTTCAGCAGCCTGGGACGGAGCAGCTCTTCAATGTTATCCGGTTCACGCGCGCCGTAGGTAACGCCGCCGCCATACAGCAGACGGTTATCGGCGGTCAGACGATAGTAATCCAGCAGGTAGTTACAGTCTTCTACACAATAGTTATCCGGCAGCAGCGCCAGCGCTTTATCGGTGGAAAGCGGTTCTGTGGCGACAATCTGCGAGCCGCAGGGCAGGCTTTTACGCGCCAGCCTTGGTTCCAGATGCGGAGCCAGATAGGCGTTGCCAGCGAAAATAACGTATTTCGCCAGCACGCTGCCCCGACCTGTGGCAACGCGATGAGGCGCGCCGTAGGTGACGGCGGTAACTTCCGACTCTTCATAAATTCTGCCGCCGTGGCGCCGGATTGCTTCCGCTTCACCCAGCGCAAGGTTAAGAGGATGCAGGTGACCGCCGCTGCGATCCAGCAGGCCGCCGACGTAGCGTTCACTGGCAATCTTACGTCGGATGCCCAGCTCGTCCAGCAGCTCCAGCTGGTGATTGCCATACAGCTGCCAGCGCTGCTGCTGCTGCTTCAAATGAGCGAACTGGCGTTTGTTTAGCGCGGCGAAAATGCCACCGGGTCGGTAGTCGCAGCTGATAGCGTAGCGGTCGATACGGTCGCGGATCACCGCCGCGCCTTCAAACATCATACTGCCGAGTAGCTGCGCGCTCTCTTTGCCGTAGCGCCGCTCAATAACATCGACGTCGCGGCTGTAAGAGTTGACGATCTGACCGCCGTTGCGGCCGCTGGCGCCAAAGCCGACTCTGGCCGCTTCCAGCACCACGACGTCATAGCCGGCTTCCGTCAGGTAGAGTGCGGATGAAAGACCGGTAAACCCGCCGCCAATAATACAAACGTCGCACTGAATATCATCCATAAGCTGAGGCCATGGAGCGTGAGGATTTGCCGTGGCGGCGTAATAGCTCTGCACATGTTCCATCTCTCCCTCCGAAAAGCCTGACGCGGCGTCTGTTAAAAAGTGGTTGGCGTATGCGCGCTGACAATCCGGCAAGGCTGCGCGGAGGTATTGGTAAAGCTGTGCGGATGGCCGGTATCGATTGCGTAGCTCTGCCCGGCCTTAAGCTGGTAGTGCTGACCGTCGATGGTCAGCGTGATCTCGCCTTCCAGCAGCGTGCCGATCTCTTCGCCCTGATGACGAATTTTTTCCCCGGTGGTCGCGCCCGGCTCATAGGTTTCCAGCATCATTGCCAGCGTGCGATCGGGATTGCCGTTATGGATTAGCTTCAGCGAAACGCCCTGACTGCCGATATCGATCAGCTCGTCTGCTTCAATCACCACTTTCGGCCTGGCTCTCTGTACCGGCTCGGAGAAAAATTCAGAGAGCGAAAGGTTATAGACTTTCAGCAACTTCTGCAGTGTGCCAATCGCCGGGCTAACCTTATCCTGCTCAATAGTGCTGATTGCGCTGTGGGTCAGGCCGGAAAGTTCTGCGACGCGCCGCTGCGACAGACCAAGCTGCTGACGAATTTCTGCCAGGCGGCGGCCAGGGGCCAGAGAGATATCGCTCATGGCATGGCTTCCATCTGCGATGCGCGCGCGCTTTCCGGTAATCTCTGACCGGTTGTCAGATAATGCGGTAGGGCGGCGCAAGCATGACTTCGCGCCTTCCGCATGACTTTACTTGCCATGCAGCCTCGACACATTATTACGCCAATCAAAGGGTTGTTCGAAATAATGCCCATCCCGACTCTCCATCCTGTTTCTGTGAGCAATTAAAGGCGGTATCAGCGCTATCCTGCCAATCTGGCATTCTGCCGGGCAATATGCAAAAGATTTTGCCTGGAAAATAAACTTATCTTTAACATTTGCCGCCCGCAAAGGTTGGCGCTATGTTAAAAAGGTGGCGCTTATTTTGAGCGACGCACATTAACCGGCAGGCTCAGCGAAGGCGGGTGGCATCATGACCAATATCGTCGAAGTGGAAGACTTTACGCGGCATAGTGAAGAACAACGAACCAGCGCGTTCCAGCTTGAAGTGGAAACTTATCTGGAACGCTATCCTGAAACGCAACATGTTGATGTTTTGCTGAATGATTTAAACGGTGTTTTTCGCGGCAAGCGCCTGCCGGTAGCCAGTCTGTTCAGGCTGGAAAAAGGCTGCTACTTTCCCGCTTCCGTCTTTGCGATGGATATTCTCGGCAACACGGTGGAAGAGGCCGGGCTGGGCCAGGCGCTGGGCGAACCGGACAATCTCTGTTTACCCGTCGAAGGCACGCTTACTCCCTCCGCTACCGACCCGCAGCGCCTGGCGCAGGTTTTACTGACCATGCGCAATCAAGATGGTACTCCCTTTGACGTTGAACCCCGGAATGTCCTGAATCACCTTTGGCAGCAGTTACGCAATCGGGGACTCTTTCCGGCGGTAGCGGTAGAGCTGGAGTTCTATCTGGTGGATAAAAAACGCGATGCGGAAGGCGCTATTCAGCCTCCCTGTTCGCCAGGCAGTGAAGAACGCAACCGGCAAAGCCAGGTCTACTCCGTGGACAACCTTGACTGCTTTTCCGCCGTGCTAAACGATATCGATCGTCTGGCCAGGCTACAGGGCATCCCGGCCGATGGCGCGCTGGCCGAAGCGTCGCCCGGCCAGTTTGAAATCAACCTCCACCATACCCGCAACGTGCTCAGCGCCTGCGACTATGCCGTGCAGATGAAGCGGCTTATCCGGCAGGTAGCCGAGAACCATGGTAGGTACGTCACTTTTATGGCGAAACCTTATGAAGCCTGGGCGGGCAGCGGGATGCATGTGCATATCAGCCTGCTGGACGCCGCTGACCATAACGCTTTTATTACCGATGACGGCAGCGACTCGCCGCTGTTGAAGCGGGCGCTGGCTGGCATGATCGATCTTATGCCTGCCTCTATGGCGCTGTTGGCGCCTAACGTTAATGCTTATCGCCGCTTTATGCCGGAAGCTTTTGTGCCTCTACAGGCATCGTGGGGACACAATAACCGCACGGTCGCGCTGCGCATTCCCTGCGGCGAAGCGGAAAACCACCGCGTGGAATACCGTGTCGCGGGCGCGGACGCTAATCCTTATCTGGTGGTCGCCGCCGTACTGGCAGGAATTCTGCACGGTCTTGACCACCAGCTGCCGCTGCCGTCGGCGATTACCGGCAACGGTCATGAAGCTGAAGGGCTGCCGCTACCGATCAGGCAGAGCGACGCGCTGGATGAATTCGCTCACAATCAGGCGCTGCAGAAGCTGTTGGGCGAACGTTTCGGCTTTGTCTGGCACAGCTGCAAACACCACGAGCTGAAACATTTTGAGCGCCTGATCACCGCGACGGAAATCGACTGGATGTTGAAAAACGCCTGATCTTACCCGTAAAGAATTGGTTATGATGGCCTTAAAAACTTGTATTCTGCTTTACAGCCAGGCAAAATATCCCGGTAAACAGATAACCGACGCTTCCTGCGCCGGTTATTTTTTTTGCACAAAAAAACCAAAGGTTAAGAGGCCGGCTTCGCCGGACTGATACACACTGACAGGGTCATTTTGAGGAAATAAAAATGGGGCAACATTTCATTACGCCGGCCGCAGCCGGTAAACATTTGCGCGACGACTACGGCGCAGCGGCAGCCATCACTTTAACGCCTGCCTGCTTTACCTCCCCAAATAAGAACAACGCTCGCATAAAGCGAAGTTTCCCTGTGGTTCAACCCAGAAAGGTTGATGCTATGGGGAGGCTGAATCATGTCGCATAATGCCCAGACCTCTGCGCCGCACTCACGCGCGCACCTGAAAAAAACGCTGACTCTGATGCCTGTAGTGATGATGGGCCTGGCTTATATGCAGCCAATGACCCTGTTCGATACCTTTGGCATCGTTTCTGGCCTGACCGATGGTCACGTAGCTACCGCCTACGCCTTCGCGCTAATCGCGATCCTGTTTACTGCGCTGAGCTATGGCAAGCTGGTTCGCCGCTTCCCGTCTGCCGGCTCGGCCTATACCTACGCCCAGAAAGCCATCAGCCCACACGTCGGCTTTATGGTGGGCTGGTCCTCGCTGCTGGATTATCTGATCATGCCGATGATCAATATCCTGCTGGCGAAAATCTATTTTGAAGCGCTGGTGCCGGGAATTCCTTCCTGGATTTTCGTGGTGCTGCTGGTCGGCTTTATGACGCTTTCTAACCTGAAAGGCATTAAAACCGTCGCTAATTTTAACAGCGTCATCGTAGTGCTGCAGATGGTGGTGATGGTCGCTATCACCGGCATGGTCATCTACGGTGTGGCGCACGGCGAAGGCACCGGCACGCTGGTCAGCAGCAAGCCGTTCTGGTCTGAGCAGGCTCACGTGGTGCCGATGATTACTGGCGCGACTATCCTGTGCTTCTCGTTTTTGGGCTTTGACGGCATCAGCTCGCTGTCGGAAGAAACCAAAGATGCCGGACGCGTGATCCCGAAAGCGATCTTTTTGACTGCCCTGATTGGCGGCGTGATCTTTATCGTGGTCTCCTACTTCCTGCAGCTTTACTTCCCGGATATTTCGCGCTTTAAAGATCCGGACGCGTCACAGCCGGAAATCATGCTCTACGTGGCGGGCAAAGCCTTCCAGTTCGGCATTCTGATTTTCTCCTGCATCACCGTGCTGGCTTCCGGCATGGCGGCGCACGCGGGCGTTTCCCGTCTGATGTATGTGATGGGCCGCGATGGCGTGTTCCCGGAGCGTTTCTTCGGCTATATCCATCCGAAATGGCGTACGCCGGCGCTGAACGTGATTCTGGTTGGCGTCGTTGCGCTTTCCGCTATTACTTTCGATCTGGTGACGGCGACGGCACTGATTAACTTCGGCGCGCTGGTGGCCTTTACCTTTGTTAACCTGTCGGTGATCTCGCAGTTCTGGATCCGCGAAGGGCGCAACAAGACGCTGAAAGATAACATCAACTTCCTGCTGCTGCCGCTGTGCGGCGCGCTGACGGTTGGCGCACTGTGGATTAACCTGGAAGAAAGCTCGATGATTCTGGGACTGGTCTGGGGCGCGATTGGCCTGGTCTACCTGGCCGTGGTCACGCACCGCTTCCGCAAGCCGGTACCGCAGTACACCGAAGAGCCGATGTAAGCGACGATCTCACATCGCCATAAAAAAGGGCGCGGTATGAAAACCGCGCCCTTTTTCGTCTGCGTTAGCGGACAACAATCAGGAAACCAGCTCGCGGGCGTATTCGAACAGCGCTTTTAGCTGGGTCATTTTCGCCTGATCGCCTTCATACTGATTGAACAGCATCTCCAGCTCCTGAATATAATCCTGCACCCGCTGCGGGTTCAGCATCTCGCGGCGGTGCTGCAGCCAGCGATTTTGTTCGGCTTCATCCAGCGTGCCGGGGAAGTTGCGCGCGCGATAGCGGAACAGCAGTTTCTCAATACGCTTATCGTTAAAGGTCAGATCCAGCGCGGGCAGGTTTTCGGGCGATGTCTGCCGGATGATATTCATCGCGTTGCGATCCGCATCGCTGAAAAAGCCGTCGTAAAGCTGGGCGTCCACATCTTCTGAAGCGACAAACGGCTCCGCTTCCGCGTAAAGCGCCACTACCTTTTCCCGGATCTCAGGATGCTGACGCAGCAGGGCCAGGTTATCCAGACAGCGCTGGCGATCGATTCCCAGGCGTTCGGCGTCTTCCGGCCGCAGCGTATTGGCGGGCGCGACGACCGGGCATTTATTAATATGCAGCAGTTTAATCGGCACGGGCGCGGCATCGCCCAGCTCTTCCCGGCGGGTATATAGCCTTTCGCGCATGGCATCGGCGTCCAGCTCCAGCAGCGGCGAGATATCCTGAGCAAGGTCGCAGGTAATCAGCGCGTTTTTGTTAGTCGGATGCCAGGCCAGCGGCGCTATCCAGCTGGTATTGCCGCGCTGCGCGCCGAACATGCCGGAGATATGCATCAGCGGCTTCATCTGCGGGATATCAATCAGCGTCATAATCT
>Ga0157364_1009531_pt1 | contig 10027 bp, 11 predicted proteins | sample AttsexASBM2_FD_111476 | JGI IMG/M metagenome (GOLD analysis project Ga0157364, IMG submission 111476) | Fungus gardens microbial communities from leaf cutter ant in Ribeirão Preto, State of São Paulo, Brazil - Atta sexdens ASBM2 | ecosystem: Host-associated > Fungi > Mycelium > Unclassified ... | reverse complement strand
TCTGAAACATGTTTGACTTCAATATGACATCAAATCCCTGCAGTTATTTGGCCTTATTTGTGCCCAAGACACTGTCAGTAGTTTGATACTTTATAATAGACTTAATTCCACCAAAAGTCCATAATTATTTCACTTTATTTGAATTAAAATCTGTGGTCATATTCATTTTTGTCCATTGCCTAATTATCTCCTTCAAACTCCACAAATTTACTCAGACTTTATATAGAGTTTTCCCCTCTCCAAATCTGAACTCCTATATAGTATTTCACTAATGAAACACTTACTTGGAGATCTGTTTTAGTTACTCCTTTTGTTATTTTATATATTTAAGGCTGGTGACCTCTTTGTAATAGCTAGCCTGATAATCAACTAAAGTTGATGCTAAATCTCTAGTGTCAATGGCAATGTACTTTACTTCTCTCTATCACAAAATGAACTACTTACTTATTTGTGATATCTGAACCTTGGGTACACTCTCAGAGGTTTAGGAGTGATTCAGAAGTTCAATAATGATGACAATGATGATTAAGATCAATATAAAGAATAAAGGATAAAGATTGATATAAATTGATGTTGTTAAGTCTGAGGTCTAGTCTTCAGATACAGAAGTATATATACAAAAGAGTGATGGTCTGTGTGCAAGCTGTTGCCATCACATGATCAAAACTTGTACCTGATAGGAGCTGTCATCTGTCATAGCAGCCATAGCAGCTGTCAGGCTAATTTTAGAAGGTAACTAATTATGTCACTATATTGATATGCTTGTATCTTTATGGATACTTATTGCTTTGGGATATACTATATAATATTGGAAATAGTTTGGTAAGCACTTTCCAATACAAGCTCAATCATGTGAATTCACCAGCTATTCATGAGATATTAGCAGACAAAGCTTTTACAGCTACTGATGGCCTGATATCTTAGTCATTTGTTATTGCTTTTGTATATCCCGTATATGTGCGGATAGCCTTTATTTGGGGCTTCCCAGCGCAACTTAGTTTGTGAAAATCGGTCTACTGGTTGTGGAGATACAAGCTGAATAAAGTTTGTGACAGGAGATGAATGTCTTTTTAAGAGAGTTGAAAGCATCATAATAAAAGAAGTTGAAATTCCACAGAATGTCTATTTGGGTAAGGCATGTCAATAGAATAACAATGTCCAAATAGTTAAAGATGAACCAACAATAAAAATTAGTGAAACCTAAAAAAGATTAAATATCCTTGACTTTCTTGGACTCTAGCTAGTTTTGAATAATCTTCACTTTGTCATCAGACATGTTAAGACTAGAAGGAGAAAAGATGTATCTCAGATACTCTACTAACTTGGAGTAAAATTCATATTTCTCTACTTTAGCATAAAGACCAGCCTTGCAGAGATACTTGAGTACTTTTTTAACATGCTGGTGATGTTCTAACATGTTATTTGAGTAGATAAGTATATCATCCAGATAGATTATAACACAGTTATCCAAAATGTCAGAGAAAATGTCATTCATAAACTGTTGAAAGGCTATAGAAGCATTGGCAAGACCAAAAGACATTACAGACCATTCAAATGATCTGTAGCATGTTCTAAAAGCAATCTTCCATTTATCACCATTGGTGATATGAACCAAATGGTAAGCATAGTGAAGATCTATCTTTGAATAAACCTGAGCTTTGTGAAGTGAGTCCAGTAAATTGGAAATAAGCAAAAGTAGATAGCAATCTTTTTTGGAAATATAGTTAAGACTACAGAAGTTAACACAGAGGCGTAGTGAACTATATTTCTTCTTAACAAATAGGACTGGTACACTATACAGAAATGAGGTTGGTTGGATAAAATCCATATTGAGATTTTTCTCAATGAATTCCTTGAAAGTTTCTTGTTTAGATGCTAAAAAAGAGTATATAGAGCCAATCAGAGGCTGAGAACCTTCTTCTAGATTGATTTTGAGATCATAAGGATAATGAAAAGCAAGAACTTCAGCTTTAGATTTGCTAAAAACATTGGTGAATTTGTAATATTCAGAAGGGATATTGGAAAGGTCAGGAGCTTCTGCAAGTTTTGCAGAGTTAGTCTAAATGCCCAAAAAATAAGAACAGAGTTTAAAATCACTAGAGCCTAGAAGTTCTGATGTGCATAAGAATGCTGTACCACTAATGATAGTGATGTTAGATTACTTGGAGTTAGACATAGAGGTCTCAGATGTAGATATGGAAACCACAGAGTCTAATGATTGTAAAGAGTTGTTAAGAGATGATAGAAATGCCAATAGTATGTTGGCCATAATACAAGAAGGAGCAAGATTTTCCCATAAAGATAGATAGAAGTTTATTGATATATTTATCCAGTCAATCAGTAGATTGTGTTGAGTAAGCCAGTTGTATCCAAGGATCAAAGAGTAGGAAGAATCAAGCAGAGTGATATAAAAGTCAAGATTCATACAATCATCAGTAGGAACAATTATGGGCAAATTAGCAATTTCAGAGATAGTGTTGTTTGATGGTTCATCAAACAAGCAAAAAGCAACCAGAAGAGTTATAGATGTCTTCAAGTGGTAAGTATCCACAGATTTAGAGTTTACAAAACAATGAGTAGATCTAGAGTCAATAAGGGCTTGGAACAGGACTTTATTAAGATGATCTTGACCAAGAATCAAAGAAAAAGTGAGGGAAACAAAAAGTGAATAAGAATTGGAAAGAGCAGATGTGTTGAGTTAAACAAGACTTATTGCTGCACAGGGAAGTTCAATGTAGCCCTTAGTCTGTGCAGAGTTCTGGGAATTACTCTCTATTTTTCCAAGAGTTTCTCAGAAGCAGCTGTTAGAGGATTAGCAGTTGCTAAAGCACCACAGCTCTTGCAACAGAAGTCCAACTTGTGATTTCCTACATCACAATAGAGATATAGGTTGTTTTCAAGACACTTCTTATGCTCATCACTAGTCAACTTGCTATTGCTGGCCAGCTTGGAAAAGAGGTCCACCTATGGATAATTGGATTGTTTTTTAGGAGTGGAGAATAGAAATAATTTTGACAGAGATTGTTTAATAGATAAGGCTACCAAAGATGAGTTTGCTTTATTCTGGGAGACTGTGACATGACTGGAGGTGGAAGTTTTCTCTTACTTCTGAGAGTGAGACTCAAAAGTCTCTTTCTCTGCCTGCCTTGCATAGTGGTATTTGTAGTCACATTTCTAGTAGTAGTAATCAATAGCCATTGCAAAAGCATACATACTCTAAAATGAGATGGGTTTTTCTTGTTCCTAGGTGGAAATGGGATCCTTAATCTGATTTGGGAGTCCCTAGTAATAGTAGTGGTATAGTACACTATCCTTCCAACCTAATTGAGAGGCATAATACATGAAATCTACATTGTAAGTGGAAATCTTATTTCAGAACTTTATATGGAGATTATCTAGCATGTTGGCTGCTTTACCTATAAGGTCCAAGAGACCAAAATATTGATGTACCTCATCAACAAACAAGTTCCAGTCAAAGAGCCAGTCTTGCAAGATGCTCTAATTGTCAAGATTGTTGACAGTGGACTTTATTTTATTTTTTCTTTTCACTTTATTTTACTTTACTTTACCTTTTCCTTTTTAATTTTCTATTTTTAGAACAACTCAGGTTAGGGTTTATCAGTTACGCTGTCACATAAGTCACAAATTGATGACATAGTCACAAGACTGATCATGGGACTTGGAAGAATGAAGTAGAAGATTCTGGAACAAAGTGATGTCATACAGCATGGACAACATATGCTGGCCTCATGCTATACTCATGGTTGTTTAGGGTAGGGTGCACAGTAGCTAGCATGGACCATGGGTAATAGTATATAAGGTAGACTACTTTGTATTAGGAACTCTATTGAGTTCTCTTGTGTTACTCAATACAAGAGTTGTCTTATTGCTTAACCCTTTGAGCTTTAAGTCATAACACTAATCTTTTTGGTTGAGGCCCATCTCAAACTAGTTCTGGACTACTTTAGTGAGATAGGTCATTACAAAGTTGATTTTCACAATGTCTATGTTGAATTGTACCAAATTAGTACAAAAGTAGAGATGATATTGGAATAAGAAATTATTAAGCTTGTTAGGTTCAGTGCTACTGAAAATGTTAGGAATGCAGACTTTAGTTTCTCTACCATTAGTATTAGAACTAGAAGTTTGATTAGCATTAAGTATATTTGTGAGTTGACCAAGTATGTTAGCCAATTGCTTATTAGTATTTTTTTCTATTGGAAATTGTGATCACACAACAGACAGACAGTGCAGTACATAAGCTGAAGCCAAGGTCATTCCACAAGTTTATATATCTCTGAGTCCATCTTGCAGACTTTCACCCCTGATGTGAACCATACCTAACAGTACTATCAGACTAGTGAATTACAGTGTAACTACTAGTTTTATATATAAGTACATACTATAGAAGATGCTCAGGGTTTCAGTAATATAGCCTTTATTACCCCAAGTGGAGGTTTCAGTGTCTCAATACTAAAAGGAGTATGACTTCACTATGGAAGACTGAGTTAGATAAGAGTATCTCTGTTATAGAAAGCAGAATCTCTGAACTGTTATACTAACATTGTGTGGGTGTATTGCAAGGAAGATGGGTTTTTTGGATTAGATATTGACAAGAGGTATCTTGTAGGGATATGTTTTCCAGATGGGTGGACTTGGCATATAACAACAACATGCACAACATATGTTGATCACATAGCTAATACATGGTTATTTAGGGTAGACTAAAGAAGTAGGGTACAGACCATCAGTAGTTAGTATATAAAGATAGATATATTATATTATCAACTCCATTAAATTCTCTTGTGTTAAACCCTAATACAAGGTTTTATCTTATTGTCTCACTCTAAGAACTTTGAGTTGTAATATAAAGACTATTCCAATTTATCTTCTATGTTCTTAAATAATACATAATCACTTATTCTGGACTTTCAAGACACTCTACTAAATCTTGGATAATGAGGTATGAACCATGTTTAACACTTTGCTATAAAAGATTGAGTACTCATAGAATTAAAGAGAAGAGTAACATTACTATGAAAGATAGGTTATAAGCAGAAATATTGCAAGAGAATAACACCACCATTAAAAAACAGATTGTAAATAGGATCTTACAGACTAATACTACTGCCATAAAAGACAGGCTATTTTTAGAGTTAGACTTAGTATATGATACAGAGCTCCTTAACACCAAACTCTATAAGCTTTCCTATCTCATAATATTACTAAACTCTACTATAAAACTAACAGACCCACTTAATATCTACTACTAAACCTTGTACTTGTACACTAACTCTCTAAAAAATCTCTAAAATCATTACTAATTGTTCTCTGTCAACATCAAGTACATCTTGCTTTTTTGAGTAATTGTTGTGGCAACTACTAGTTATAAAGACCAATAGTAATATAAGCAATAAATCTCAAGGTGGATATCAAGTGGAAATCATAAGAGAACTCAACAAGGAGTCCCTAATGTATTTCTATACTATTTATACAAAGTACTCATAGTCCATACTAATAATAAATATCTCTACCCTAATGTCCATGTATAGTCCATACTTTCACCATACAATCTCATGTCTTCTATAAAAACACCATGCTATATATATATATAATAGTGTAGTCATATGCCTCTTCATTGTCAAATAAAATAAAAATAAAAATAAAATATTAAATCAAGAAAAATAGATAAAAAGAAAAAGAAAAATGTTAGTGTCCAAGTGCACTATAAAAGTATCCCCCTCTTAAGGTTCCACCTCTAGAGAAACTTGTCTCCTCTTCCCCTATCTCCTTTTATTTCCATCTTGCCCAATTTCTCTCTAACTTCTTCAAATATTCATCCTCAAACTTGTTATTACTCTATCCAAACAAAATTCTTATCATATACTTTCCTGGTAACTCACTCTTCTTAAACTCCTCTGCCTCTAGATTCAATTCCATCTCCATTGCCTCTTGTTTTTCTTTTCTTTTTTCTATCTATCATACTTCTTCTTCTCTTATTTCTTTCTTAAATTTCTTTACTAAGTCCATCACATTTTTCAAATTTTCTAACCTCTCCCAAGTGTCTTTCTCTACTGTATAATTCTTCCATCTCACTAAATACTTTGGTCTCCCTCTTCTCTCTCATTTATCTAAAATCTTTTCTACTTCATGCTCTTTCTTTTCCTTTATCTCTACTGGAGAAGGTAAGATCTTCTTTTGTTCCTCTACCTACTCTTAATACTTCACTATCCTTCTCACATTAACCACTGGTTGTATTCTTAACAATGCCAGTAACTCTAACTCTACTACATTCTCTAATATAATTTTCTTAACTACATAAGATCCAATATATTCCTCTACCAACTTCTTTGTCACTCTCTTCATCAACTCCATCAGAAAGTCCTTCATACTTATCAACACTTTATCTTCTACTTTATTTTCTTCTATCTTCTTATTTTTATCTGCATATTTCTTCATCTTCTTTACAAACTCTTCTGTCTTCACATGCTTTTCCTTTTTTCTAATATTGAAGCCCATCCTTGGTTCTCTCCCATAGTTAACTTTAAATGTTAATGACTTCATTGCTGTATGTACTGTTGTAGCAACCACTAGACACAATGTCCAATGATCTCACTAACAAGTAAATCTCAGAGTTGGGATATAATATGGGAATTTCACAAGAGAACTTGACAAGGAGCCTCTTCTTAATTAGAGTCCTATTTATACAAAAGATTCATAGTCCATGCTACTAATATTTAACTCTGTCCTTATGTCTATGCTATGCTTCACCCTCATGTTTGCCTCATGTCTTACTCAAGGCTACCATGTGTACTCCATGTGCCCTAACATCATCTTCTAGTTCTTTCTACCATGTTCTATGCTTACGACATCATATTATGTGACCTGTCATGTGACCTCAATGTCATGTGTCTCTTCATTGTCCAAAAGAAAAGAAAAAGAAAAAGAAAACAAAATCCCTATAAAGTCAGAAAATAAAAGAAAAAGAAAATAAAAATTGTTTATGTCCAAAGCGTCCCATAACAGTTCCCCCCTTTTAAGGTTCCGCTTCCAGAGGAACTTCTTTTTTGTCCCCCCAGATTTCCTTACTTCTCTGCTCATCCCTCTTATTCCATTCTAAACTCTTTTCTAATTTCTTCATGTACTCCTTCTCTCCTTTCTTTCTTTTATTCTTCCACCTATTCCAATTCCTCTCCAACTTTTTCAAATACTCCTCATCAAATTTTTTATCATCCCACCCATATAACAACTTCACTGTATATCTTCCTGGCAATTCTCCTCTCTTGAACTCTTCCGCTTCTGGGTTTAACCTTATTTTCTTTCCTTTCTTCAGTCTTATTCTTTGTATTTCTTCCTCAAACCTTCTCTTCTTGAATTCTTCTACCTTTTCCATTACATTCTTCAGATTCTCTAATCCTTCCTATGTATTCTCTTCTACTGTATACCCTTTCCATTTTACCAAATACCTCATCTTACCTCTCCTTTCTTGTCTATCCAAAATTTCCTCTACTTCATATTCCTTCTCACCATCTACCTTAACAGGAGGTGGTGGAATCTCCTTCTGTCCTTCTACCTGCTCTCTGTACTTCACTTTTCTCCTTACATTAACCACCGGGTGTATCCTTAACGACGCTGGTAACTCCAACTCTACCGAATTCTCTGACACTATTTTCCTAACCATATATAGCCCTATGAACTCTTCTGTCAACTTTTTTGTTGCTCTCTTCATCAACTCCTTTGAAAAGTCTTTAGTACTAATCAGTATCTTGTCACCTACTCTATATTCTTCCGCCTCTTTCCTATTCCTATCTGCTTGTCTTTTCATCTCCTCCTGCGATTTCACCAACGCTGCTTTTGTCTCCTCATGTCTTTCTTTCATCTCCTTCACAAATTCCTCCACCTTTTCATTCTTTCCCTTTTTTCTTATATCAAAGCCCATTCTCAGTTCTCTCCCATAATTGACTTGAAACGGTGATGTCTTTGTCGCTGTATGCACCTTGTTGTTGAATGCAAATTCCACCATTGCTAACCATTTGGCCCAGTTGTTCTGCCTATGATTGATGTACATTCTCAAATATTGCTCCAGCTCTTGATTGGTTCTTTCCATCTGACCATCTGTCTCTGGATGATAAGCTGTTGACAACTTTGTTTCTATCCTCAACATTTTATTCAACTCTCTTGTCAACCCTGCCACAAACTGCGGTCTTCTATCCGATATCACACTCTCCGGCAACCCATGCAACTTCCACACATTATCTCTGAACAGTCTCGCCAATCCTTCCGCCATCATTTTTTCTGTTGTCGCCACAAAGTGGGACATTTGTGAGAACCTATCACACACTACCAAGATTGAGTCATGACCTTTTGATACCAGTAACTTTGTAATAAAATCCACCGATATATGTTACTACGGTTTCTCAGGTATCTGATTAGGCTTTAATTTTCCTGCCGGCCTCTCTGCTCTATTCTTCATCCTTTGACATTGATCACATCCCTCCATGTATCTCTTTATCTCTTTCGTCATCCCTGGCCACCGATAGTTTCTGGTAACCAGTTTCACTGTCTTCCATTGTCCTCCATGTCCTGCTATTGGTGTGTTATGATGTAGCTGAATAATCTCCACTCTCAACTTCTTATCTTTTGGAACATACACTCTCCCTTCTTTCAGTACTAATCCCTCTTCTATCTTCCACTTCTTATCTCTTAACATCTTAACTCCTGCTTTCTTTATTTTCTCTACCACTTTTATCACCTCCTCATCCTTATCTTTAGCTTCTTTTATTTTCCTTACTATCTCCTCCTCTGGTCCTTTTATCAACTATTTCATTGTTCTCACTTCTAACTATTCTTTCTTTACCATTATTTGATTTTTGTTATCCTTTTCTACTCCCTCAGCCCAATCTACTCTTCTACTCAAACTATCTGCTCTTCCCATACTCTTGCTAGCTACATACTTCAAAGTGAAATCAAATCTTGACAAATACAGGGACCATCTTGCTTGTTTTTGATTCAACTTCTGAGCCTTCATGAAGTACTCCAAGTTTTTGTGATCTGTTCATATTTCGAACTGACCCTTGGCTCCTTCTAAGAAATGCCTCCATGCTTCTAAACACCAAATTATCACCAACATCTCATCGTGAATTTCATAATTTCTCTTGGCTTTATTCAACGACTTAGAAATATAGGCCACTGGCCTCCACCTTTTATCTTCACACTTCATCGATAACACTCCTCCCATTGCAAAATCTGACGCATCTGCCTCTACTCTCATTTCTCTATTCAGATCTGGTGTGACTAGGACTGGTTCTGTTGTGAACCTCACTTTCAACTCCTCGAATGCCTTCTGCTGTCTTTCTCCCCAACTCCATTTTGTTTCCTTCCTCATCATCTCATGTAAGGGCTTTGCTATCTTAGCAAAATCTTTCACAAACTGTCTGTAATAGTTTGCTAGCCCCAAAAACTTCTGCACATCCTTTATACTTTTTGGCACCGGCCATTCTACCACTCCTTATACCTTTTCCTTTTCCATTTTCACTCTGTCTTCTCCTATTATTACTCCTAAAAATCCCACCTCTCTATTCTTCCATACACACTTCTCTGGCTTCACAAATAAATTGTTTTCTTCCAATCTTCTCAATACTTCCTCTACAATTTCATCATGTCCCTTCTCTATCTCTATTGCTATCATCATATCATCAATAAACACTGCTACTTTCTCTTCTACTACCAAATCTCTCAATAAATCGTTCATCATCACCTAGAATGTTGCTGGTGAGTTAGTCAACCCAAAGAACATTACTGTGGGTCCAAAGGACCCCTCTGATGTTGAGAATGCTGCTTTCCACTCATCTCCCTCCTTTATTCTTACATTATTATATCCCCAACGTAAATCCATCTTCATGAACACCTTTTTCTTCTCAATACTGTCTATCAGATCCAAAATCAGTGGTAATGGATAATTGTTCTTGACTGTCCAACTGTTCAAATACCGATAATCCTGCACCATCCTCTTCTTCCCATCTTTCTT
>Ga0157364_1009530_pt1 | contig 10028 bp, 3 predicted proteins | sample AttsexASBM2_FD_111476 | JGI IMG/M metagenome (GOLD analysis project Ga0157364, IMG submission 111476) | Fungus gardens microbial communities from leaf cutter ant in Ribeirão Preto, State of São Paulo, Brazil - Atta sexdens ASBM2 | ecosystem: Host-associated > Fungi > Mycelium > Unclassified ... | reverse complement strand
TGTACTAATAATAAATATATTTTATATATGTGTACTAACAATGACTATATTTTTTTATACATCATATGACGAATATCAGATCAAAGTATATAAATTTAAAACAGAAACTCTCGTTAATGTTAATAGACGCTTAACGTGATAATTGTATTTCATGAGTCAGACAATGTCTGTTTTCGTAACTAGAACCCTAATCGTAAACTTCGCATCGGATTCGTGTATCCGCATGTATTTCGCACATTCGCATAATCCATAGTGCTGATTCAACATTGGCGGACTTAGCGTGAGTATGCAAACTCACCCTTGGCTGAATTAGCGTCACGTGTTGTATGCATATTGTTTCAACTGCACCATCATTGTAGCGACATTGCATCTACTATATGTATTTGATGTACATTCTATTCGATCAGCAAAAACTGAAAATACAGAGTATTTTATAACCAACGTACTAATAGCAATTTTTAATTAAAATACGCTAATATTATTTAATTCTACGTATTACATATATATTTCCGTTGGAACTTTTTCTTTTTATTTTTTATCTTATATTATATCTTTTAAAATAAATTCTGTATTTTACAAATAAGTTACGTATTATTTCTTTTGATTCTATTCAATCATTGACTCAAAGTAAGATGATTGAAACAATTGCTTACTTTTATTTTTTTAACTTTTTTTTTCTAAAGTATATTTACATGATGAACCATGATAATCCGTTTCCGGATATAAAATTGAATAAAATAAATCTTCATACCGGTACTCGATTTACATCGCGCCTGTAGTCAATTTCCGGCAGGCACCCTACTCGATGAATCTGCAAACATACGATATAAATCAACACTGGAAGCGCATGAATTTGAGATTTACATAATTTTATTTTTTATTATTACATAATTTCATATCCATATTATGATCTTCAATCAATTGTAATTTTAATCTTTGTAAAAATATTTTAAATGGAGTTTCATTTTAATTAAATTTTAATTTGCTTTTAAAACTTGCGCTTTTATATAAAAAGTAAATACGAACTGTGTTCTTTCTTTTTTTTTAATGAGTTTGTTCGTTGTGAAATTTACAATCGCGGACTAAATATGACTCTTTTGAAAATAATTTAAATTTATGATTTTGCTTGTAATTGCTCACAATGTTAGTTCAATATTTTTTAATTATTTGTGAAGAGTTTGTAAAAACCATTTAATATTCCTCCGCGTTTAATCAATTTTTTTATATCAATAGTAGCGGTGTTGATATTCGATCATTACTATTGCTTTCCAGTTGTCTGTCTGGTTCGAAACGTATATATGAAACTACAGATACTGTAGTGTGAAACTACGTATATATGAAAAAAACTTGTTTACTTTTGTCGATTGCATATTTTTCCTATGCATATACGAAATACAGAAAAACATATATCGATGAAAACGAGATAACTTAAGACTAAAATTCTTCATTTTGTTCGTAAAATTAATCCCAAAAAGAAATGATAGATGCTGCTCGTTTATTGAAACATTTTGACTCTTTCTCTCTCTCTTTCTCTCTCTCTCTCTCTCTCTCTTTTTCTATCTCTCTGTCTTTCCTATTTCCAGTGCCGCAATCTTTTCTCGAAGGGATGATCAGGACAGCGTTACGGGCCAGTTTAATTTATTTGTCGTCATTATTACGTCGTGATTAAACTCCGGCGAGTCGATTGTTCCACAGCTCCGCCCGACGGGGGTCTAACTTTCGGTTTAATTAAAAAAACGTGATCACTGTTTTCAGATCTCCCACGCCCCTTTAGTCGGGCCGTCTCTTCGACCATCACCAACAAAAACCCTTTCCGACATTTCTAGCAATCAACTGGAAATGTTTTTCAGTCGATGCGTTTTCATTCGGCGAGTATTATCGAACTAAGAGAGTTCTCCTACGTTTAGCAGATTGTTACCACTTCTCAAATACTTATAATCGAATCAATTAAAATTAATTCGCAAATCCTAGTAATTATTTGTTCAGAATATAAGAGAATTAGTAGAATATCAATAGAAAATATTAAATAGAAAGGTAGCAAAGCATGTAGTGAAGCTTCTGGCATTCAGAAATTCTAGAAATCCGTAAAGTGAATAAAAAAAGAAAGAGAGAGAAAAAGAAAAATTTACAGTTAATAATAAAATCTTGGTTGCTAATTATTAATTAATAAATTAAAATAGTTAAAGAATTAGTTCATACTCTGCTGTCTATGAATAATCAATAAAAAATGCAGAAAAATTATTGTCGACGAAAATCCAATTATCAATGGTATCATTATGTCCGATGGATCTTGGAGAAAACGCGGATTATCTTCTTTGTTCATAGAATAACTTCTTTGATTGTTTATTATACTGGTAAAATAATTAATGTTGTGAAATCGGCGTATTGTAAAAATTGCGAGTTCTGGAAAGACAAGGATGATACTACAAAATACAAAGAGTAAATCGCATATGAATTGTCAAATAAATCACGAGGGTAAAATGGAGGTAGATGCTATCATTGAAATGTTTGCATATTCTGAAAATTTACATGATGTGAAATATGCGTTCTATGTCGGCGATAGAGACAGTAAAACTTTCAAAGGTATCATCGATTCTGAACTATATGACGACATCGTTTAAAAGAAAGAGTGCAAAAATGAATGAATACATGCCTACGCGCTTTAAAAAAGAACCTCAAGGGTTTTGACGGAAAAGAAAAACTAGTAAAAATAATAGATGAACTGACAGTGTATTATAGAGAGAAGGTCTCGCTATAAAAAGAAATCACGAGTTCATAGAAAAAATGAGAAATGCAATTTGGGTTACAATTTTGCACAAAAACGTCGACCAACGAAGAGCTTTAGCACAAGTATTGCCCAACTGGAGAGAAATCATGATGTATTGTGGCAAGCCAAAATCATCGGTACCCTTTCAGATTATCAACACAAACAGCCTGTCTCTCAAGATGTCTTCGATGTTGTCAAATTTATTTATTTATTTATGAAATTTATTTATGAACTTGAGTAGAAATAATTTGCTGACTCGTTGTTTAGGCGGTTACACGCAGAATAGTAACGATAATTTGAATACTGTCGTGCTGTCTTTGGCTCCAAAATCGTTTCAGTGATGATTTTATTTAATTAGATGTTAAATATTTGCACATACATTGCTGTCTGTGTTTTCAATGATGGCTTTAAAAACTTATTAAAAATTATGAACATAATTATTGGAACAAGCTCTTACAATTTTGCGATGTCAGTTGACGATAACTAAATCAATATCGCAGAGCACAGGATGTCAGACGTCTTGCCAAAGAGACCATTTCGATGACAAAATCGCTCTGACATGAAGCTGAAGAGGATACTTTGAACGCAAATTTACTGTATGGCCTCGGTATTACTGATTAAAAATAGAACTCCAAAATTATCATTTTATAAACAAAAAATTTTATTTGAAACTTTAGTCGTGTTTTTCTTAGAATTGTGTTTAAAAAAACGGTAGACACTAGAACTAACACAAAATTAATTCAAATGCTTTGAAATTTTGTTCAATTATCATCAATTGAATTATCTAAAGAAATATCTGTGATTTTTTGTCGATATATACTTTTTTGCGATATTTTTTTGTAATCTATACTTTTATATTGAATTTTTACATGAAAATTGAACTTCTTTCACGCATGCATCATTTTTATATTTTTTAATAATTTTTAAATCGGAGAAGTACTTCTTTAGTAAATTTAATGTAGGTTAAAAATAATTAATTAAATTTCTGATAGAGCATCCGTTCTGCTGTATGGATGTCTTCATCAGGCTTTCGAAAGACGTGCTGTAGCGTCGCCATTTTATTTGTCAGGAATATAATTATGACACATTTTGTACACTAAGATTAGAGTAATAAATAGATATAAAAAGATTTTTTATATTATGTATAGTTTTTTAGTAATCAATTCCAAAATAAGATAGGATTTTGAAGTCTTCAAGGTGAACTAACTACAAGGTGATTCTTTAGTAAAGAAAATTTAGGACGTCTTATCAAAGTTCATTCAAAATCACAAATATCTACATAATTTGGACAAAATATTAAAACTATGTGTATTTCTTAATAGTATAAAATATACAATAATAAATCAAGAGTTGCCTCATTTTCATCAAACAAAAACAAGGTTAACTTTTCGACGTTAAATTTGTATACAAGTTTATGCGTGTAAGTATCTTTTCAGAATGGCCATTGACCTATTATTTTTTTGTGACCATCGCAATTCTTTAAACTATTGTAATCTCGTTCTTTAAAAAATGATGATATTTGTTTGTAGTGAGTCGAATTAAGAAACATCTCCAATACATCTCCTTATTTGTTACTAAATTATACGTTAAAAGTTATATTTTCAACATTTTTTTTTTCTCTGTCATTTCATCATTGATCTAAAATTTTACACACGTCAAGATCGATAAGTACTTCAACTTCATTAGGTATATAAAAAATTATACATTTCTGGTAACTCGATTTACTAAAAAACTCAAATTTATTTGTAGATTATAATTCCGCAATGAGAAGCTGTTTAGTCGATGAACAATTATCTTGTTGACTAAATTAGTATATACAATTAGTATACAATTTTAAGTCTAACTACACACACTAGTATACATACATACTAGTATACATACATGGACAAAGAATCCATTTATTTGTCTTCGAAAATTAGAGGGATATTCTACAATAAAGTCAACGGGATCGCTAACGAGGTGGGCAGCCAGCACCCAATTAGCAATAAACTCTAGCTATTCTAATTCGAGAAACCTTTAAAACTGGAATTAGTTTAGTTCTCGTCCACGAACACTTTATCCATTTCCTATCTTCTCACGTAACCGTAATTCGTTTTTCAAATTATACGAAGGAGAAGAACGTCGATGATGTTAGCGACTAATCATAGTCAGAATTATTGGATAATATCAATGAGTCAAGAGTCACGTAGCAAACCCCACAACCCATTTCTGGGGCGGCTGCAGAGATACTATCTGAATAGAAACTCCATATCCATGGGATCGTTATGAAAGGGGATCGGATTTCTGTATACATCGCGTAATGCCGCATGATATATGAATTTAATTAAGTAATTATATAGAGAGAAAGGGGGGGAGAGATACCGTCTACATTAATCACCACCCCATCGGCACGCATTCGTCTTCTCCTCCGGTTCTTTCTTCGCCCCATGACGTCTCCTCGTGCAGCTTCAACGGATTTCACGTTGCCGCAGAATTTCTAGGCTACAGTAACGTCCCCGAAAAGTTCTTCGCTCTCAGCCGACTACCCCTTAACGTCCGTTTTAACAATGTCTTGCGCGCTTTTTATGTCGCAATTAACGAGCGACAATTAGTCATGCTCTGAAACTGTAATTTCTTCATCCCATAAATTTATGTCTCTTCTGCACGTGCTTCATCAAAAATAGGAACGTTTACAGACGTTCTTTACGTATCACGAGTTATGACCTGTTCGCGGTGCAATTAAAATAATACAAAGATATAGATAAAGATATATATGATAATAATTACACTTTCCTCTCGAATATATTTTCCTCTTATAAACGTCAACTAAATCATGCAAATGTAATCTGTAAATGCATCGCGACTCGCAGCAACGCTCGACTAACCGGAAACAGTAACCATATCTGCGGCGGTATATAACTAGTCTGTAACACTCCCTCGCAGCATTTGAATCAATTACTGCCTTGGGGCTCTTAGGCAGCCCGATTCCACATTACGAACGGCGAGTCCGGCGCAAAGTGAATTAATTAAGTATCTGTAGGTACGAAGGTTTGGACCTATCCATACACCGAGGCTTCGGGGCATTCGAGGACGTATTAGGAGACATTGACGGGAATCCAACGTTGAATCCTGGTTGGCACCCCTCTTCTGGACGGCCCCCGATCATGATCGAGTGTCCGATTGTGAGGCTTAATTGTTACCGCCGCCAGTGCTGTGTCGTGAACCGAAATTGCTTCGCAGATAACGCGGTTATCGCTGAGGACGCGACTATCTCCGGCATGTTCAGCGAGCATGCAGGAACGTTTACGCACAATTTCCGAAGGAACAACGTTCTCTCGTCACTAGTAGCTTGTAATTGGAACGCGTCCAGATTGTGGTCGATTTGAACCATAATTCAGACGCATTAAGCTGGATTGTCTACCTTTCAATAAATCTCAGCTTATTCTGTCTCATTGTCTGTCTCCCTCTCTCTCCCTCCCTCCTTTTCTCTCTCTCTCTCTCTCTCTCTCTCTCTCTCTCTCTCTGAACTCAATACGGAATCAATTATTTTTGCTTCTCTCTTCAACTTAAACTTTAGGCTCGTACTGCACACGACTTTTGCCGTTTTCTTGTTCTGTATTCATGTCTTTTCATTGCAGAATTGTTATTCTCAGTTTTATTTTTCTTTTTTCTTCATTTTGTATATTTGTATTATTACTTCTGTACGGTGTCTTACTTTGTTTTTAGAGAACTCGCTCTAGAATACCAATAAATTAAATGCAATATCTATTTATTTAACTTTTTCTTTTTGTCTATTAAAATTTTAATTTTTTTTTGTTTTTTAAATTTGTCTATTGTCTATTTTATTATTATTATTATTATTAAAATTATTTTTTTATAAACGTTTATATATATATATATATATATATATATATATATATATAATATATTTTTGCTTTATTTTGTTTTATTTTATTGCTTAAGAAATATAGTCCAATTTTTTTATTCTTTATACTATCTTATATGTAAGTTAGTTTCTGCACTTGAAGGAACTTGTTTCAGAGCCTTTAATAAATGACACTTTCTCTTTCTGTCTTGTTTTTTTTTTATCCTTTAGAATAAATTACATAGTTTATCTAAAGGGACAACCAGCTCTAAGACATATTACCTTACGTGTATAGATAAAATCTTCCTGATTTCAAAATAAATAATCATAAACATCTTAAGCATTCTAAAATTTAAAATTGTGAATTTTTAGCCTCTTTATTAGAGTCAAACAAATCTACACTGCTTGACAGCTCGAAAGGGACGCGTGATTGAAACCAGTGGCTGTGGCTCACCGCAGGCTCGGCGTTAGGCATTCAATGTTGCGGCAGCGTTTCGAAAAGCTTTCGGGGGCGTCGGTAGAGTCGTTAGTTCGATCTCGTGTTACTGCGGATTTGTACGTCAAAATTCAGCGTTTAGGCCGATCGGCACGTCTCGTTAATTATGCACGTATACGCGCGTGATGCGTGTCGATCCTGGGAGACGGACCGTCCGCGATTGCAGGGAGGGTTGGAAGTCGGGGTGAATATAGAAATCAATGTTCGTTTGGCATATTCGCGTTTATTTCACGACGAGATCGTGTTCCCCTTGCTAGTCCGACGCAAAATTTATTTCATGTAGTATGGGCCAAAAATATTTCACTACACAATTGATTACGTGAAAATATTTTACATTTTTATTGGGTATATAAATAAATTCCAATGGTATTTTTCAGAAATATATCTATTATAAGAGAAACACACACACACACACATACACACACACATACACATACGCACGCACGCACGCACGCACGCACGCACGCACGCACGCACGCACGCACGCGCACACACACACACACACACACACACACACACACACACACACACACACACACACCACGTTACAAGCATTTCGATCGAAGTATTTGCATTTCGAATCTATTATTTTTGCCATTTCATATAGTACATGGATGCCACGATGAAAGAATGTTTCACGATTTATCATTCACATCGAAATCACTATTTTTAATCTTTTAAACCAATCTCTGTAAAATCTTTTTAACACCATGTTTCATAAATCTCACAAATTATCCTAGTTGCCTCGGTGACAGTTGTATCGCGATAAATAGTAAAGCATGTAATAGAGAATATACTTTCGACATTCATTTTCAATTAAACTTAAAATGTCGTTAATTGTAATATGCGAATTATAGCTTTCGAAATGCACGTTGATTAATTTTACTACTAAAAAATAAATAATCGAGTGTGAAAATATACCATTGTTAGCACTGTCTAAAATTGATAGTAACGTATTTAGACATCTAATATAAAAGAAGATAGATATATTAATCATTTATAAGCGTTTTAAAAGTATATCTTTATGGAATATATTTTTATGGATTTTAAATTCGCAACGGGGTGAATGACTCAATATTCTTTATTAGTAATAGCGCGACGTCTTTGCAGTTTGCTTCCTGTAAAGCCTTAAAAAATGCTATTCATTTACGGATAATCCTCGAGAAACCCTTGTTATTTTGTGGTCCGTCGCGAACATTTGTCATACTTACCAATCCCAAATTGGTCCTGTACAACTGACTAGATAAAAAATATCATCTTAAGCTCGCACAGTTTGTAAACTGCTAGTGATCATCTATAAAGCTACAACTACGACTAAACTCAGATTAAGTGATGTCGGAAGCATTTACGTACAACACCCAGCGTTCACGTTGAAATGTAGAGCACTAACTGAGATGGATGATTGTTAATTGTTAAGTAATGACACGCAATCTACGAAAATCCCGGAGATTACATCGTCAATCAAATCACAGTCGGAATTTACCAATGGTTCTAACGTGACTCTATAAACAGAGACACGGCTGTATCGAGAATATTCGAGTAGCGCAATGAACATCACATGGTTGGCAAGTCCCTTGTGAAACTTCCAACGCGTCACTTTCGTAATTAGGTCGTATTCGAGTAAATCACACCGGAACAAGCTCTTGTGGTTGAAATCTCTCGTAGTTCCTTTGAGCTTTGAAGCAGAGTAGACATATCGTATAGCTGTGACATTTTATTTAGTTATGATATATGATGTTAAATCGTATTATAAAAATAGTATGAATGTTCAAATGAATCCTTTTTATAGCTTGCAGTTATTTTATGTTCTCGTTGAAATTATCATTATCGCTTTCTTTTGATATTATTTCATATATATGATAAATATTATAAAATATTATATTTCTCAATAATGAATGTAGATTGTAATGAATAAGTTAATAAATTAATATGTCCTTCCGAGCTAAATACACAAATTATTATTATAACGTTAACTATTCTTTATTAAAATAAATAAACGTATAAAATATTTATTATATAGAATAAATTTTATATAGAATAAATTTTTATATAGAATAAATTTTATCTCAAAATATTAATATGTTCGGTCAAATAATGCGCAACTCAACGCACGCAATTTAATTTAAAACTGATTTATTGTCAACCATAGTAGTTGCATAATTCTTCACTGACTGAAGAAAGATGAGGAGACTCATCTAGATAAGAGGTAACCGCCGTTAACAGCGAGAGCTCTGTTTTAATCCAGATCAACGTCGGCTAATGTCGCCGGAAACGAAGCGTCAAATGTACCGCGAGTTATTAACGAGGTTGGCTTCCTTACCGCTAGTTTGTATTTTCGAGTGACGCGGCCTCGAAGGGTTAGCCTTTATGTTCGTTGAAGTGCGAAGACGCGATAACGTAAAGGGATTACTCTGCGTCTTAATAATGGAGTAACTTTCTAAAAGACGTGAAGAGACTTTTCCACAAACGATTCCATCGCGAGTCCTGCAATGCTTTCTATTGAAAGAAAAGGAGAATTGATAGCAAAAATGTTTTAGAATATTAAACTTGTTGTTGTCAATTTATTTATAGTTTAGACTGTGAGATGTATATATTTTTGTACTCATTCAAAAAATGTACACAATATTGAACACAAAAAGAGTTTGCTGAAGTATTTAAAAATTTAACTAGATACAGATCTGAAAATAAATTTTGTTGGACTATTAAAATAATAATAATAATAATAATAATAATAATAATAAACGTAAGAAAGCAGAATAAGTAAAAAGTTTTGACAAGTTTTTTTATAGCAATCAGTTTTAACGCCTTACATAATTAATTTGATAGTTTAACATTTATTTTCAGATCTAGGATAAATTTAGATGACCATCTTTAAAATGCAAAAAACATACATTAATTTTTATTATTAAATTATTATTTTG
>Ga0157364_1009528_pt1 | contig 10030 bp, 5 predicted proteins | sample AttsexASBM2_FD_111476 | JGI IMG/M metagenome (GOLD analysis project Ga0157364, IMG submission 111476) | Fungus gardens microbial communities from leaf cutter ant in Ribeirão Preto, State of São Paulo, Brazil - Atta sexdens ASBM2 | ecosystem: Host-associated > Fungi > Mycelium > Unclassified ... | reverse complement strand
GATGCTTAATATACGAGTAATTATATCTTCTCCCATTAATACGTCAAAAACAGCGTCAAACAAATGCTAAATATTCGATCTATCACTCTACATGTTCCAAGATATTTTCAGTCCTCGGATACATTGATTCGTTTACAGTCAACGATAATAACGAGCGAGACACACACAGAGAGATGCAAAGAGGTTGCAAGGTCAGCAAAGCGAGAATGCGAATGCTTATTGGGATGTTTCGTGCTTTGTCGACGTGGCATTATCGTTTGCGATATTACAAGAAGCAAGTACAAGCGGCTCGAAGTGCACGGCGATCCTCAGGGCGCGGCTGTGTTTTTCATCTGCCGCGTTTATAGTCATCGAGCAAGGTAGGCTGGTCGACGATCTCGGGGTGGCACCGTCGGATTCCCAGCAGATTCTCCCAACTAACCTATCGGTTTCTGGCCGGCTGCCCCGTTTAATGGGAATTGAGAACTTTCGAGTCGGCTACCAGGCACGATAATTCATCGCCCTCTCGCTCTTGCGGTAGCGACGGCGACGGCGCGGCGCCGACCGGCGTTGCGTCTTGCGTCCTCTGGCCCTTACGCCGACCTACGACTCGCATATGCCTCCCCCGTATGTACGACGACGAGGATACCCGGAGGGATGTCGCCGCCGGTGGAGACGGCGGCGAGTGCGAAGATACGAGCCAATTGCGGAGTTGGAGCTTCTCCTGCTCTCCTCGACATCCGCAAATGCAACCGGCAAACGAGTTTACCGAAGCGTGTCCTACAACCTTCTGTCTCTCTTCTCCTTCTCCTCTCGTCTCCCTCTCCTGTTCATTTCTCTTGCTCTTAATGTTCGTTACCGTGAAATGTGTCGGTTTCCTAACTGTATCTGTCTTCGCTATCTCTATCGCATGTTTTTGTCATGGTGCGTTGTCGCGTTTTGATTTTAATTGTAAAACATAGGAAGAATTTGTTTTATATCTCCGAGATATTGCAGTATTTACTTTTTCATTCTCCTTTTCACTTTTTATAAAATTCTTTCTTTTAAAGAATCTTTAGGCTATAACGCCAGATTACGTTTCCCAATTTAATCTCGAGTTTACACTCTTGTTTTTATTCCTAGCATCCTCATTACGAAATTACACATTCTAAAATTAAATCAAAAAGCTTCCATCCCTTCCTCGGCAAATTTTTAATACATTTGTATACTTGTTTTGCGAGCTATTCCAACACCGAAACTTACTGCAACGATAGCGCAGCGTAGCTGCGATAGGCGGAAGCACTTTTGCATAACGCATAAGGCATAACAGAATCAATTAATTAAAAGCCTTTCTTTCCATGAAATAAAGTCCATATAATTGATTCTTTTATGCCTTATATTATGTTTTGTAAAAGTCTGTACAAAAGCAAGACCATTTTTCTGAATTTTTTTTAAACTATAACAAATTGATTTCAAATTTATTTTATGTGTACCTTCGATGTGTAAAATAAAAATTATCAGAAAATATTAATGAAACTTTAAGTATGAAATTTTTTTCTCAAAATTATTTTCAAGATCTACGAACACGTTATCTCAAAAATGAGACTGACATTTGATTGACTTCTATTTTGGTATATATGTTTGGTTTATGTTTAGGTGAACTTTTACAATTCTCAAATTTTTTAAAATATTTTGTTTCATAAAAGTTGATTTTTTTTACGAAAATGCGCAATGTTTAGTTTAAATCAGCCATTTTCAATTTTTCCGTAAAAGAATAATCAGAGGTTATTACTTATTTATACTGTATTAGTAAATAAATAGATTTTTTTATTTCAGATCATCCATGCTATTGCATTCGTAAAAGAGCAAGTTTTTTTTAAAAACGTTTCCGTCATTATTTTATATCTTTTGAACTTTAATATTACTAACAATTTTTATTTTTATTTTATAAATTGTTGAAGCTATTTAAAATAAACATACAAAACTTGGAATCGATCCGTCATCTAATTTAAAAAAAAATTGATAAAAGTAGCCTTGTTTTCGCACATCGAAAGAGAAAAAGCTTTACTCAATACCTTGTTTACAACGGACTTACGTAACAAGTGCACGAGTGCAATTCGTGTAATACCAACTAAATACCGTGTTCAACATACTGTAGCGACACGGATCGGAAAATCATATGGATTCAACGACACCAATATTTCATGACACGCGTGATACAAGTTTTATTAAGAAACACCCAGAAAACATACATCAAGAATTATTGCGAGTCAGATGGGCCGTTAGCTTGCGCGTTGACATCGTTTCGCCTACTTTATAGGCCAAATAACGAGAGACAACTTGTCCGTGTTTATGAGCTTCTCTAGATTCTATTGCACGCCCGACATTTGTTGCAACGATGATCGTAAATTTAACGATTTTAGAATTATTTTCAATATTCATCGCGCGAATGCCTTGCGAGATTATAGTTGCATTCGCGAGAATTAACAAATTAACATATTCGTTTATTCCAACGAGAATGATTATACACTATTTACAATTAGTAATAGTATTTAAAGGATTAAGAATAGTAAAGATATGTAATGGAGTACGAATATGTAATGGAAATTAATGAAATCTAAGAACAATTGCATGTTCGAAAAAATATTTCATCAAAAATATATCAATCTTTTTAAATTATATTAGGTGTAATAAAAAGAAATTTCCCATCCATTATTTTTCCATTCAATTTCATGCAAAAATAATGAATTTCTTTTTACTACACCTAATATATCGCGTAACATTATTAAGTTCATAATGTTGTATCTAATTTAAATTATTTTTAATTATTTCTATAGATGCCACTGCTCCCATTCAATTTGCCGTTAAATTTAACTAAAACAATGGAGTTAAACAATTTAACTTAAAAATATTTATTTGACTCAAATTTTGTTATTTACTAAGGGCACACATTAATACAAAGGCATACATTAATATAAACATTATTTTAAAATTAAGCTTTTCAATTACAGAAATAGATTGATTTACATTTTGACATAGCTGAATGTTAAAAATAACAAAATAACAAAATGTTTTTTAATTCAAGAAATTGAGTTATTATATTGCTTCGTTAATATCTAACAATGTAATAATATAACAATGTATAGAATATAAAACAGGTTTCTTTTCACGATTTGTAACGCTTTTATAGATACTCCCATGAATTATTAGCTTCAGAAAAGTCACCACCTCTATAAGCGAGAAACTTGTACGGCATTCATCTGTCTCTTTATCTCGCATTAAAAGTCTTCTCACGAAAACCACCGACATTATTTCTTCTAGTAACAGCAAATCGAACGCGTCCCTTGACAACAGAAGAAGCGATACGACACGATCCATTCGAATCCGGAAAAAGGGCGAGTATAAAGGCAATTCCTTTTACGCGCGGACAGCTTTATTAAAAGGGATGCGCAACGCGATTATTGCGAGTTACCTAGTTGGTTAGCTCGTCTCAAAGTTATCCGCGCGGCGAGCAGCAAAAGCTATGGGAAGGAGAAGCACGACCGGATAGGGTCGGGGCAAGCGACTTTACTCGTTAAGCAAGCCCCGAGGCTGCTCGATGCTCGGCGCACCTAAAGATTCTATACCTGCATCCATTTCCCGTCTACCATCACGTAGTTGTATCGTCACTGTCGCTGCCTCGCCGTCGTCTTCGTCGTCTTTGTCGACGTCGTCGTCGTCGTCGTCGTCGTCGTCGTCGTCGTCGTCGTCGTCGTCGTCGTCGTCGTCGTACCCCGTCAAGTATCTCGCGTCTCCACGTTTCTCCGAGTCAAAACGTTCCTCATCCCTCGCGTCGTTTCTACCGCGAGTACTTCGTCCTCGCGAGCTAACTCCTTCTCGACGATCGAGCTTGCATAATGGATGACGGAGGACGGACGGAGCGCAGAGAAGAGGAGTCGGGAGGGGAAATTAATTTGGTGAAACCTCTATCCGCGCGCGGATCTCTCAGCCACCTCCGGATAATGTATCGGCGTGGATAAACCTACCAATTCGAGTGAGTCAATTCATCGTCCGAGCTGCCGAGCTGAAATAGTGCAACCTGATGAAACGGTGTATCGAGTAGTGGCGAACAAATGATTGTTAATTGTATATTTAAAATTGTTTATAAAAGTTTTTATATAACTGTTGTACGAGAAGAGAATAATTTTTATATATGAGGAGAAGGTATGCGCGCGCGCGCGCGCGCGCGCGTGTGTGTGTGTGTGTGTGTGTGTGTGTGTGTGTGTGTGTGTGTGTGTGTGTGTGTGTGTGCGTGCATGCGCAACCTAGAAAAGAAGATTTTTCCTAAAGTATATATTAAAAAGTTAATAATATAGATCTGCAAATAATTTTATTGAACAATCAAAACATGTATGTAGGATACTCCATGCTGGTTGTTACAGTGTAAACTGTAAAAATTTAAAAAAACTGTAAAAACTGTAAACAGTAAAAACGTTTGTAATTCATCATATTTGAGATTTCTGCATAATTATTTTGATGGTCCAACAAAATACTTTCAGATCTTTATCTAATCAAATTTTTAGATGCTTTAAAATTCTTTTTTTCGTGTACACTAGTATGCAGTTGAAAAGATTTTCGAATTTCGAAACGCATTTGTATAAACCTTTAAAATAGAATTCACAAGAAACATTTGATGTTGTTCTCTTACTTCAGAAGTGATACAACAAAAAGTATGATATTTAAATTAATGAGTTAGTAAAGAATTACTCTATCAATCATCAAATATAAACTAACTTAACTTCAGTTTCACCAAACAGCATTTAACAGTCGTTTTTAAAATTTTCGAAGAGATCATAATATTTTCTACAAGAGTAATATATTTTGAGTTATGTCGTTTTTATAAATAAAAAGAAGAATCTTCTACAGAGTATATTTAGAGTTAAGATGAAGTTTGATGATCAAAGTTTAAAGAAGAAATTGTTTTATTTTGAATTTACTCATTTTAATTGATCAAAGTAAATACAAATTATTGATGATATTTCTAGTTATATCACTTGTATATAATAAATTATTCTGGATTTATTAAACTTTATAGGATATAAAAATCATCACAATTTAAAAAGGATAATTTGTAAAAATTATAGAACGAAAATGACAAAAGATTTGTCATTTTTGATCATGTTTTTTAGAATATATTCTTCTTGCTGATATTATTTGATTGGTCAATAATTTTTTTAAGTTGAAAAATAGTTTTACTCCTTTTCTGAAAATTTTAATTGTTTCACTTTTGATATCTTTGAAGTAAGAAAATGATGTAATCTTTCCGCAAGAGGGATTAAATAAATACTGGTTTAAGAGAGCCCTCTAGGCTCATGTTTCAAAGACGTTTACATATCCACACATCACTGACGCGGCGATTAAATTCGAGAGCGTGGAGCCGAGATTGATGCGCCCTTAGACGTCGCTATTCGATTACACCCCTACGAGCTGTGAAGAGCTGCTTTCTGATTTTCCGACGGTCCCACAATCTAAACTGTACACGAAGTGAAACTCGCTTTATCGTTTCCATTTTATTTTCAAGCGAGGTACCCGAGCAACGCCCCAAGAGAAATCATGCGAAGTAACATCCATTCACGGGATGTCAATAATACGTACAGTTATTTTCCGAATAATGTGCGTAACTACGCGTAGCTCATATGCCTTACCACATATGCCGCAATCGCGCGAACATGTGCAGGTACCCATTTTTATTATCCATATTTCGTATCCACGGATAATACCGTCGATGGGATAATATTCCTCGATATCGAGAAACGACGAAAATACTGAGTACGACGTTGACATTGCGTAGTCAAATTCTAATTGCAGACCGATGAATCCGTCGTATATAATGCAAAATGATAATAAAAACGAACGTATAACTTAATAAAGACGCAACGTCTAGAACCTCATATGGATAATTGATACTTTTACGAACATGAAACGAGGTCGACGACGGCGACTACAACGACGATATGTCAAAAACATTCAACCAAACGATCGACTGTTCGCGAAGAACGAAGAGAGAAAAAGAAGGAAGGAAAAAGAACCAAGAACTAATGAAACGCCGGCGCTTTGAAAAATGTCATTTACTTCGCACACACATCGTCGATCTCCATCACCGCGTAATAAAATACCAGGTCGAGGGCTTGGATACGCGCCGCGCCGCGCCGGGGGGTCTTGAATGCACCCCCGGCGCGGCGTCGCGTATAAATTCGCGCGAGATTCGAAGAGACGAGTCGACGGATCACCATCGCTCCACCGACAATGACACGCCGTGGATGGCGTAGGCACGCGATAATTGTGGATAATTCCCAGCGTCGCGTGCCACCCCCGCATCCTCCAGTTTCCCCTAATTATATGTCTCTCAGTCCTCCCGACGCGACGCGACGTGGCGTTCCCGCGCATTTCGCATACATACGCGAATACACGTTGCACAGCTTGCACGTATACATGTACACGAGCAACCGGAATCGACGTTTCCAGCGATAGAAACAGCGTTTGGTGGTGGGAACATGTAAGCCTCTCGGTCCATACAAATGGGAGGATGAACAAAGGGGGAATAGATGTAGGGTGTCCTTATCGACAAGGACGACCAATATAATCATCCGCATCGCATTCCATAACACATGAACGTACATGTTATGTACAATGCATGTGATTTCGAGTATCAATCAACACGTAAGATTTACCGGACTGGGCGGAATTAAATAATTATTAAGTTAAAGATTATTGATTCAATGAATCTATCAAAGTGGTTTAGGAGAACGTTAGATAGATCGCCTTGCTGAAACAATAATTCTCAAGTTGTTTGTTTCGCTATCTAAATTTCATTTTTCTTTAATGAGTTACAACTAGGTATATGAATATAAATTTCGGTAAGAGAGCTCGATAATTTAATTACTATGCAAGAACGATGATGATATCGATGAATCAAAATATAAACATATCGCTTCCTAATTTCAAAAATGACACGACTAAAAAAATTAAATTTAAAAGAGGAAAAATTATTTTCAACTTGAAAATTATTGTAATCTAATCAAATAATATTACCAAATACTTATTATATATTAATTCTTAATGGTCAACTGTCATTTTTCTTATTTTCACAATCCTTAAACATTTACTTTTTTTAATTGTGATAATTTTCATGATTTCTTGAATGTAAATTAGTTTATTTTTCTATCGAAAATCACATGCTTTGAGTTGTGTCACTTTTGAAATAAGGGATATATCGAATTGAGTTCATGAAATTCTAAATAGATATCTATGAATCAAAAAGTGTACACCCAGAATTTTAGTAATAATCTAACAGCATTCAAGCCGTGTGGAGTGCGGTAGAAATTTTGACGTACTTTCCTCGATTTATTCACCGACAGTTATCGCAGAAATAACACATTGCGACGAGGTATTTGAAACGGCAGCCACTGTCGGCGGTGGCAAATGGTTTCTGTCACGAAGTCGTCCGCCGCGGCGGGACGAGACGAGGCGAGACGAGAGAAATGAGACGGATAACGACTTTAAACGTACGACAAGCCAGCCGTGGCCGTGGTAGCTAATGCGCAAAATGTAAAATGTTTCATTAGAGAAAGACGCTAGCGAAACGCTTAGTGAAACCGCAAAAGAAAAAAGACCCTCCAAAGTCTGCGGAAAATCTATTCCGTTCGTCTAAATTCTATCTTTTAACTAATAGACCCAAGTAAAGAAAGGATAGACAAACGGATGCAACAAACATTAAAGACCGAGACTCGCTCTCTTTCGAGTGAGCGATACGATACGCGCACGGCTCGTAAGTAATTCCAAAAATTCCTTTGCAAAAGCGAGCAAACGGCACAAAGGATTTATTCGGAATGTCAAAAAGAAAGAATGATGAAGTCACTTCTCCTTTCGCGTACATTGCAGATTTGTACATTTTGTGGGATAACATTCGCTACATTCAATCTCTTGAGGTACTTTACAACTTTATGTTGAAGCCATATATTTGATAATCGCACAAATCACATTTTGCCATTATATTAATAATTTTCTTACAATCTCTTAAAATTTGGATCTAATTTGCATACAGAGAGATAATGCTAATTTTAAGTTATATCGCCGCGTTGATAAAAAAAAAATGATACATCTCGAAATTAGCAACTTTTCAGTACTGCATTTCAAAATTCTTTTTGAATTGGAATAACGTTTTAATTAAGGTAATGAATATGCATAACTTCACTTTCTTTCCATATTAAGGTCATAGCACACGAAATGCATAAGCATAACGTGGCTAGCATATGACCGTCTGGATCAATAAGCATCTAGTATAAAGTTTCATCATATTAATTTACATAATTAATTTACATTGGTCCAGGTGATCTTAATACTAACTATGCTATATGCTAATGCATATATTTTGTGTGCGTGTCTTATATTTTCAATTTTATAATACATTCTTTAAAATTAAAATCATGAGTTTTCAAAATTTTAATACTACACTTAGTTGCAACCTTAATGTTGTGTAAATTTCGTCTTTTATCAAAGCTGATATTTTTCCAATATGTCACTTTTTCCACAAAACTATATTAGTCTATATTAATCTTAGGAACAGTGAAATCTATCACTAATTTTTTTTACTCAATCGTCACTTCCCTTTCCTGTTTACTTTCGTTTGCACATCTCTCGTTTAGTAATCCATCTCTTTCATCCTTATATCGTTAACTCACTATGCGGGTCAAACATACATAGGAATGGCCATAGTTCGGCGCCAGTATGCAACTGTATGTAATTATTCTAATTCCTGGTGCGCGAGCCCGGAGCTCACATTCGAATGCATTTGGTGTATCACTTTTTGCCTTTTCTCGCCAATTCCGGAATGGACGGTAAATGGCAAATCATCGCCACACGACCCCCTCCCCCCCCGCATCGAATTAATTCGCAGGCGATGCCACCATTGCGGTATAAAAGCGGAATTTTTAAATTGAAGCTAGAAAAATCCGTGCGGTCCATTAGACAGTCGCGTCCCTCGAAACCGTTTTACAATACCAGTATTATATCGTCGCGCCGTTGCAATTTTAATAGTTCTCGAATCTAGTGTTTGTTAAGCTAAACGCAAATCAAGCGTAAGATCAACGTCAATACCATAGCGATATATCACATGTCGACGACGGGAGTAAACCGTTTATAATAAGCAGCGCGTAATATGTAATTACCCTCGGATAGGGACAGCCGGATAACGTCGCATCCGCGAACATTTTCATTTCGGCGGCGCATATGTGCGGCTTGGCCACCCGGTCTAATGGATTTGCTTTTACCTGAAATTGAATTATAACGTTGTAGCAGTTTGCGGCTTTGCCGCGTAACAAGATTTAATAAAGCAAGCCGCGTAATAATATGGTGCAGTAATAACATATGCAGTACATTACTACGATATACATATCCCGCGGATATATATCAACGGTGGACGCCACGGATATGATGGAGAGATATTACCGCTGCTGTAGCGCCGTTCCCGAAATTGCGACGCATCATTCGCTAGCCAGGACAGATCCGCGCCCTTCGCGCTCTCGGATCGCACAATGCATACACCGCGTGATCTTATTTGCCGTACAATTTCATTTTCATGAACCGTCGACCCCGACCGCATATTCCTTCTGCCTCCGTAGGCCTCCCACAGGGAGAACTGCACCGCATACAACCCTTTGGGTCCAGTGAATCCGCGGACTCGAATTCATTCCACGGACTTCAAGTAACACATTACAAGCACACATGTTACACAAGAACATTAACACTGGACGCGTATTATACAAGAATATTAATACAGCCCAGACACACACAATTACATCCTACATGACTTTCTACATCATTACCGCCATTGTTTATTAATATTTAATATTTTGTGTACACATTAACGATAACACATATTTTTTGGCTGTTAATTGATCTTCGTAAGAAAACAAAAAGAGAAGAAATCTCTGTCAACACTGTTAAATTAATAAACTTAATTTGAATTATTTTTAATCACTTAAGTCGCCATTATTTCCACTCAATTCATATCGTAAATTTAACGAAAATAATG
>Ga0157364_1009527_pt1 | contig 10030 bp, 5 predicted proteins | sample AttsexASBM2_FD_111476 | JGI IMG/M metagenome (GOLD analysis project Ga0157364, IMG submission 111476) | Fungus gardens microbial communities from leaf cutter ant in Ribeirão Preto, State of São Paulo, Brazil - Atta sexdens ASBM2 | ecosystem: Host-associated > Fungi > Mycelium > Unclassified ... | reverse complement strand
GACTTTCCGTATAATGGCATCATCCCCGACGAGTAACGAGGGTCTCTTCTGCTGCGTTATGTAAACATAAGCTTGCGAGGACAGTATCTCTATGATAATGCAGCTTCTTGGAACGTTGATTCGCACGCTAAATCCAAGTGGTTCGAAGTCAAGCGAATTTAAATGGATTTACAGAAACTCATTTTATTTTTATCCCACGAAATTTTTGTCTAATTGTTACATTTTTAACTTTTTTAAATTAAATACATGGAGAGAGAATGGTTTTTTTTAAAGTGTCTAAAAATTTAATTAGGTACGAATTTGAAACTGATTTTGGGCCATCAAAATAATTACGTCTAAACTTAATTGTATACTAGACGTTATCTATTAGTATTAGATATACTTGAGCGATCTACATAATTATTTTGGTGGTCCAAAAAATTATCTTTAGATAATCTGTATCTATAAGTTAAATTTTTAGATATTTCAACAAAACGTTCCACGTAAAAATCATACAAAAAATAATATAATTATCTGATGATTTGTTCCTTCTGTATATCGATAAAGAATCAATGATGTATTTCTATCAGTAATCTTCCAATCGATAATTAGACAATCTAAATTTAATTAGAGGGAAAGAGAGAGAGAGAGAGAGAGAGAAACTCTCTAATCATAGCATACAAATTAATGATACTGTGAACGTGGGTGGCAGTTGTGACGACAGTTCATCTATAGTACGCAGAGTTTTGGTACAAGTTACTGGCACAGACTGACTTTTACGCAGTATCAGATGCGAGAGAGAACTGTATAAATTACATTAATTAACACATTGACGTGTACTTTACAACTTTACCATTATACTCGCCCCAAGCAACGTGAAAACCACACTTGTATTATGCATTCGACGAGCACCGCCAGTAAATTGGTGGTCTTACGTTAATGCACTAATCACGAAAGGTTAATGAGATTACACATAAATCCACCGCATAATCTGTATAATTTTCAAAACAACAAAGAGAGGAAAAGCTGCTTAATCTTAGATTACTATCTTTCATTTTTGCTTATATCGTTATTCTAATGAGTCGCGAAAGAATTTTTATTTGTTCATATCTCAGGAAAACATTAATAGTTTTATTTCTTTTTTTTTCAGAACGTAAAGACTGTTTAAGCGAACAACGTAAAAGTTTTATTTTAAAATTTATAAATAGAATAAAATTATAAAGTTTTAAAAAGCAAAGGAGAATTTTTAAAAGAGAAATATCATCCTTTTACTGCGTTTCTCATGGTAATAATGTAAAGTTAAGATGACAGCCAGCTGACTCGTAGAAAGTTATTTTATCCGCAGAGTAGAATTTTTTTTTATTTTATTATTAACTTTTTTTTGAACATTAAATGTAAAATGTTAATCGGCGACATATTTGAAATTTTAATTGCTTTGCCAATGAAATCCAATAGCCGATCGACTGACGATATCGAATTGAAAAGTTTCGATATGGGACCGAATGTCGAAGACAGCCGCGCATTCAATAATCGTTTCCGATAGTTTTTTTATGAGAACGTTTCGTATAATATGTCAATTTCAGATACGTCCACGGCAAACGCATACTTGGTGAAGAACCACTCGCGAAAATGAGCGCGGCCGTAGAAAACGGCGTGGACGCCTCGAAGCCGCGCGGCGGCGTTTTCTCGAGGGCGTTCGCCAAACGTGCGCAGCCCTACGAGGAAGGTGAGTCCGACGACAGCTCTCTGGTCACTCTCGGGCAGGTTGTGGTGGTTACACACGGGATTTCCCTTCCTTGGTGCTTAGGAAGATAAACATCGTGCTATAGGTTTCAAGCCAGGCGTCTGCCATGCGAAGTTTCCGCCGGAAATTCAAGGCACTTAGGGGCTTATCTTGGAAATTGCGTCAATCAAACTCGCAGGCAAAACACACACGGCATTTCGCGTTCCGATGTATCATACAATTACGGTTATTAATTACACGTTAATTATTTGTTTAAGTTTGTTGCTTTTAGCACGATGTTCCGTCTTTGTAACGTCTTGAGTCACATAGTTTAGTAATGCTTTGCAACACACACATTTATGTATAAATATACATATATGTATATGTAATGCATCACATCCTGTTATGACTTTTATTACCATGTATATATCGCTCATGTCTACTTCAGTTTGTACTACATGTATCCTCACGGCAAGCTCGCGATATTTCCAGCGGGCAATAAACCATAATGAATCTTGCTTTCACTGAATGGAATCAACGTAACAAATTATACATCGGATTATTTCTTGTAGCAGTCTACCTCTATATTTCTAATTAAGACAACACATATGTCGATATAAAGGAAAAAAGGATAGAAATAGATTAATTCTTTGTGCTTGAGAGCTTTAAGATTTTTCCAATTTACAATAATAATGTAATAATGCGACAATAATGTAATATTTCATTTTATCTGTTTCTTCTCTCTTAGACGATAATGTAATATTTCATTTTATCTGTTTCTTCCCTCTTAATATTTAAGTGACAGATTTGTAACTTACGTAAAATGAACGCTCTTCCTTTTTACGAGACGGAATAGTCTACATTTATAAAGGATCACACCGACGACTCTCGAGAGCTCTTGCAGATGCGCCGATTCCGCTGTAACTCGAAGCTGCTTCGTAGAATTCCGCTCTAATTGAAGAGAGAGAGAGAGAGAGAGAGAGAGAATATTTGCCCCGCTTACACTTCGCTTGTAATTCAAAACATCGCTAATCCATTAATCCTATTTCCAGCGCGCCGCTGTACGGAAGTCATACCGGTAAACTATGCGCTCTGCCGGATATATATATTAAGCACAGGGTAATTCTGGTACCTGTGTCTCGAGGATTACGAGGAACTCATTGCGATACGTCGCAACGCATTAAGACGCACACCGTACAATTGGAACGTTTCTGCGTTGAACGTAGTTATTAAAATTTTCGTATGCTATTTTACCCTCTAATGGTAGGAACGGAACCTTATTTTATAGAAAGACAAAATACTTATAATATTTGTTTATTATTTTGACATTAAGGCAATAAGTTAAAGATTTTTTATAAGTTTTTTATTGTTAACTTTTCTCTTAATGGACGAGTTTGGCTATTATACTGAATTCCGCAATATTTTTCTAGTATTATTTTATAATAATTATTTATTTTTATAATAATTAATTTTTCATTTATAAATAAATAGAGAAAGAAGTTTTATATTATTATTATTATTTGTTTCTTTTACTCACTTTATACATAAATTAGAAAAACGAATAAAAGAGAGCATCAGATCAAATCCGACACCACCTTTCCTGGATATTCTGAATACTTCTGAAAATTACGATACCGTTAGAATCAGGCGTGTCCAAAACTTAACGCGAGCTAAATGCTTCCTTCTTCATCATCGTCGAGCAAGATAAAGAAAACAAAAAGAATAGACGCTAGTACTTTGCCCAGTGACTAACTGTTCCAACATTTATCCTTTTTCGTTTTCTCTCTATCTCACTCAAAGAGATGATGGAGAGGTCAGTTTAATGGGTTTGAACTGAGAGCTAAGTTTTGGACACGCCTGTGAGGTTTAACGATCGGACTATTCTGGACGTCAATGTAATAACGTTAAAAAATTTTAATTTTACAACCAGAGGGATGGATTTGTCGATACAAGTCAGCTTGTCAATTCAACTCATTAATTTCCTAATAAAATTTATGCTATTTTGCGCTCTTGCGATTTAACTTTCATTGCTTGTCACGCCAGTCTTTCATTTTACCTGACGTCGAGAAAGTTGGAATTACAAGACGTGACAGATAGCAGATCCAAAAGGTCGTAACGCACACACGTCTCGGTTGTCCCGGAAGTCGAAACGATACGTGTCGCGGTTATGATTTGCGACCGCCGTGCCGCATTTTAAACGCACACGCGACGCGAAATCTTAGCTTGGTATAATGCATTATGTAAATACGCCAATGTGACCGATGCATTTTATTTTTATCCGATATCAACGGTGTCCACTACAAGTATTTGATTCTAATATGGGATATTAGGAGATGTTAAACCGACGTCATTCATCATAAAACCTTTTATCAAATCTCCGCAAACGGAGCTCTATCGAGTATCGCTTTATCTGTGCCGAAGGCCCTAAAAGGACTCCTGTTTCGCATTAGCCGGCCGTGCGACCTCAATAGTTCCGAGTTGGTGTAAAAGCTCATAAAGAATCTCACTTCCGACACAGAGAGGTACATAATATCGGTGCGCGCCGTACATCAGTAGATATATTCCCGCAACCCCCCGCTGTGCCGAAGAAACGACGGAGGCGTATCTACTTCTCTTCGTGTTTACCGTAGATCTATATACTCCCGACCTGGAAGAGCCAGGACCACATGGGCTCGCCATGCACTCTGACATGTATACCGGTGCAAACCGAGGCTGTAGGTGTGTCGAGGCGAGACGCTACAACGCCTATCGACATCGCGCAGAATATTTTAACGTGATCGCCTACTTTCGCAGGGCACGTTTTACCTTGTATTACACGCGAGATTTATCGTTTCGGTGGTTTGATGAATTGATTTATTCCGCATTCTCCGATTTCGTGAATTTGAGAAATTTAAAAAATAAATCAAATCATTATGATTTAACAATTTATGATTCGAAATGAACTAAATATTTAAAATTTCTAAACCAGATGATTTAACGCACAAAATATTTTTTTTACAAAAGCTGATTTTTTTTCAAAAATATTAGATATTAAATATTTTAAATTGGTTATTAAATATTTTTAATTAAGATATAAATATTTTTATATTCGAAGCGTCTAATCTTTATAATATATTATTTCTAATAACGTATACTAATAATAATGTTGGCTTACATTGGCAATTTATTTTCTTTCGATTTATTCTTGTTAGAATCATAATTCTTATTTCTTGTAATTTTTAAATTTATTAATCTTTTTTAAATAAATATAGTAATTAGTTTTTCTAATCTGCGTTTAAGGAAACTTGACGTAAATTTTTTGTGTGAAATTACTCTGCAAAAAGCGTGCTAGGAATAATTATGGTTAATCTTTAATGCGGAAGTATGCAGCTGTTTAATCGCGAATCTCCGTCACGAAGCACTACCTTTCTTCTTTTAGAGTAGTAATGATCGTGCGAGATTATTCGGTAAGGATGTTGAGAGTGCTTCCTGCTGTGTTTGAAGAACCGCTACAATCTTAAGATCATAGTCCGTGAAAGAAAGGGGTCTTCCGATCTATCCGTTTCAACGTATTTTTTTTCTGCTCATCAATCGGCTTAAAGATGACAGATAAATCTGAGCTGACGGTAATTGCAAGTTACTTGATTGAACAGATAGTTATTCCTATATTATTTTCCATCTAACTCGTAAATGTCAAAATCACTCAATATTTCTATTTCAGTAGAATGTTTTGTAGATACGATGAATGTTGTAGATATGTATGTATATAGATATTTGAAATTTTTGAATTGTAATTGAATTTTTATCAATATTTACTTTTAAAGAGAGCAATGAGTAGACAGTGATCCAATATTCTGTCCAATGTTTTTAATGACACAATCGCTAAGTTCTCTTATTTTTTATTTATTCTAAGGATATATTATATACTATTTCCTCTGTTTCTCTCGATCTTTGTGGGAGAAAAGCAATTTTACGACTAGCTGTTTCTCCAGATCTGGCAATAATACGTTCGTTCTCTGAGGACTTTGCAGAGCGAGGATTTGCTGGAAAGACGTTCGACGATCTAGAATTCGTATCTTATCGACAAGAAGAGACTTTTGTCTTTAGCAAACAGGATTTAAGTCGATAAAACATGTTTCTCTGGTATAGCTCAGGCCTTCCTGTGCTCTGGCACAAGCAGCAGTTTAATTGCGCTTAATTGCAACTTCGGCACAACAAATAATACTCTAATCGCGTCAGATTCATTCCCGATGCCGTCTTCGTCGCAACATCAATTACGCAACAAAACGGCGAACTTGTTTCATGCTTGTATTACTTAAAACTTCGAAGTTTGATTGACGCATGAAAAATCGTGTGCGTGATGATTAAAATTGGATTAATGGTAACTGTCATTAAATTATCCCATCAAGTAGCAACGGCACGTAGCGACGCAAAACGCATCATTAATACAATTATTAACTCTCACGTAACCTACAATTGGCTTTGAATGATTTAAGACTTCTGATTTTAAACCCACATTTTTGATTGTACTTGATATAGTATTAATTACGCGAAAATCGTATTCTAATCCCACGTAAAGTCAAAATATATTTTTAACGATGTTTGTTATAGTATATATCTTCGTCACGCGGTTTACGGACCTACTTTGAATTTTGCTTAGGCTACATCAAAGCCGACATCGCATCGCCGACTATATATGCGTTTCGTTTATGTAACAAATTTGCGTTTAAGCTAGCGCAGTGAGTTCCGGAATGTATTATCCGACATTATAATTCCACCGCTACTCTCTCTAGCTATATCTCTAGCTTTACTTGAAGGTTGATCGTTTATTAGGAGATGCAGTACCGTTTTTCTTTTGATAATAACAGTTTTATAAAAGTAAGAGAAACTTAAAAAGTAAGAAAAACTTGTGAAATATAAAATTGTCTTCGTAATAGAACGGCTTGTTGAACAGTGGACTAATTTTTGTGTAAAAACGGAATTTTGTACAAATTTTGAATAAATTCTAAAATTAGCAGTGGAAAAACATTACATTAACTCCACAACATAACCGAGCGTGTATGATAGTGGTACTTTTTCCATCATTTTAGAATTTGTTTGTTCTGTTTTTACAAAATGTGAGTTAACCGACCCGTTGCGGGAAGCTCTTCAATTCTATTAAGCTTATGAACACGTAGCGTGGACGCAACTTATAAGCTTAAAACTTCTGATTTCATATGGGCCGAAAGTGTACGAAGTTGGTCAAAGCACAACATCTCATGTATTTCTATCTTTTAAAAACTCTATCAAAGCACGTAGCTTCTGCGCGATATTGTGGAATCATCGAAGGTGCGTGTTTATCCCAAGCTTATTCGGGCACCTTTGCGAAACGAGCTGCTCTCACGAACTTGTCGATAACAGTTCGGTAACCCCCGGGCCTTTCTACGTTCGCGCCACGATCACCGACTATCACGAGAATTCAATTATTCCGCCGTTCAAACCACCGGCCGGGTGAAGATAATACGAGATGAACAAGCTAGGGGAGACCGACCATCTTGGGCAATGGTAGGTCCGGGCTCGGGAATTCTCTGACTCTCCGCATGTCTCGGATGAAAGGCTCAACACGACCCAATGGCGCACATACTCGCCAAGTACCCTTCACGTGCCAACGATTTCCGCAAAGCTCGGTCATTTACCGCCGAGTCGCGGATACAAGTCTTGATTGAGCTGTAAAACGCTCTACTGCCAACAACTGCAATGTGAATAATATCTTTTTTTGTCAGATGTTTCTTAGAAAAAGATAGGATTATTCACTACGTAGAGCAGTGCTAAATCGGTTTTTGCTTGTTCCAAATAATAATTTATATTAATAATGATTATTACAATTTAAAGCCACAATATCTTTTGAGTAAAAACTTCTATAATTGATAAATAATCGTTAATTAATTGTAATAATTTGATAAATCTAAAAAATAATAAATAAAATGCCAATTTGAGTCAACACTGGTTATTCATGTATATTTTATACCATTTATTCAAAGTGAATATTATGATGTACATTTCGACTTACGGTCAAGATCCTCTTCAGTACAGAGAAATTTACTTAAACTATTAATTATAAAATTACATAATGATACGAGTATGAACTATTAACGTATAAAATACGAAAAAAACTGTGGTAGAGATATTCGAGTTAATCTTGATCATCAAATTATTAAGTAATGTGAACATTCTACATTCGTCGACCAAACAGTTAGTGTAATAATTCTAAATTTATTTCATTAAATGGAACAGTCTAATGGAACATGTACAACATATCTTAATGAAACAATTCAATCTTGACAGTTATTAAACTTAGTAATTTGGTGACCAAAATTAACTTAACCGAATCATTCGATAAATAGTTTAAATAAATTTCTCTATACTGAAGAGGACCGTAAGTCGAAACGTCATAATATTCACCTTGAATAAATGGTATAAAATACATACGAATGACCAATGTTGGCTCAAATTAGCATTTTATTTATTATTTTTTAGATTTTTCTTTAGAGCCTATTGATTATCTTGTTTTAATTTGATGAATAATTGTCAGTTTTATTTAACTTCTCCCTTATAGGTATTCGCCAATTCTCTCATTCTTTTTTATCAAAATTGTCGAAAATATGTAATGGTATATTTGTTTTAAATAACATGTACGCTTTAATTCAATGAATGCGAGATTATCTTACTACTACACTGAGAAAAAAAGTTGTTAACTTGACCAAATGCGTTTAGATCGTAATGATTATTTAGTTCAAATATTTATATATTTAGATTAACAAAATCTTGTAATTTAAAACATATTATTTGTTTGAATTAACAAATATTTAATTGAATTAACAAATATTTGCTTGACAGTCCGTGGTCGTTACATTTAGTTGAATCAGTTAATATTTTTTTGAAACAGCAACTTTTTTTCTCAGTGTATTGTAATGTACTGCAATAGTATGGTCGCGCGTTTACTCCATGTTCATAATTCTCTCACTCTCCTCTATTTTTTAGACGTGTATGAACTAACATAGATATATAATAACAATTTTTGCCAATATTATCTATAGTGCATTTGCAATTTTTTTCTAATTGTAGCTCTGAAGACATTGAATCATTTGAACAAGGAAGGCGAGGCGCTTGCTCTTCAAGATGATCTCACAACGCACCCCACCTTGGCCTTGATGCGGCGCATCCTTGCAGATGCACAGGTAACATTAGCAAATTCTAAACGAGCGCTTTGCAATACTAATCTATGACACATCGAACAATATTTAATTTATTCAGATTTTCTTAACACAACTGAAAATACAGTATTACGTGTAATCTGATCTATAATTCTATCTTGATATTTAATAGAAACATAGATCGCAACATACTTAGTTAAAACACGCTATTATAATTCGTCTCACGCGAACTCCACGCCCGATTCAAACATCCCCTACGCCAGAAGTTAATTATCGAACAGATATAGGGCTGCATATAAGCCCATTGATATCGAAATTCACGTTTACGTATGAAATTGGATATTAGATATTAACAAACGCCACATCGCGGATTTTGATAAAGTGTATTTTAAATTTTTTATGAAAACTTTGAGTGGCACGAATGAAATTGCGAAATAGGATTAATGTTATTAATCTTCTAACGCGCGCTGTAAGGTAATTTTCAGAATGTGTTTTTAGGAAAGGGTGAGATTGGATCCAATCTAATATTCTATCTTGTTCATTTTTCTTATTCATGTAATCTATATACAAAATAGAAAAAAGAAGTAAATGATAATATGAACTTTTCCTTTGTCGATTTATAGATAAAAAAATAAATAATTAAATATAATAATTCAACTGAAATTCAATTTTGTTAATAAAAAGATCAATTTTATTTAAATGTTCTTTCTTCTCAAGGATTGAATTTTTACGATTGAATTTTAACGCAAGAAGAAAGCACATCGAGAGGTGAAGAAACAATTTCCATAACCATAGAAAATTGATGTGTGTTTATTCAAACTGGAAACTCGTCAAAAATATTTCTTCATTGTGAGGGGATGAGCAGCCCTCTCGAGAGACGAGAGATGCGCATCGACTTTCAAGAAAGTGAGGAACCGAGAATTCGGTGGGGTTAATTGTTAGACGAACAGAGGGGTCGTTCCATTGATAGTGGATTCCTTTGTCCACCGTCAACCATTGTTACCTACGCACGCGCGACCCCCGACTGCGATTTGCCGACATTTTCCTACGGCTGCTGTCTGATGTTTATTATGAAGAGAGATGTTGGATGTCGTCGGGGAGAATTGTTCGCACCAGTTGGAAGTAAAAAAAGTGACCGGTGGTAACGCTCGTGACG
>Ga0157364_1009526_pt1 | contig 10031 bp, 9 predicted proteins | sample AttsexASBM2_FD_111476 | JGI IMG/M metagenome (GOLD analysis project Ga0157364, IMG submission 111476) | Fungus gardens microbial communities from leaf cutter ant in Ribeirão Preto, State of São Paulo, Brazil - Atta sexdens ASBM2 | ecosystem: Host-associated > Fungi > Mycelium > Unclassified ... | reverse complement strand
TTTGTATATATACCTCTGTATCTGAGGACTAGACCTCAAACTTAACAACATCAATTATTCCTGTTGATACTTTTCATCATCTGTCAATCATCATATCCTTATACTGAACCTCTGAAACACTATCCAGCCCCAGTATCACAACCAGTGAGTATCTTATTTGTGATAGTTGACAGCTGCATGGTGAGACTATTTAGCACTACTAGGACAATTCCAAAAGTTAATGGAATTGTAAGAGTTCTTATTGAAGAATACCCTAAGATCTTGTACCATAGTGATAGACTATAGCTAATAGGGATGAGATGATGAGTCAAAGATTTGTCTTGCTGAGTAAATAGCATTAGTAATGACTATGATGCACATGTCTAAAGTATCTTCATTTTAGAAACTAACTGTCAGAGTTCAAGACAGTGGACTCTAACTATTTTATTCTTCTCTTTTCTCATTTGATATTTTTTCTTTTCTTTTATCTTTTACTTTTGGAGGTTAGGGTTAATGTGACATCATTGCCACACACAAGTCACATGACAAGGTTACAGTCACAGTTATATGGCCATGTGTCACATAGAAAAGTATAGAAGGTTCTGGAAGAATGATATCATATAGCATATTTAATATATACTGATCTTAAGGCAGGTACATGGCTGTTTAGAGTAGGCTAGAAGTAGTTAGCACAGACCATGGGGTTTTAGTACATAAGGTAGACAATTCTGTACTGAGTTCTCTATCAAGTTCTCTTGTGTTAACCCAATACAAGGTTCACTCTTTTGATCGACTCTAAGGTCTTAAGTTTGTAATACTAACTAACTAATCTGGAGATTTTATAAGGAAGAATATATGATAAGGTCATCTGAATAATTACACAAACACATGTTATAAGAGAATTGTTATGGTGTACTTGGACACTAACATTTTTCTTTTCTTTTATCTATCTTTCTTGATTTAATATTTCTTTTCTTTTTCTTTTCTTTGACAATAAAGAGACATGTGACTGCAGTCACATAATATATCACATGATATGAGGTCATAGGCCTAAACTCTAGGAGAAAGAACTAAAAGAATGATGTCAGGGCATATGTATATAGTATAGTGTCTTTATGGAAGACATAAGGTTGATGTATGGTAAAAGCATGAACTATATATGGATATTAGAGTAGGGCTATTTATTGTTAGTATGGACCATGAAGACTTTGTATAAATAGGATAGCAATATATCAGGAACTTCTTCTTGTTGAGTTCTCTTATGATCTCTACTTGATATCTTACTAAGAGATTTACTTATCATGCTACTATTAGTCTTTGTGATTAGTGGTTGCTACAACATTAGAACTCAACTATTCTCTGGGGACTCTGTATTATATAGACTCCTATTACTTTTCTTTACTCTCTACTCATCAGTTAAGAAGACACATAGCTGGGCCCTAAGCTTAAAGAGTATACTAGTCAGATAGGAGAAGCTTGGCTGGTCAGTTGTACTGTAGCCTACAAGCATATATTAGTTGTATCATCTTTTGTGGATGTAATAGATAGCTATATTTGTATAGAAGACTTGTGTTGCTGGTTCCATTATAATCAGTCCATACAAAACAGTGGTGTTGTCCAGTAAGAAAATGCCTAGTTTAGAGATTCACCTCTTAGGGATATTAGCCAGTGTTCTTTAGGGTAGTAGTCAGTAAGGCAGTAGACAGATAGTCAGCAGACAGTGTGAGGTCAGGTAAGAAGAATACCAGCTGGCACTTACAGAGGAATTTTGGAAACATTTTTTGAAAGAAGGATAGATTTCTGTTGTCAAACACCATGGCAACAGGCAGTATTGTAGACTTGAGTCAGTTGAATACAGAGAAAATGATTAGAGAAATGGGAGAAGAGGTGGTTAGGATGTTAAAAATAATAAAAAATATATTAGAGTTACAGGTGGTGATGTTGATGAAAAAGAAAGAAGTAGAAGAGCAAGGAAAAAGAGAACAAAGGGAGATGAGGAGGAGAGAGTATAATAAGAGGTAGGAAAAGAAAGAGCAAAGAAGAAGAAAAGAAAAAGAAGAAGAGAAAGAGAAAAAGAGAGTAGATGATAGTGGAGAAGAGTAGATAAGATGAGAATAAAAGAAGAGAGAAGGGCAGAGAAGGAGTGGAGATGACAGGAGATATGAGAAAGAAAAAGAAAAGAGAATAAGTAGAGAGCAAAGAAAGAAAGAAAGTGTTTTGTTTGTGCAGGCTTTGGGCAAATTGCCTGTTATTGTAGAAATATAGAGGAAGAGAGATTAGTACAGAAGCTTTCAAACAGATTTGAGGTTTTGAAAAATAGAGTGATGCAAAGAGGAGAAGGAAGTAGTAGAGAAGCAGCAAAAGATAGAAAAGAAATTTTGAGAGAGCAAAGAGCAAAGAGAGGGGTAGAGATATAAAAGACAGAAGTAGAAAAAAAGAAAGAAAGAGGAGAAAAGAAGGAGAAATTATTAAGAGAAGTGATGGTGAAGATTAGGTTGAAGCAAAAAGAAGAGGAAGAAGAATTGTGACAGAGGTGTTGTTGGATAGTAGAGGGACAGAATTAGAGATAAGTGAAGAGTTTGCAAAGAAGTATAGATTTAGAAGGACAAAGTTGGAAAGGCCAATTTATGTAAGGAATGTTAATGGCATACTGAATTGTGTAGGGCCAATAGTAGATATAGTAGAGATAGAGATATTTTTCAAAGAGCATAAGAAAAGAATATTGATAAATGTGATAGGAGGTCAGAAATAGGAAGTAATATTGGGTATGCCTTGACTAGCATGTTATAATCCAGAGATAGATTGGAGAACAGGAGAAGTATAGATAATGAGATGTCCAGAGGAGTATGGAAAGAAATGGAGAATATGAAGACAAACAATGCCAGAATGGTAGAAGCATAAAGAAAGAGAAGAACAAAAGGAAAAAAGAGAAAGAGAAAAGAGAGAAGAGTTTAGAAGACTGACAACAGAAGAAGAGATGGCAATAGCAAGAACAGTGGAAGAAAAGAAAGAAGAGAGAGATGAGGAAGAAGATTTGATAGAGTTAAGAACAGTGGAAGAGATGATTCCAAGATGGTTCCATAAGTATTTGAAGGTGTTTGAGAAGAAAGAGTCAGAGAGGATGCCAACAAGGAAGACTTGGGATCATGCCATAGATCTCAGAGAAGGTTTTGTATCAAAAAGTATAAAAAAATTTCCATTGTCAAGAGTAGAAAGAGAAGAAGTTTAGGAGTTTGTGAAGAATCAGTTGAGGAAGAGGTATATTAGGCCATCAAAGTCATCACAGACATCACTGGTGTTCTTTGTGCTGAAGAAGAATGGTAAGAAAAAGATGGTGCAAGACTATCAATACATAAACAGTTAGATAATTAAAAATAATTATCTATTGCTACTGATTTTGGACTTGATAAATAGTATTGGAAAAAAAAAGGTGTTTATGAAGATGGATTTACAATAGGGATATAACAATGTAAGGATCAAGAAAGGAGATGAATGGAAGGCAGCATTTTCTATGCTAGAAGAGGCTTTTGATCCAACAGTAATGTTCTTTGGGCTAACAAACTCACTAGCAATATTTCAGATAATGATGAATAACTTACTTAGAAATATAATAGAGAAAGAAGAGGTAGCAGTATTTATTGATAATGTGATGATAGTGATAGAAGCAGAGGAAGGACATGATGAGATTATGGAAGAAGTATTAAGGAGGATGGAAAAGAATGATTTGTTTGTGAAACCAGAGAAATATGTATGGAAGGTTAGAGAGATTGGATTTTTGGGAATAATAATAGGGCCAGATGGTATAAGAATAAAAAAGAAAAAAGTGCAAGGAGTAGTAGATTGGCCAGTACCAAAGAGTATAAAGAATGTACAGAAATTTTTGGGATTGGCAAACTATTATAAATGGTTTGTCAAAGATTTCACAAGGGTAGCAAAACCCTTATATGAGATGATGAAGAAGAATACAAAATGGAATTGGAAAGAGAGGTAGCAAAAAGCATTTGAGGAGTTAAAAGAGAGGTTTATAATAGAACTAGTCTTGGTGGCACCAGACTTGGATAGAGAAATGAGAGTAGAGGCAGATGCATCAAACTTTGTTACAGGTGGAGTGTTATTAATGAAGTGTGAGAAAGAAGTGGAGACCAGTTGCCTATATTTTAAAATCATTGAACAAAGCTGAAAAAAAAGCCAAAAATCAGTTTGAGATTTGGACAAATCATAAAAACTTGGAGTATCTTATGAAAGCTCAGAAGTTAAATTGAAGACAGGTTAGATAGGCCTTATATTTGTCAAGATTTGATTTTGCTTTAAAGCATGTAGCTAGCAAGAGTATGGGATAAGCAGATAGTTTGAGTAAAAGAGCAGATTAAACAGAAGGAATAGAAAGAAATAATGAAAATCAAGTAATGTTGAAAAAGAAGTGGTTAGAGATTAGAGCAATAAAAAAGAGACAGGTATTGATTGAAGAAGCTGAGAAAGAAATAATTGAGAAAATTAAAAAATTAGAAGCAAAGAATGATGAAGTGATAAAGATGAGAGTTAAAGTATTGAAAAATGAGAAGTGGCAGATAAAGGATGATTTAGTATTGAAAGAAGGGAAGGTATATGTTCCAAAGAATGATAAGTTAAGATTGGAAATCATTCAGCTTCATTATGATATGCCAATAGCAGGACATGAAAGACAATAGAAGATGGTAGAGTTGGTCACTAGAAATTATTGGTGACTAGAAGTTACAAAGGAGGTAAAGTGATATATGGAGGATGTCAGAGTTGCAAGAAGTGGACTTAGTTCTTTTCTCATTTTCTTCCTGTTTTCTATCCTCTCTTTCAAGTTATTTCTCTTTTCTCTATTTTTAGCACCTAGGGTTAGGGTTAGTGATAACATAGGTCACATGGTACAGAGAAGATCCTAGAAGGATGACATCATACCATGTACAGACCTCATGGCTAGCATATAGTTGTTTAGAGTAGGCTAGAAATGGCTAGCACGGACCATGAAGACTCAGTATATAAAGGTAGACTATTCTGTACTGAGTTCTTTATTGAGTTCTCTTGTGTTACCCCAATACAAGGTTGTCTCTTAACCTAACTCTAAGGGCTCTGAGTCATAACAGAGGAATGTAATTAGTACTAGAGAATGAAGAATAAAGTGGAAATGCCAGCAGGAAAATTAAGGCCTAATAAGATACTAGAAAGACCATAACAGTATGTATTGGTGAATTTTATTACAAAGTTACCAGTGTCAAAGAGCTATAATTCAATCTTGGTAGTTTGTGATAGGTTTTTAAAAATACTGCACTTTGTGGTGATGACAGAAAAAATAATAGCAGAAGGTTTGGCAAGATTGTTTAGAAATAATATGTGAAAGTTGTATAGATTTCTAGAGAGTATAATTTTGGATAGAAGACTCTAGTTTGTGGCAGGGTTGATAAAAGAGTTAAATGAAAGTTAAATGAAATGTTGGAAATAAGAACAAAGCTATCTACAGCTTATCATCTACAGATAGATGGACAGATAGAGAGCATGAATCAAGAGCTGGAGCAGTACTTAAGGATGTATGTCAATTATAGATAGAATAATTGGTTAGAATGGTTAGCAACAGTAGAATTTGCATTCAACAATAAAGTGTATACAGTAACAAAGTTATCACTGTTCAAAGTCAACTATAGGAGAGAACTAAGAATAGGCTTTGATATTAGGAAAAAAGAAAAGCATATCCAAGCAGAGGAGTTTGTAAAAGAGATAAAGAATAGACATGAGAAGACAAAGGTGGTATTGGTAAAGTCACAGAAAGAAATGAAGAGATATGTAGATAGGAATAGAAAGGAGACAGAGGAGTATAAAGTAGGAGATAAAGTGTTAATAAATATGAAGGACTTTCTAATAGAGTTAATGAAGAGAGTAATGAAGAAGTTGACAGAAAAATATATTGAACCTTATGTGGTCAAGAAAATCATATTGGAGAATGCAGTAGAGTTGGAGTTACCAGCATTATTAAGAATACACCCAGTAGTTAACATGAGAAAGATAGTAAAGTATTAAGAGTAAGTAGAGGAATAGAAGAAAATTCCATCTCCTCTAGTAGAGATAGAGGGAGAAAAGGAGTATGAGGTAGAGAAGATTTTGGATAGACAAGAGAGGAGAGGAAAACTAAAGTATTTAGTGAGATAGAAGGGTTATACAGCAGAAGAAGATATTTGGGAGAGGTTAGAAAATTTAAAGAATGCAATGAACTTAGTAGAGGGATTTGAGAAAGAAATTTGAGAGGAAGAAATACAATGAGTAGAGAAGAGGAAAGGAAAACAGAAGGTGATAGAGGTAGAATTGAATCCAGAAGTAGAGAAGTTTAAAAGAAGTGATATTATAATTTCAAAACCTTAGAGTGGGTCAAGAAAAGAGATCTTGTATATAGTTTACACAAGAGAACTCAATAAAGAACTCTGTATAAGACTGTCTATCTTATATATACTACTAGTTCATAGTCCATACTCTACTACTTTAGCCTACCCTAAATAACCATGTATTTGTCTTAAGATTAACATATATTAAACATACTATATAATATCATTGTTCTAGAATATTTCACCTAATTCCATGATGTCACATTAGCTCCTAACTCTTAGTCTCAAAGAAAATAGAAGAAAAAATAAAAATAAAATAAAAAGATCTTAGAAAAACTTGGGTCTAAGGTTTACAATTCTGACAAGTGAGCTACCAGGGAAGTATATAGCAAGCAATTTGTTTAGGTGGGATGATAATAAGTTTGAGGATGAGTATTTGAAAAAGTTAAAAAAAAATTGGATAAAATGGAATGGAAAGGAGATAGAGGAAGAGGAGGCAAGTTTCTCCAAAGATGGAACCTTAAGAGAGGAATACTGTTATAGTGTGCTTGGACACTAACATTTTTCTTTTCTTTTATCATTTTTCTTGATTTAATATTTCTTTTCTTTTGATTTTTTTCTTTTATATTTCTTTAACAATGAAAAGAAATATGACTGTGGTCACATGATATATTACAAGATATAAGGTCATAGGCCTAGACTTGGTAAGAGTTAGGTAAAAAGGACTAGAAAAAATAATATTAAAATATATATATATATAGTATAATATTTTTATAGAAGATATGAGGTTAACATATGGTGGGAGTATGGACAATATATAGACATTAGAGTAGGGTTATTTATTCTTAACATGGACCATGTATCTATAGTATAAATAAGATAACAATACATTGGAGACTTCTTGTCAAGTTCTCTTGTGATATTTACTAGAAATCCCACTAAGAGATTTACTTGTCATGTTACTATTAGTTTTTGTAATTAGTGGTTGCTACAACAAAAATTTGCCTGTTTATATCTTTACCATCTGTTTTATTCTCCACTCAATCTTGTTTATCCTTTATCATTTACTAGTAATATATTATATATTATATAATGGTTAATACTTATAGAAATATAAGTATATTAATATAATAACATGATTAGTTACCTACCAAAATTAGTTTAATAGCTACTATGACAGCTGTTAGCTCTATTAGATAAAGATAGTAAGCAGTGATCATGTAATGGCAATAGCTTGTATATAGACTATTATTTTTTGTATATAAATCTGTATGTCTAAGGATTAGACTTTAAACTTAACAATATCTTTCACTATGATATTATATTATATGATACATTATGTAACTATAGTTATATGCCTCTTGATTATTCAAGAAATAAAAGAAAAGAAAAAATAAAATCAAATTTAAGAAAATAGATTGAAATAAAATAAAATAAAAATAAAATATAAGAGTCTAGACATATTATGATATAAAGTAGGCTAAATGTAAAATGCATACAAACTATGCATCAAAGGTATATAAAGCAAGCTTATCTATACTAGAAACTTTACTAAGTTCTTTTGTGTTAATAATATTTTTCTTTTATTCTAATTCTGGAATTTAAGTTGTAGCATCTCCATTCTATCTTAAACATCCTTACTGAACTTTCTAACAACCTTATAAATCTCTACTCTTATATCTGAGAACTATCCAAACTTAGGATAACTTTTTATTTTCTAGATAACTATCTTAGATAAAGCATTTAGTATATAAGCTAGTAGTTATACTATAAACCTGAAAATTGACCAAAACTAAATTAACTTCCAGTATTGGCAATAATATACCTTACTATCTTAATAGTAGTTGGCTTACTTACTTTGGCCAGTTATGTTATGAATCAAGACTCAAAGGGTTAAGTCAAGAAACAACTCTTGTATTGAAGTGACATAAGAGAACTCGATAGAGTTCCTAAGACCAAGTAGTCTACCTTATATACTACCACTCATAGTCTGTGCTAACTACTGTGCACCCTACCCTAAATGACCATGAGTATGACATGAGGCCAGCATGTGTTGTCTATGCCGTATAACATCACTTTATTCCGGAACCTTCTACTTCATCTTGTGATCGATCATGTGACTATGCCATCACTTGTGACTGATGTGACAGCATGACCAATAGACCCTGACCCAAGTTGTTCTAAAAATAGAAAAATAAAATAAAAAATGAAGAGTGAAAATAAAAGTCAAGTCCATCATCAATGATTTTGACAAGTTAGTTATATTATATATTAGGGTGATTAGAGCTATTTTTAACTATATTTCTATTAGAGAGTACAGATTTTTTTCTAAAGAGTGTATCTAATGTTCATGTAGCTATTGTTAGGTGAAAATATATTAACTATCAGACTTATAAAGTTTAGACTTGAGTTTCTTTTAATTTTCTCTTTAGTTTATTTTCTTTTTCTTTCCTTTTAGTTTCTACTGTGGAAACTGGGTTAGGGTTTAGTGTGACACAATTGTCACATGTAACTGTCACAGTAATGGTCATAGGTTATGTAGTAGCAAGAAAAAAATATAGAAGATTTTAGAAAAATAATATCATATAGCATATTTAATACCTGTAGACCTTAAGACAAATATATGGTTATTTATGGTAGGCTAAAGTAGTAGTAGCATGAACTACACAGTTTTAGTATATAAAGAAGACAATCCTATATAGAGTTCTCCATTGAGTTTTCTTGTGTAACCCTATATAAGATTTCTTTTCCTGACTTACTCTAAGGTCTTGATATCGTAATATTAATATAGTTTTGCAAACTACTTTAGGCTTGCTTATAGTCCCTTGGTTGATCTATCTCTATTAATTGAGAATATTGTTGACTTTTTAAAGATATATTCAAGTACTTGTGCCTTTTCTCCTCAAGAACAACCCCTTTCTCTTTGTAAGCTTCTATGAGTATTTAATTGGTTTGCTTTTCTGTTTTTGTGGATAATTTCTTAGTCTTGCCTTTCTTAGTTTTTCTTGATTTTATATTTTCAGTATGATAGGTTTCTCTAGACTTGATTGTATAATTTGATTACAAGAAACTTTTATCTAAATTTTTTTTGAGTTCTATTCTTACTAATAGTATATTTTTGCCTATGAAGAAAATCTTTGTCTTCTAAGGCAAAGATTGTAGGCTACTTGTAGTAGATAATTTGCTATAGACTGTAATCAAACACTATATAATAAATCATTGAACCAAAAAAAAGATTCATGAAGTTACTGGAATGCCTAATAAGAATGTCTGAAAAGTAGTCTATATAGAATAGATGAGGTTGATCTGCACCAAATGAGATTTGGGAGTACAGATGAGGGAATAGGAGTTATTTATAGGTTGGAACAGATGTGACCAGATCAGAATGTGTATTACAAACTTTATTCAGCTTGTATCTCTACAACTAGTGAACTGATTTTCACAAACACTGGAAAGCTCCAAATGAGGGCTATCTGCATATATGCAGGATGTACAAAAGCAACAACAAACAACCAAGATATCAGGTCATCAGTAACTGTAAAAGCTTTGTCTGCTAATATCTCATGAACAACTAGATGGATTCACATGATCAAACTTGCATTGGAAAGTGCTCATTATATTGTTTTCAATGATATATGGTATATCTCATAGCAATAAGTATTCATAGAGATACAAGCATATCAATGTAGTGACATAATTAGTTACCTTCTA
>Ga0157364_1009525_pt1 | contig 10032 bp, 3 predicted proteins | sample AttsexASBM2_FD_111476 | JGI IMG/M metagenome (GOLD analysis project Ga0157364, IMG submission 111476) | Fungus gardens microbial communities from leaf cutter ant in Ribeirão Preto, State of São Paulo, Brazil - Atta sexdens ASBM2 | ecosystem: Host-associated > Fungi > Mycelium > Unclassified ... | reverse complement strand
GCGACAAAGTGAGCGAGCGCATTTTGCCTCGCGGATTTGGCGCGATCGAGCGAACGAACGTCGAGGCGCGAAAATGGAACACACTGTGACGAGAAGTCACTGGCCTACTAACGGCAAAATCCTCCTTTAAAGTCAACGTGCCTGCGTGACGAGCGTTTAATCCGTCCGTGCAATATCCACTGTTTATGATGATATCTATCCATCCATCGTTTACTCGCGGAAAATTGCGAGTGCAGTCTTCAATGACTGTTCTGGTAAAAAAAAAACACGCCCTCCTCGGCTGAATTAAGTGATGCAAATTACTTCGGTTCGTTTATAGAGCGACATATGTAAATGAATATTTAATATCGATGATCGCAATTGTCGCAATTGATTATCGCAACCGATAATCAACGAACAAGTTTAAGTTAGAAGTGCAACTTTGAAATTCAAATTAGGGCTGATTCTTTGAAAAAAATATCTGGTTGAAAATAAACGAATTAGCTAGACGATTTTGATTATATCAATTAGGTTCATTCCAGTTATCTAGCTAACTAGAATTTTAATAGATTCAATCATAAAATTCTGATTCATTTTTAACCAAAATTTCAATTAATCCACTTAATCATTTTTTTGTGTTTAATTAACCGATCAGTTTTTAAATATCTCGCAATTTTTATGATAATTTTAGAAATTCTCTACTTTTTTAAAATTCTATTTCTGTATTTTATTTAAAATGTTGTTGAAGCTAATTAATATTTACGTTGTGAACGGTTCACATAAAATAAAAACTTTGATCAGAAGAGGTTTATTGAAGATAGACGTGAAAAATATTGTACATATCAAGAGCAGAATTGGAAAAACATCCTGCATTATTGGCACAATGGTCGCAACGAGAAAAATCAATGCAAACGGGAAATTGAATTTAGTAGATCTGACAGAGCAGAGCGGTGTATTTCTCGTGGAAAACGAACAAACATAATTAATTTCTTGAGTGTCTTCATCCTGGTATTGCGCAACTGCATAACGAAGTTTAATTGTGTTGCCCGACAGTGGCCTCAGAATAAAGCTATAATCGTACGGACAGCATGGCTTAAACTGCACCGAACTCGTGAATAATGAGAATGCATTTCGGGCGGCCTTTCTCCATACAAAAGCACCCGGTGCATCACTTCGTGCCGAAACTGAGAGATAGTTGACTTCTAAAGTTTCGCTTCGAGAGAAAACAATGTGATAGCATTTTCTGCCATAAGAGTAATTTGCAGCGCAATAATCCGTAAGCCGTAATCCACTGAATGAATTAAAATGCACGTAAAATTAAGCAAAGTATAAAGCTTTGTTATCTATTTATATTTGGAAAGCTTAATTTACATTTAATTTACGAGAGCTCCTTATTTTTCGATCATTTATAACTCAAAAGAATTAATTAAGAACAACACTTTCTATTGTCTATATCTTATTTGAAAGATTAAATGTCGACATCTCTTATTTTTTATTTTGTCTTATTATGCATTGATAAATAATCGAAGAAATGGTGAAATGAAATAATAGCCAGACGTGAGTATAATTATTTATTCTCGTTTAAGATTACATTCCAAAATATCTTCTCCGAAGAAAATTTTACTCAATATAATATAGTATATACGTTAAGTATACTATATATTTCGAGTAAAATTTTCCTCGGAGAAGACATTTTGGAACGTAGCCTAAGTAGAAAAGATGGCGAAAAAGATAATACCTAATTTGAAGAAAGACGTGGAGAAGAGATTTCGGTACTAAGAGATTAAAGATCGAGAAAGCTTATATAATAACCCCGAATTCTGCGCAGGTCAACGAACGGCAATCGCGTGTGTCCGATCATCATGCGATATCCCTCTGAAAAAAAAAAGAGAAAAAAAATCGCATCATTTTATCTGATACAGACTTCAGTCAGCTCTCGTGCGAAGATATAGCAGCGACGAGTTGCGGCACTTCCTGGTTTCGGTACGTGACCCGGTCGATCGGTGAAATATCCTGGCAGATGACTGACGTCATTGCCATGGACAAGGTGAACGGCTTTAGTCGGTTTCGCTCGTGCCGCTCATCGCTAATCTTATTTTTCTTTCAGCGTCCCACGCGATGATGAAGAGAAACCGTAATTGTCGATGAGCTTTTCAAATCTCTTATCCCGTGTCCTATGCACGCACATCGCGATTATTACCAATAGAACTTCAAATTGCGTTCAAATTCTTGGTTATTCTAAAAATGTTTGTCCTGAAAATTCGTTGATATGTTCGTAGATATTCTAAAAAATCTAGCGCTCTTTGCGCACTGACATGTTAAACAGTCAATGGGATTACTTTAACAATGTGTCTGGGTGTATGTTTAATCAGTATAGATATTGTAATTAGCATATAACTGCGATCACACAATGAGCATATGCTTATGATAGAAATTAGGTTGTCTGTTAATGTTATTCCGTTGAAAAGTTTTCGCAAAGCTATATAATGGATCCAATCTTGAAATCGAAAATTGAAATAAATTTGATTTGAAAAACGTGAAAATGGAAATATCTAGTATTTTAAACATCAAAATATGAAAATGGCAAGTTTTTTATTTATTTAGAGAATTTTATAACAATATTCGTTATTCAGAAATTTTACGGAAAAATTATACAAAGTGATTAATATTGAAAATAAATACGTAAAAGCAGAAATAGAAAAGCGAAATTGAAATGTGCCTGCCAAAGAAAATATGCGTGTTTAGGTCCGCCACTGCGATGTACTGCTTGACAGATAAATTACATTTTGTAGAGTTACACACTCTCGGAAAAATATAGCGGGTTGAAGATCATCATAAATAAAAATGAATATAGAGTCAACTATTTTTATTTAAATTTTTTATTAGTTATTCAATGAAATAGATGTAAGGAATAACATGAATGAAAATAATGTCCATAAATAGTCTGAATAAAAAATAGTACATATATACTATTGTTTATGCATTAAGCCATTTGTGTATGGGTTATAATAAAAAATAAAATAAAGATAAATGTCAGTTACCGAGTAAAATATCACTTTGAGAAAAATAAGCGACAGTAAAGGACATAAATTTAAATATGTACAATGTATAATAATCACGAGGTCAGAGGTTAAGAAATGCAAATAAGGAAATATCAAATATTATTCGGTTGTCTAATAAATTTCCAAATTCACTACATTGTCGTATAAGCTATTAATACTTTTAAGGTTTCCATAATATTCCAGAGTATTTTTTTCAAAGAAACTACGCAGCTTGTGTTATTTTTGTGATTTTGATACACTGTTAAACACTACCGTTTCGTGAACATTGCAGTTCACTTTATCAGGACGAAAAGTAAACTGATACGATTCTTTTTATTGCACTGTAACGACTGTTGTAACGATTATTCGCTTTTTATTGTTTTCATTGTTATATTGAAAGACGTTTTAGATTTCTATAGCGTGCACATAGACATAATATTTAGATGCCATAATGATTAGATTAATAATTAATCAGTTAGTATAAATTATATCAAGTAGCAAATACGTTTTCACCTAATAGAAATTAGTCAAGACTACTTGACTTACATGTTAAATGAGCCCGACGAAAGCCTTGAGACAACGAATGTCGCGACCGATCTTATCCGGAGCGCCGCGAATAAATTATCTTACATTGAAAGTAAAGAGTATTCAAATGCACGACAGTAATTGACGACTTGGAATCCGATCGAAAAATTGATTCCTTTAATGAGCGTTTTATTGAACTTCGCACTTCGTGGAAAATCGTATCTCTCATTATACCGTATCTCTCGTAATGCTATATTTTCGTTACAGTCAATTACAGTGATTCGTAACTACTTTGAAACAAGCGCGTACAACTTCCTGCATAAATAGCCCTATTATAGAATTGTTTATTAACAGCTATTATATTTATAATTAATAACAAGATTATAAAAATATATTTTTAAACATCTTTATTCTTTGTAACCAATATTCTCGTTCTAGATGTTTTAACGATTTATTTAAAGAAGTTGAAATTGTTCTACTTTTAAAATATCATACCGTCTCATCATCTCTCATTTCCGATCATTCTATTAGTTAATAAAATGAAATTAAATTTATTATTACATGAAATTGATATGAGATAAGAAAATAATCGAATATAAATCTGTAAACACTGAAATTTGTAACTATAAATTTTAAAAGAATCTTATTTTTATATACAGGAGAAGTAATCGACTGTTTAATTATATCTTTAGTCATTCTAATTTTTTAAAATTTATCTTGAGAGAATATGATTTTTTTTGTAACATTGAGATTGATAAAATTACAATTGCAATGTACTCTTATATTTAAGAACAATAATTTATTATAATTTTATTTGAGTAAAAAGAAGTTGCTGTATTATATAAATGTATATGTAAATTAACACGTGTAGCACGTATCATACATATTATTCATAAGGAGATAGAGAAAGATGGTTCTTAATATAACTTTTCTAGTTGCAACGATCATTAACAATTTCCCGAACAAAATTTAAGCGACGCGAGCGTCGCTTAAAGTTTCGCCGCGTACAAGTTATGGAACTTTCCAACTTAGTTTCTTCGATGTTGAATGTCCTCGTAATACACACAACGTTCTTTCGCATTTCAAGTCTTCAATTATTGAGCGCAGCGTCTCAGCGGCATTATCAGTGCCGCGAGCTTTCCCTCTAATCCACCGGATGGTTTTACTGCTCGATTTTTTAAACTTGGCTATGGGATAAAGAGCTAAAGAATTAAATCTATTTTATCCATCTTGCGATCTCCACTCCACTCGTTCGATCGCAAAAGGCAAGAAGTAATTGCGAAATTTTTGTACTTTGCGGTTACTATTTGGACGTATCGAATATTAATTTATTTAGCTCTCGTCACAATTATGCAAAGATACTTAAAAATATCTTGATTTTTTTATTTATAATTAAATATATCTCATTTCAATTACGATTTGATTTTCAAATAAATTTCAAATTTTATAATATTGCTAATATTCATCTTTCATATTATTATTTTGCGTTTTAATTTTAATATTATTCATGTAATTTTTGCAATAACCCGCTAATAACTCGATCATTAATGCTTCGTACAAAAATATAGGGCATTACGCGCATTACACGTGATAATATTGCATAATCGGTTAAAGACCGAACAATCTGATATTTGCATATCGTTGATCTATAGTTGAGGCATGGTGGTCGTACATTTTTCTTGTTTGAGAGAGAGAGAGAGAGAAAGAGAGAGAGATTTACATGACAATTAGCTATACATATACATCTCACTCCATTAGTAACCTTCCGTTCTTCCATCATCGCTTATGTATAGTAATGCTGTATATGGTAAATCATCTAAACAGTTACAGCAATACTAAATCACTAAGCACGAGTTAGTCATTAACAATTACCTAAATTTACATAAATTTAGACTAATAAAGTTGTAATTGTAATTCTCTAAAATACTTAAAATATTTTATACGCTCTCTTTCATCTCATTCACATAAAATTTTTCATTGTGTGTTTAATTTATATAATAGATATATATTTTATTATCGAACATCAATATTCATTATTATATATATTAGAGATTAATATAAATGTAAGTATTATTTTCACATAAAATCATATAAAAAATGATAAGTATTATCGATGAGAATTCTGTGTCAGAAAATTAAGCAAGGTTATCAATGCTATTAATAATAGGTATAATAATATATGAGATTATAAAATATCTCTTTTTGACATCCATATGATAACTTTATCATTTAATCCTTTTATCGCACACCAGTTAGTTCTTATCATCCAGCTCTTTTTCGTAGAAAAAAACATCCTTTAGTAGTAACGTCGATTGTCTATAATGTGCTATAAACCATTCATCCGAATCTGAATTGCAGTAGTTCAACTTCGCCACGAACTTCGTTACTCGATTTGCGTTACCGCAACGCGATCTGGGCTATCGACCCTTCGCGACGCATCGTCCATTCCATCACCCTTATCGGTGTCGCTCTCGCCCTGTATTGGATGACAGCGGTTAAGGGCCGAATATTCGCGAATTATCGATCGCATGCCGAGGTCGCGCGCTATCTCCGCCATTGTCATCGTCATCGATGATCCCACTGTGGATTTCCGGTCCAATCGGGAATCTACCGCGCGATTTCCTTGACACGTACATCGTTTCTTCAAGTTTCGGGGAACGCGGACATCATCACTGCCGTTGAGGCAGTTTAAGGGGGGGGGGGTTGGACCCCCTCCCGATATTTCTCTATTCCGAGTCCAACGACACCGCCGTTGCGCCAGCAGCTACGTGTTCCTCAGGTCCTTGACTTCTCTAGACTACGAGCGTATGAGCGCCATTCGAGACTTTTGCCGCATGCCGATACGTGTGGATAAAACGAGCGGTAGTAGTACGGGCCGCAGATCGGAGCGACTTTGCGGCAGCAATGCGCCATCAGATTGCTATCACGGTATATATTTTCGTTCTTATTTACATTCTCACTCTTCACCGGAGACGCCGAGTCAGAAGTCTGGTTATTGTAATTTGTTTTCTCGATATCACTTTTATAATATATTTAGCATGGGACATTAGAATATTTTCTTCTAAAATATCTGCGATTATTTGTTTCGCACATTATATAACAACTAATTATTTATTTAAACTTTTGCAAATTTAGTAATTGCGTTTTAATTTAACTACCTAGAAGTGCAAGTGGATTGAAAATGGCGAATTGGCCAGATATCGGGCTGAGTGCGCTTCTATATATCATGCGATTAATTTGTGTAGCCAGATCCAGCTCGATTGCACTTGCATACAGTGATGCTGAACGTCGATTTTGTTAACAAGCTGTACTACAGCTGCGCTACGTCACGATGACTCGCGAATTTATGATTATTTAATGCAGCCACGAGCAAAATGCGCCATCGCTTGCGATAATTTCATTTAGCCGTTAATGACCTGGATAATGTTGAACGGTAGTAAATAAATTTTGACACGTTGGACATCTGCAATTAATGCATAAACAAGAATATTTTGTTAGCACTTATCGAAATTATTTCTGCAATTGAATTGCATAAACGAGAATATTTTATTAGTGCTACCGAATTATTAGAACACGCAGATCCAAAAAAAAATTATTTTTTGACATAAAATGAGAAGTTTAAGTTTAAAGAAGCTGTACTGTTTCTTATGGCGTAGAATTAATACACGATTTATTTCAAGAGTAACACAAAAATATTTAATGTAAGTTTTTATAAATACTTCCGGCGTACTGGAATTAGAAAATTGGAATTGAAGTAAAATGAAACCAAGTCTTTGCGGTAAAGATCCGATTTCCGAGATCAATTTTCGAGAGATTCGCAAAGCGATTCCGACGTGGATCAAAAATACACGCTCACGTGTATCTGCGCGACGTATCTCCGCGCTCCCGAACCAGTCCCGGCGACCTTAATACGCGTAGACGACGTCCTCGCGGTATCCTTGAATTGTTCCGATACGGCTGCGAAAGAATCTCTTTCTCTCTCTCTCTCTCTCTCTCTCTCTCCTTCCTTCTTTCTCCTTCCTTCTAGCAATGCTCGCACCAGACTCTGTGTTTTTCTCGTTATTCTCATTGTCGAAGTCGGGCCGCGATGCACAAGTCGGTCGCGTCTCGCCCGCGATCCTCATCCTTGGCCCAGCTTTATCTTCGACTTCGACCTTCTCGTCATCAACGCGTCACACCTGCGAAATTACATGAAATTAATTGGCTTAACACTTAAACCCGAATAAATGTTAGAGTGCGTTCTTGCCGCCGCCAACGCGCGATACGAGGAAAATTAGTAAACCTGTTGTTTGCCATCTCTGTGTGCCATGATTTCACGGAAACTTGGCTGCTTGCGCTGCAACTTGAAGTACTTAGCGAGCGTGGCAGCATGGAGAAACCGAAGGTCGAATTGAATTAAATTTAACGGGGGCGATTGTGTAAATGAATGCTCTAACGAAAAATCCTCGGGGAAAAATTTATATTTCTTTAATTTATATTATTTTTAAAACAAGGAAATTTTATTGATGAATTTCATTTGTTCGTCACATTTATTGACGAAGTTGTGAAACAAGGAATATTTTAATTGATAAAAATCGAGAAGCTGCATATCAAATAATCTAAAATATCTTACAGTTTATTGGATTCTTAAAGTAATTATTTTTTTTGTGTATTGTAATATTCAACATTGTAATATCAAATAATCAACATTTCAAATAATATTAAATGTGATTATCTAATTGATTTAAATGAAAGTATTGTTAAATATGATTTTTGCCAGCTATAATCTGAAATAATTTTGGTTGCTTGGATGTTTATTATGGATGGAAGTGAAAATATTACTCGATTTAATGCTTATGATGAATGTGTATCGCGCTTCGGAAATATATATTTATATTAGTGCGATGATCATTTTTTTATTCTATGTGAGAAATTGCAATAATTACCGAAGAATCATATTAAATGGTTAATGAATTCGACAGTAACGGTTTGATACTTGCCACGTATCGGTGTGCGCAAGCAGTAAGCACACCAATCGATTGTCGTATGACGTCATTCACAGAGACCGGCATCAACTTCATCTTCAACTTTGGCCTTTTAATACCCTGATATTCGATTCATGGCTTGTCTACACGTGTCGGCCAAATAATTGTGTTTTTATGAAGTCAATTAAATTGTGAAGTGTTAAATAAAATAAATTGCGCGGCAGCCCGATTTCGTTTTTCAGCTGCATTGTATAATATATAATATATAACAGTTAAATGTTTTACGATCAATACGGTAGATTTATCTCTGAAAGATTGTTCAAACATTCGTAACAAAATTTATATCACTTTGCAACTTTGGTTATTTACATTATTAATTACTTAATCTACATTACATTATTAATTATTTATTTATTTCATGAATATATTTCTCTTATAATTATTTAAATATGTATTCTGTTATTACTTGTATAAATATTTTTGTAATTAATCAGTCAATGATCACGGAAGTAGCAAGTGCCGAATTCATAAAATTCTCTTAAATGTTATATCAATTTCTTAAATATTGTATCAATATTTATTTTTTTAAATTTACTTTTGATTTTATGAGTACAATTTTAATTCCGCTACTGTTTACAGCTCATTAATAAATTTTACTTTAGACATTAACAGTATTTTTCTTTATCTTAGATCTTGCATGCGCTAATATCCAGTAAAGATTCACGAGAAGATTGGCGTTTTCTCGATTTACGCATTCATGAACCTTTCTATTTAAAAGGAAAGTATGATATTTAACGATATCTGACTGATAAAATTACGCAAGAAAATCGAATATGGACATTATCGACGATCACGTTGCGTATACATGTAACGCGTAAATTGGCGTTAAACGCAGCATTAAACAGGCATACTGTAATCAGAATTGTAAATTTGTCGTTATTATAAACCAAAATTATAATTAGAGTCGTATGTATAATATCGGCTTATAATAGATATTTTGTTGCAAATTCAAAAGCATTCTTTACATTTCTAAAATTGTAGAGAATGCTTTTCAATTTGACAACAAAAATGTCCATTACAAGCTGAAATGTATCTTTAAATTTTTCATTTATAATTTAATCGCTTGTTTACCAGTTGTGCTATGTCTATACCTTGTTGTCACATTAGAATAGACGCAGAGCTAATACATATGCTTCTAACGGTAATCAATAATCGCAATAATCACAATAATAATAGTAATCACACTATCGGAATGTAGGTACAAGCTTTATCATCAAATAATGGATAATAATGGATAAACAGTCTATATCATAGAAATATAGGATATTGTAAGTATAGAAAATTAGAAAATTTATGAGCTGGTCCACTCGTCATGTATTTATACACGGATAAATTTTTGGTTGAAAATGAAGGAATTGTAGTAGATTCTGATCACATCAATCAGAATTCCGATTAAACATTTGGTTATCTCGATTAAAATTATAATAGATTTAACTACATAATTCTGATTTGTTTTTTTTTTT
>Ga0157364_1009524_pt1 | contig 10033 bp, 1 predicted proteins | sample AttsexASBM2_FD_111476 | JGI IMG/M metagenome (GOLD analysis project Ga0157364, IMG submission 111476) | Fungus gardens microbial communities from leaf cutter ant in Ribeirão Preto, State of São Paulo, Brazil - Atta sexdens ASBM2 | ecosystem: Host-associated > Fungi > Mycelium > Unclassified ... | reverse complement strand
TGTGTGTGTGTGTGTGTGTGTGTGTGTGTGTGTGTGTGTGTGTGTGTGTGTGTGTGTGTGTGTGTGTGTGTGTGTGTACGTATTAATATTATTATAAATATTAATTAAAATATCAAATTGAGATTATTTGATAAACTGATATGAATTTTCTGTAATGTGAATGCAATTTTTTTATTTAAACAAAATATAAAATATATAATGTTTCCCTTAAAAAAATGTAAATTTTAAAACAAACAAAATTTTCTTCTAGAAGAACTATAGCAATAAATAATATCAAAATAATTTAGGTTATTCCCTCTATTAATTTCAAAACATTTCATTATAATCAAAAGGTAATTATTAAATATTTTGTTCAAAATATGATGACCTCTAACTCTGAAACAAATATTGCACTTATTGATGAGGGAATGAGTTGAATTGTGCATCTGTAATTTCTTTGCTTGCATTATTTTCCGTTTTTAATAATTGAAGGTCATTAACAATTAAGAGATATTTCATTTTATTTACTTCTATAATAATTCTGTGACTTAAGAAGTCAATATTTCTTAAACAAAGTAAATCTTCCAAGCAAATTTCTATCGACAAATTCTGTTTGTTTTGAGATTCTAAATATATATTTTAAGTTTGGTGGCTTATAATTATATCCTAATTTACTTAAATCTTCTAAATATATTTATCAGATTTCCAATAAAGATTTTCTTATTTAAACGACTTGTTTAACTTTATACAGTGTCAATTTATACATATATTTTTTATGTGTTATACGAAAAATGAATTTTTTTTTGTGACATGATCACTTTGAATTTTTATTTAAAATTTAAATTAATATTGTAGAATGAAAAATAAATAATAATTCTTCTCGACACTTTTATTTAAAAAAATAGCCTCACAAATTAACTCAAATTGATGATTAAATGTCGATCTGATTTTACTGCATCAATTTATATTGAATAAGATTTATAGTAACAATAGTTTTTCAGAAAAATATAACTTTCGTAATAAGAATTTTAAAATTCTGATATGCAAATTATATTCGTTCATTGTTCGAATAGGTTTTTTTTGTACGATAGGGTACCATGTATTGAAATACTATGTATTGAAGTACCATATATTGCTCTTCTAAAAAAATCTATTTCGGAGCATCATGTTTTCGATACACAATAGTCAAACGCTCTAGCCAGATATTCATTTCATTGAAATGTAACAATACTGTAGTCATTGAGTAAATCGAATAAAATGAATGTATAAACAGTGTAATCATCAAAGAGTTATTTAAAACAAATACATACTCATGCGATCTCTCGATGATTTTATAGTTTACCATGGATCTAGTTGAGACAGATATGATGACAGATGTTTGGCGGTGAAAATATTTACTAATCTATAGTTACTCTTAGACTCTTAGACGGATTATTATACAATTTATATAAAACAGCTTTCATCTGAGAGTTTGTGCTAAAATATTTCGGATCATCCGAACAATAGTTGCATTCAGAATTCTCGAAATATGCAACATTGCAAACGTGAAAGAGGGAAACTATGTAACGCGAAATAATGGCGCTGACAAACACGAAGTTAAATTGTAATTGTGTTTATATGTGATACAGATTTCCGATTCTTTCGTGCTACAACAGATACATTTCTATTTATACGTACTTACTTGTACAGTAAATATTTCGTGACAGTATTTTGTCCTCGTGATAAAAGCAGGAAGATGTTTTACTCGGGCGCGCACTATAGTGCTCCTCTTTTGATATTTCCAAGATTCCTCAACAATACGTCATATCTACCACAAATATTTTCCCGTAGCTATGTGATCCGATTTGAGTCTTCCCTCGTATCATCATTCTCAAATCTTGAATGCGCGTTGATCGCTTTTTACAAATAAATTCCGCAATCCTAGTTCGTGCTGTATTACGTTCACATCCGAAATATGTGTCAAAGATATAATTGTTTTTGATGATATAATGTAATTCAGAGATCAGAAAGCCTAAATTTATTGAATTTAATCACAGCGAATATTTTATAATAATTATATAAAAAAAATATATTGTTTTTATTATATTGTAATTGTTATAAATTTAATTGTTATAAATTTAAATTAATTTTATTTTTAATCTTATAAATTTTGATAAACATAGGAATTATATTATATAAGATTAATTAAGGTTATAGATTTAGTATTCCGACAAAAATAGGCTTTCTGCTTCCTGTAAATCATTCAATTCGTAATAGATGCAATATATTTAATCCTCCATATGCAATCCAGTTTTTTTTGCACAAACAAAATTTTACTCTCTTTATCAAAAATTAAGAAGCGAATTAAATAAAGCTTTTAACATTTAAAAATTAAAAACGATTTAATAGCAATAGAGATGTTGAAAAATATAAACCAAAACCTTTTCATATTTTTAAAAAATTGAAAATTTTGTGAAAATAGTAAAAAATTTGAGTTAGACAAAGACCCAGATTGTAGACAAAGGCAGTAAAAATATTATTGCAGACAAAGAGTTAATTCTACATGTAATTAATGCAAGAACTGAGCACAATGGAATTAAAGTAATTGCATGGCACTAGGTATCTAATTTTCAAAATTACGTTAACATCATAGCTAGAATTTCTTGGTGACTCGAAGTCTTTGAAGATCTCTGATTCCTAACTCGTAGTCCTTCCAAGATAGCTAAACATCCTTTTGAAACATCGTAGTAGTCTCCACCAACATAAACACGTCAACAAGGAAGTCCGAGTGTATGGCCGCGAGGCGAAACGAATAGGGATAACAAATGGTTATTTCGCGCGTAACTAATGACTCTTCTTTTTGTCGCGCGGCCGCTCCTAACCGAGAATCAGCGAAAAAAAAAGGAAAGTAGAACATTTCATGGAGCTGAATTCGACGACACTTTTATGGATATCTTCTGCAGTAAGATTTTTTTTCAGATTTCTGCTTTTATGAAGAAAGATGTAGACTAGCAAGTGCCTTACGGTCGACAGTGACGAATTGACGAAGTGTTGTGCACAACACGTTTTCTTCTTTTAAAAGAAAAATTCTACTATCAAACGAACATTTCTATACGATCTATTTTTATAGATGGTTACGAGATATCTCTCTTGGAAACGTTAGTGCACTTGTCGATACGTCGCGTCAGCAAAACATAAAAGATGATCGTTGTCGACACAGATGGACATGATGGAGTTCGCCGGATATGGCGCTTTTATTTTAAAACAAATCTTGCTTTTTGCTCATGATATGAACGAGTTTTAATTGCACACAATATGAGTCGCAGCAACATATAGATATCATACGTTGATATATCTCGTTTGATATATCGCATCGATTTCAGTTGTAAAATATCATCGCGCAAAAGTACATATTGAGGTGTAAATAAAAGAAATGCCTCGTATTTGAAACAGATATCGCATAAGAGATATTTTTCATTCAACAAAAACTTGATACATGCATAAGATATTTTGGAAAATTTGCACAATAAATACAAAAAAATAGCTTTTGCAAAAATTAAATTATCAATCAAATGTAACGATCATAATTAGAAAATCATTTAATATATATATTGAGGATAGAAGAAAAGAGATTTAAAGGTTGATAAATAAAATAATAAAAGGATAGTAATAAAGTTTTACATTCCTGTTTGTTATTTTTTAAATTTTATTACGATAAAGTCCTAATTTAGGGATTATATTTAGATTTAGATTTTTAATATAAAAACTCAAGATTTGTGCAAAAATAGATAATAATTTAATTAAATCAAATTATTATCAAAAAAATAGTGACCAAAATAATTTAAAATATGTTCTCTTATTCTTTTATTAAACTTTTTTGAAATAATCTGGATAGGAGACTATTATCAATATAAATCGACAATAAATATGCATGTTAAAATTTTAAATCAAAAGCACTAGCATGAATTAATATTCGTACATTATTAAGCGAGTAACAATATTACAATTTTATGTACATTTACCGCATGATATGCATGTAACTCAATGGAATAAAATTATTTTAATAGGATATTCGTTGTAATTTAATGAGATATGTATAAGGATCATCAAAAATAAATTATTAATCAAAAGTTAATTTCCAACACGATAAACTTGATAATATAATGACAAAGAATGGAAGTTTGTGATATGAAATAAAATCGATCGAGCGTGACCATATCGTACGAACTGTAATATATTCCGATTCAGCGCGATGGCAAGAAGAACGAAAGAATATATCCCCTAAAAATCCATGGACGACGATATATCTCAGCTATAGAAAAACCACTGAGAGATAATAAAAAAGACTTATCGCACGGTTTCGTCTCTCACCATTAGAGCTAACGATCGTAAGTCGTTACATAGGTACGCTGATCGAACCACGCTAGAATGTACTTCGCGGAGTAGTATATCTCGCGTGTAGTCAACCATTATGATGGTAGTTCTATAAGTTCAATGTTCAATCGCTTACTCACGTGATAGAAATGATAGCAGTAAAATTTTATAAGAACGATAGTAAGAGGTGACAACCATCATTTGATTACGAAAAAAAAATTTTAATTTTACTATCTAAATCTCTCTTTTTGCATTTCGATGCGACTAAATCGCTTGATGTTCGATGAGTTTTGTTCCGTCGTTATGGATGGATGGTAGTTTCTGACGTAATAAAGCCATTTTCGACTTTCCTGTTCTCCTAGTCGCAGAGTACCCTGATGTTCGACCGTCGCGTCGTCGTGTCTATACTTTTGCTTTGCTACTACTATCGACCAAGTGACTACGAGTGACGGTGTCTCAGCCAGTGAAGTTCTTAGAGAGGACTACCGTGCTGTCTTGGTACCGCAGTGATACGAATCGGTCCCGCCAACGAACTTACTTACGCGACTTATCAGTGCTGCTCTTATCTGTTCCATGTCGCTCAACTATAACGAAGTTACGGACTCTCTAAGGAAAACGATGAACTGCGTTCGTTCTGCAATTTCTTCCTCCATTACATTATATCTATCTTGTCACCTCGTTGTAGGTACAGATGTTCTTTATATTGGAATTGTGCAACAATTAGATAAAATTGTGCTATGTTAGCAGTAGAATAAAATGAATGAGGAACAGCGAAACTTAATACTTTATCAAGATGACACGACAGAACTATAATCCAATTTTTTTTCTATTGGAATCAATTAATTTGATATTATTTAAATCTAAAAATTATATAAATCTAAAAAACCGAGTGTAATAGGAATAAGAAACCGAGTAAGAGTGATATGAAGATTAAAAAAACTTTGGCGACGAAGGTGTCATAAATAAGATATAAAATCGAAAACATATAGTATCTTCATTTTTTTGTTAAAACATATGCAGAAGCAATATTGAAAAGTTCATGATGCCCGAATAACTTTAAGCATATCTGTGTTAGTATAACATAAAGCGGGAAAAGCTGACATCGTCAGGAAGTTAGAATATTCTACTTTGTCACGCCGCTTGAATATTCCATAGACTTCATGTAAGACCAACATTGTTTTCGCAAATGATATACCGTACAATCCCAAACGAGAAGAACTTTTGAAAGTTTGGATATATCCTACAGAAGAAGTGTATAATGCGTACTTGGAATGAAACTTTTGAATTCATTTTGCAACAGTTTCATCTTATGTTTCCACAGACCTGGTTTAGGGCGCAATGAAGCTATTAATATGCTCGCATTTGTTATAATAATCTACAATATTGTTTGCGCGATATTGTCCTGAAAAAATTTAGGATTAAATGTGAATGGAAAAAAATGATCCTAACGATAGATATATGGATATCAAACATTTTTATATTATATACTACAAATAAAACGGAACGACAATTTTGATCAACATTTTGTTTCTTAACCAAGTAATAAAAATATTTGTTATAGGAACTCTTTAGGACTTTTTATATTGGAAAAGGAATAAGCTTTTTCAAAAATTCTATCATTTTTTAAAAAGTTCGTGAATTACTTATGTAATAACGCAAAAGTAATATATATAGTTATAAAAAATTAGATATGTTTTTATAATATGTGATAAAAATAAATGTGATATATGAAGTTATTTATGGATAATTTTAAGTAATATACTGAAATAATAATACTTATTGACAATGTTCTTTAATGTCAAAGAATTACACTGATTTATAAGGTTCTGTTTCTTAACAACTAAATAGTGATTTTATGTATTTACTTCTATCCATAAAATAAAAGAAAAGTTGTAAATTATTTCAATTTGTAGAGTTTTTTTTAAAAAAATGAAATCTTTAATTTTTCAAGATATGTGGGTGACGGAATTTTTTATCCTTATATTCTTTTTTAGTAATTAAGAGAATATAAAAAACAAATGTTAAAAACTTTGTTAGTACATACAGTACTAAAAAATAAATCAATACAATCGGTTTAATGATCTATATTTATACTAATAAAAGATTTCATGATATTAAGTGCTATCCTTGCTTATTTTGTGCATTTCTGAAATTTACGACTATCATGAACAGTAGGTAATCTCATTCAATTCATTAAAATTTTCTACACCGTTACGCGCAGCTTTGTCAATTTATCGAGACTTGCAATTATCAATGTAAATTACCATTACACTGAAACCAGCGTTCGAGCTGGTGTGTTAAACTAATAACATGCCGTTAAAATGAAAATATTGTGAAACTAGTGTTCTATCATTATTAACTAATATTTCGTAGCTGTCCGTTTAGTTGCTATTTGGAGAGAAGTTTTGAATTTACCTCGCGTGTTACTTTAATGAAACAACGACGCGATGTTTGCTCGTGTAATTGCAGGAAACGAAGCTACTCGCCTTTATTCGCCGATAGCAGGCACGTGTGCGTAAAGTATATGACGTATTGATCGTGCGAAAGCTGTTCATAGAGAATGCAAAAGCATGTGTGTTGTGTACTGGTCTATATATGCGAATATGTACATACATAGTATGTGAGACCGTTTCCATTCCATTCGCTTTTCTATCCAAGCGTGAAAACGAGAAAGCTGGCAAGTCAACATTATTTATTGATTGTACACCAAGTAAATTAAATTGAAGGCTCGAGTGCAACAACCAAGCGAGCTCAGTTTTCTCGATAAACAAGTTAGTTGCCATTTGTTCTGAATAAATGGTAGCCTACTGAATGCAAAAAAGTTTGAATGCTAACAATAATAACAGATATGATGAAAAAGACAGTGGACAGTTTTAATATTGAGCATTACCATTCGTAAAATTGGCAACCGATTTTCCTAATAATCGAAATGTATTGTAAATGCAGATATCGAAGACTGCAAAACTAATTAGTGAACGCTAAGTGATTCTTTTATATGATTCTTCTTTAGTTCTTCACATTTAAGTAGAAATAATCACATTAAAAAATCACTAAGTACACTCATTGATCAGTTTTCTCTGCTGAATACAGCTAATGTATCCTATGTTTATTTCATTTATCATGTGTGAGATGTAATTAAGAACAATATTCTATAAAATCTTTTACGAATAGATATTTTACAAATAGATATATTACGAATATACTGCACTTTATTTGCGTCGGATAAGCAATAAGCTATTGTATTATATGGAAAGGATTGTTAACGATATAAAAGCATATAGCCAGCTGCACCTTTGCTTTAATATAATTATGTGCAAAACAAATAGCAGGGGCGAAGTCTAAAGCAGCAGTGCGAATAATAGATTTGAATAGAGCGTGAATAGAGCGACTAACATCGGGACGATGTCTGTCGAATTATTACTGAAAAGAACTGGAGGAGTCTTGCAAAGGTGTAAATGAAGAAAAGAATTTCCAGCAGGAATGTACCTTGGATTTATTTTTTAATTACAGAATAATTCCGATATCTATGCCGCGCAAAGATTTACGCGGCAAAAGAAATAGAAGGAGTTGAAGTAATGTGTACGCAACTGTTCTGTTATATAGATGCCTATTATATATTATATATTATATATTAATATTGTATTGTGATTGCAGTTTTTTACTATTAATATTGATAAAATTACTATCAGTTAAATCGGTTTGTCAATGTGAATAATTCATATATCACAATCTATATAACATAATCCATATAAAATGATTATTGTAGAAATTGCAAAAGGTTTAATAATACTTGATGACACATAAGTGTAAGGGGATAATAAAGAATAGAGTATAGCAAAATACAAGTGCTTATAGCTCTTATATTCTTTGTTTAGTTTGATGTCTATTTATTCTGTACACCTGTTTGGGATATATGACATTTTTAGTGGACGAGATTTATGCCCAAAGCATACAGATTGGATTCAGTGCAGTAAATGCAATAAATGCATTACATAAAATATGTACGTCATATCATAACATTTGTAATATATGTAAAAGATTATAATTTATATTATCTCTCACTGCGTACATATACATATTTATCATTCTTATTATTTAATAAAACTTTGCAAATATATTTTATAGTTATTGTGTTATTTTATCTTATTTATAAGCATTATTTGTAAATTTTTGGCTGTACTTCTCAAATAAAATCACCCATTTTTCTTATAAATACTCTTATAAATACTTTTATAAATACGTGTATATCTCATCTCTACAAGATATACAGCAAAAACACAAAAGTTTCAAGTCCTCTTTTTAGTACAAAAAATAAATATTTCTGATTTTTAATATTTTTTTCATAGTATTGTAAACAATATAAAGTTCTTTTAATAGTAAACAAAAGTTTTTACTTGTATAATTCATTTACCTTAAACATAGTAAATAATACTTAGGCTCAGTTTCACAACTTAGGTGTCAAAGTTAACTATTAATCAAGGTTCAACTTGTTTTTCATCTCTTTCCAATTCTAGAATTGGAAAGGGATAATGAATAAGTTGAATGAATAAGTTGCTTAAGAATTAACCATGAGTTGTGAAATTAGACCTTACAGTTAATTCTTAACGAGGTTCAACCACAGACTTCCATAAATAGACTGTCGACTTCGCCTCCATGTTTGAAAACAGCGCTAGGCAGCGCCATATATGTGTTCATTCACTTTCACATGTATAAATCACACGGATAATAAGTATTTTCATATAAATTTACATTTACTCACAGACATGATGCACACATACGCATATATGAATTGAACAAAGACAAATCGAAAACAAGGATAGATTGGATCAGGTTAATCTCTTTCTATCATTTATTGAATCAGCAGTTTAGTTATAGAAGTCTGTGGGTTCAATTTATTTTTCCTATCTTTTCAATTCTAAAATTGGAAAGAGATGACGAATACATTGAACTTCGGTTAAGAGTACTCATGAGTTATGGAATTGGGCCTTAATAGATTAATTTTTGTTAGGTGCAGCGTTTATACCGGAATTACCTTACCAAAATCTAATATCGGTATTCTGGCGCTCATTAACTTAACTTTCTTGTTTTTCAATTTCTTACCCGCAATTGTGCACGATTTGCAGTATTAATGGGCGATTTGAGCTTACAATTAAACGGGTTATCTAATTCTTCGATAATCAATACCGTTAATTGTCGGTTTGATTTATAATTAAGCTTGTAACCAGATAATAAATGCCAAAATACATCGATCGTGTCCAATTCAGGATGTGGTAAACAATACGGTGCTCGAATTGTGTATGTTCATAAATTTAATTATATCTTTCGGATTTTTTGTTTTGAGAAACGTTTTTTTTAGCACATATATCTTCCACTTAGAGAATAAATGTGTTATATACAAATATGTTATTATAATTGCAATACTTTTATCACAAGTATGTACAATTGTGTATGTTTTAACGTTGCTACTATATAGGTATCTGATACATAACTGTTAAAATATAATAAATTATGAATAGTTATATTTATTAATTTAGTTAAAAATATTAATTTAGTTAAAAAAAAATGTCTAAATGGTCAGATTTATTACATTATTTTTAAAAATATGTTATTCTAAAGGAATTGTTGATATTATTTTTATAAATAATTTTACAAATTAGTTTCTTTCTTCAATTTTTTTTGCCAGTTCATTCAAATTCTTTTA
>Ga0157364_1009521_pt1 | contig 10034 bp, 3 predicted proteins | sample AttsexASBM2_FD_111476 | JGI IMG/M metagenome (GOLD analysis project Ga0157364, IMG submission 111476) | Fungus gardens microbial communities from leaf cutter ant in Ribeirão Preto, State of São Paulo, Brazil - Atta sexdens ASBM2 | ecosystem: Host-associated > Fungi > Mycelium > Unclassified ... | reverse complement strand
TATTTCAAATCTCTAGGAAATCCTAAGTTTATTATCTAAGAAATATTAACTATACACTTATCTTTAGAAAATCCTAAAAGAATAGAATAGAGATTTTTAAAGATAATAACTACTCTATATAATAACAGATTCATTTTAATATGTTAGAATTCTGTTTACATAAGCAGAGAATGATAATACTTGAGTAATCAAGAACAGTTCAAAATAAAGAAACTAAATTAGAAAAAAGCTAAAGTACTTAACAAGTATTTTTGAAGTATAGGAAAGTAGATAAACAAATAACAATAGCAGACTATAGAAGATCATAGAGTATTAGAAAAGAGTGAGAAAATATAGGAAAGGGAAGTTAGATGACATATCTAAATAGTTAAAAATATTTGTATGTAGCTTAAAGAAGTTTAGAATATAGAAAAGTAGATAAGTAAATGAGTGTAGATGTTAGAAAGGGTTACAAAATGTGGATCAGCTAGAAAATATGGAAGAGAAAAGTCTCAGAAAAGCAAGTTTTCTTATAATGGAAATTTCAATTTTGAGAATACTTTATTATTTATTAAAACTGAAAGTAAAGTTATAAGCTTAGAATAATATCATGTTCAGAGTGTACTAAAATACTAGAATGATAATTCCTATCAACAAAAAATAAAGAGATACTAATAGTAGTATTAAAAGCATTATTATAAAAAAACTTTGTAAGAAGTAGAAGTTCAGACTAGTTATCTTGCTAATAGTTATAATATATATAAAGATCTTGCTTCAGAGTTTGATTTGTATGTTCAGTTTGTTCATTACTTTCAGAATAGTAACCTAAAATGAAGTGAAGATGTATGTCTAGAATTATACCTAAAGAATGGAAGAAGTTCAAGATAAACTTCAAACTATAGTTGAAGATAATATAAAAAGAAATGCTATACTTGGAAAATATATGAAAAATAAAGAGTTGTGTTAGGTTTGTAGAGGTTATAATATTATATATAGTGATGAAATTATTTGCTTAGTAAGCTAGTCAACAATTACCAAAATGATATTAGATTTAGAAAATAATAGGAGTTTTTCAATGAAAATAGAATTCTAAACATATTTAGAGATAAAAAGTTGTTTAGAAGGTCTATAAGGCTTATACTATTGTGGTTTAGATTGTATATAAGTAACACAGGACTTGCAGAATTGCTATATATTTATATAAAGATATAGCCAGAAATATCCATAACAAATAAGTTTTTATTTTGTTTTGACTAAAGTGGCTAGCTGGGATATAATTATGATTGGTTACTTCAAGATGGTATAAAAATTCTACTATTAAGAAAAAAAGATCTGAATAGTTTATAAACCAATGGCTTTTAGTAAGATTGTGTTTTATAGTAATGAGATTACTTAAAAGTATTATATAGATATTCTAATAAAAAGATTGTTGTTCTAATAAAGGCCATAAGTTATTATCTAGTAATGTCACAGTCTAAATTTTAAGCTATGTCTGTTTCTAATATAGATATTTTTATCATTTACAATAAACTTATTTTTATTACAAAATCTCATAGTTATTTAGCCTGATTTATATCAAATTCTATGGGCATTTGGACTTATTTTCATTGTTTTCCATAGTAAAGTTATTTTTTTTTAAACTCTATAAATACTTAGTTTTTAAGTATTTGGACTTTTATAGCAAAGTTTTCTTCTATCCAATCTAAAATTTTAGTATTTCACTACTGAAATATCTATTCAGAGCTCTACTTGATTATTCTTTTAATTTACTTTATATATTTAAGGCTAGTAATTACTCTATAACAGCTAATCTAATTGTTAAAATTGAAGATAATAAACTTAGTTTATTTTTCTTTCTTATTCTTATTTTCTTTTTTATTTTATTTTAAAATTTAGAATTAGAATTATAGTATGATGTCATATATTGTGATAAGATATAATAGCTATTATATAAAAGAATATAAAAGATTCTAGAACAATAATATTATATAATATATTCATTACATGTTAATTTTATAAATAATGTATAGTTTTTAGAGTAGGTTAGAATTTATGTAGTATAGACCAATAGCTTGGCATATATAAAATAAATACTTTGTACTAGAAATTCTATCAAGTTTTCTTATGTTAATCCAATACTAGGTTCTTTTTTTGACTTAACTCTTAGTCTTAAATTGTAATACTAATAATTGACTAAAGTTGATATCAAACTCCAGTGTCAATAGCAATATATTTACTTTCTTTTATCTTCTTAACTCTTATTTCTATCTTCTAAGATCTTTTTCTGAAATCTTGTAGCCAGTAGGAGATATAACACATAAGTTGAAGCTAAAATTGTTCTAGAAAGTTCAAAACTTTGTAAACTTTGATAAGTTTCCATACTTGTCAAAGCTCTACAAACTCCTTTAGACTTTTATTTTTATTTTTCAAGTATAAACCAAACTTAACAAGTAAAAATGTCTATTTTGATGCTTAAACAGCTTAGATAGAACTAAATAATAAGATTGAATTGTAAAAGAAATTTAGATTACTATACTTGTTTATAGATTAATATCTTAATAGTAAAAATTACTTAATATTCTTGTAATCCATAATAATATTAATAGAAAAAACTAAATCTTTGAGATAGTAATACCAAATTTTGAAAACTTCAAAGAAAGAATTACAATGAAAGTATAGTTGGGGATATCTGTTTTTATGATAAGTTGAGTATTGGAAATTTAGTTAATAAGAATGAATATAGAAATAAATATCTTGTTGAAAATATTATAGTAAAAATTATTGAACTTTCAAAATATATTCTTTCAAGTGAGATGAGTTATTAGAATAACAATGTTTGAATAATTAAAGATAAATCATTTTGCAAAACCTAAAAAGAACTTAATATTTTTAACTTTGTTTGGTTCTGGTCAATTTTTTTGCTTTAGCATAAAGATTAGCTTTGCAGAAATACTTAAACACTTTTTTAACATACTGGTAGTGTACACATATGTTATTAGAGTAAATGATAATTATAATACAAATATCCAAAAGATTAAACAAAATTTATAAATTACTAAAAGACTATAGAAGTATTAGTAAGACTAAGAGATATTATGGACTATTTCAAAGATCTATAATAAGTTCTGAAAGCAGTCTTTTATTAGATATGTAAACTAGATAGTATACATGATGAATATTTATTTTAGTATATATATCTAGATTTTGTAAAGTGAGTCTAGTAGATCTAAAATAAGAGAAAGTAGATAATGATTCTTTTTGGTAATGCAGTCAAGGTTATAAAAGTTAATATAGTGATTTATTTTTCTTTTTAAAAAAGAAAACTAAAACATTATAAGAAAAGAAAGTTGATCAAATGAATCCTGTGTTTAGGTTTTACTTAATAAATTACTTTAGAGCTTTTTGTTTAAATATTGAAAGAAAGTAAATATTACTAACTGACAGTTGAGCACTCACTTTTAGATTAGTCATAAGATCATAGAAATGGTATACTATAACTTAAGCTCAAGTATAAGAGTAAAAAATAAACCTTGTATTAGGTTAATATAAGAGAACTCTCTAGTACAAGTTTTTTATTTTATATATAATAAACTAATGAACTATGCTTTACTATATATAACTTACTCTAAAGACCATATGTAATTCTTAAAGTCAATATATAGTATAAATACTATATAATATTACTTATTCTAAAATTTTTTATGTTTTTCTTTATATCACATGATATTCATGATAGTATTATTAGTTTACAAGATTCCACTTATAGTTTATCTTTTATAGCAGTATTATTCTCTTGCAACATTTTCACTTATAACTTATATTTTGTAGTGATATTATCTCTTATTTAAACTTTACAAGTACTTAATCTTCTATAGTAGAGTTTTCTTCTTCTTTTCAAACTTTTGTTAGTGTTTCACTACTAAAAAATCTGCTTAGAGCTGTATTATGAGATATCTGAGTTTTTTTTTATAATGTTTATATTTAAGAACTGGTAAATATACTGTAATTTTTTAGTCTAATAATTAACAATGATAACAACAAATATCATTAAATACTAAACTTTAATGTTTATAGTAACATACTTTTTATTAGAACTCAATTTCTTGAACTCCACTTATTTTTCTAAAGTTATAATCCTATAGTAAATAGATAGTATAATTTATAAGCTAAAGTTAAGATCATTCATAAAGTCTATAACTTTGCACTTTTTACACAAGTTTCTATACTTGGTATAACTTTGATACAACTTTAAAAGCCCTCACTTTCAAGTATAAACTATATCTAACAGTCTATTATCTTGAAATCTAACATAGTAAAGAGAAAGAACTTTAGCTTTGAATTTACTAAAGATACTAGTAAATTTATAATACTTGTAGAAAACTATGAAAAGATCAGAAGCAGACTTTATAAAGTGTGTGAAGTTTGTCTGAACATTAAAAAAGTAAAAATAGATTTGAAAGTTGCTAAAGTTTGAAAGTTTTGAGATGTAAAGAAAAGCTATAATATATTAGAATTGAAAATGGTATACTTGTCTTTTTTATTTTATTTTATTCATTTAAGTCTCTTTTATTTTTACTTTGATTCTTTTTATCTTATTTCTGGACTTAATAAAGAGAAAACATTATGATATTACAATAGTCACAATAACATAATTAGGTGTAATAACTATCATGAATTGGTCACACATATTATAGTTACAGTTATAATATTTAGAATAAGCTAGATATAAAATATGTACAGACTATGTACTAAAAGTATAAAGAGTAAACACACTTGTATTAAGAACTTTACTGAGTTTTTTGTACTAAATAATACAAGTTCTCTTTTCAACTAAATATATTATAACATAGTACTAATAATAGATCACTCAGAAATAAAAACAAAGGTTTTAAATATCAGTGTAGAAATTACAAAGTTTAGTAAATACAATATATCTACTAGTTTTTAAATACACATTTTATTTCTTCTAACAATGTTATAATTTAAGACTTATAGAGTAAAGTTAAAAACAGAACCTGATATTAAAGTTAATACAAGAAAACTTAATAGAGTTCTAAGTATAATTTGTCTATTTGATATATATTATGCTCATAGTCTATATTATACTAAATCTAGTATGTTCTAAAAAATATATGTTTGTCTTAAAGTAACATATATAATATATATTATTATTATTTTAGGATCTTCTATAATGTTTCATATAACTGTTGTCAAGATTATAGAAAGTAGACTTTGTTTCTTTTCTTTCTTATTTTTATTTTATTTTTGATTTATTTTTTACCTTTTCTATTTTTAGAACTCTGGGGTTAGGGTTAGAAGTGATCAGTCACATCTGATGATATGATCACAACATTGATCATGGAACTTGAGAGAAGGAAGTAGAAGGTTCTAGAACAAAATAATATCATACAATATGGATATCATATGTTGGCCTCATGTTTTATACATAGTTATTTAGGGTAGGGTGCACAGTAGCTAGCATGAATCATCTGTAAGAGTATATAAGGTAGACTATTTTGTAAAAGAGCTCTTTATTGAGTTTTCTTGTATTTTTCTAATATAAGAGTCGTTCTTTTACCTAACTCTAAAGGTTTAAGTTCATAACAACTGTAACTTGTAATATATATGTGATACTATATGATAGTCATATGTAATGTTACACTAACCTCTCACTTTAAGTTCAAAAATAAGAAAATAAATAAAAATAAAAATAATTAAAGTCCACTGTCTTTAATTCTGACAAACAAGTTATAGGCTCTAGTTGTTTTGATCTTTAGTTAGCACTTTTTTAGGCTGCTTTCTATCAATGAGAAGGACTTAACCAACTTTACTAGTGAGCTAACATCTTATTACTTCTAAGCTTATTATAGATTAAGCTAATTCTGAATTAATACTTAGTAAAAATAAGAAATAATTAAGTGGTATTTGTCAAGATCACAGAAAGTGAACTCAGTTTCTTTTCATTTCATTTCCTTTTCTCCTATTTTCTTTTCTATCTTATTCTCTCTTTATTTCATTTTTAGCATGTAGGACTAAGATTAGTGATAGCAGGAATCATGTAATATAGAGAGAGTTCTAGAAAAATAACATTATACCACATGGGAATCTCATGGCTAACATATGGTTGTTTAGAGTAGGTTAGAAATAGCTAGCACAGACTATAAGGATCTAGTATATAAAGATAGACTATTCTGTACAGAGTTTTCTATTGAGTTCTCTTGTATAAACCCTATATAAGATTACTTTATTGTCTAATCCTAAGGGCCTTGATTCATAACAGTATTATACTATTACTTTATAATATAGTTCTGAGTAATATCAACAGCTATGTTGAGTAGATGTTTCAGTAGTGAATATCAGATATAGTTCTTTATCACATTCTATGTTCTGACATCATCTGTCCTAACTCACAAATAACCACCTACCCTTATCTGTACTCCTAAACCTCTTCTGGTATAGATCAAACCTATTTATTTTATTTCAGATGTTCTTACTAGGCCAAGACAATTCCATAAATCTCTTTATCTTGATATTCAAAGATCACTAGTAGTCAGAGTAACTTGCTTAGCAATTATATTTCAGATAGCTATTCTAGATATACTAATTAGTATATAATCTGGTAGTTTATACTGTAGTAGTCATCCTGAAAATCAACTAAAACTAACATTCTTTTTCTAGTGTTAGTAATAATATACCTTACTATTTTTAGTAGTTTTCTACTCTTTAAGTTTTTAGTTTTTAATTCAAAATATGTAATTTGTATGACTTATAGAGATATAGTATATAAGCTGAAGTTGAAGGTTATTTCACTTTATCTTTTATGGTTTTAGATAATGTAAATTACTTAGTTTTGGATTTCTGAGATACCCCTTTCAAATCTTAGATAATGAGATGTGAACTATGTTTAACATTCTTGTTTTAAACAAATATCTGTAGTTAGTTATATAAAAGAGAATCAAATGAAGTATGAAAACTTATCTGAAAATATAATTATACATAAGACATAAGAGTGGAAGTAAAGTATTTAAGTTACAGAATACTTATTTATAAATTTAAAATAAAACTATAAATAACAATATTAGTCTTAATTTATGTATTATACTATTGTTTGTTATATAACTGTAATTTTAAATAGAGAACAGTTTATTGTTATTTGATTTTAAGAAATTTAAACTTATACTTCTTAAGATATAAAGATTAAAATGTTATTTAAGTAAATTATTATAATTTCTTTTACTATAAGGTTTTAAAAGATATTATTTATTATAATTGTTAGAGTTATGAATAATAGTCTTGATTTTTATTTTATTAAATAAAGAAGTATGATATAATATCATGTATAATGGTTACATATGTCATAGGGTGGTCACATGTGTCACAGTCACTTCATTATATGACATAAAGAAAATATTCTATAACATATTTATAATATATCAACCTTATGAATTACATATAGTCTTTAGAATAGGTTAGAATTTATGTAGTATAGACTATTAACTTAACATATATAAAGATAGATACTCTGTACTAAAAGCTCTATTAAATTCTCTTATATTACATATAAGAGTATGGTTTTGTTTTAATCTTGAAACTTAAGTTATAACAATAATATAAAATATAATAAAACTATAAGTTATGCTAAAAAAATATTACTAGAGATTCAAAAAGTCTATAGTTTGTACAGAAGGTAGTCTTTCACTCATTTTCAGACTTTATGTAGATATTATTAAAACTTTAGTATATATTCAGCTTAGTAAAATATTTTATATTTTAGAACTTGTATCACAAAATAAACTACTTACTTGTTTGTAATATCTAAATTTTGAATACACTCTCAAAAGTTTAAAAGTGATTTAGAAGTTCAATAACAATGACAATAATGACAAATATTAATACAGGTGTTAATAATGATAAGAAACAATGATTAATAATGATTGACAAATAATAAAAATTGATGTTGTTAAGTCTAAAGTCTAATCCTCAAATACAAAAGTATATATACAAAAGAGTGATAATCTGTGTGTAAACTGTTTCCATCACATGATCAAAACTTATATCTGATAGGAGCTGTCATCTGTCATAACAGATGTCAGGCTAATTTTAGAAGATAACTAATTATATTACTATATTAATATGCTTGTATTTCTATGAAAACTGATCTCTATATAATGTATGATATATTATTAGAAACTATTTGATGAGTACTTTCCAATATAAGTTCAATCTATAAATCTGTTCAGTCATTCATGAAATAATAGACAACAAAACTTATAGTTACTGATAGTCTAATATCTTTGTTGTTTGTTGTTGCTTTTGTATATTCTACATATGTGCAGATAACCCTTATTTGGAACTTTCTAGTGCAACTTGAATTGTGAAAATCAGTTTACTAGTTGTAGAGATATAAGTTAAAGTTTATGATAGCTTGAATATAAGTTTGGAGATCAGTGGAAAGAAATATTTATTCTTGACCATTATAGTGTTTAAATTTCTATAATCTTGAATCAACTATAGAAAGCTATTCTTTTTTTTTGACAAAAAACACTAATATAATCATCAAAAACTTAAAAGAATGTATATAATTAATATAGAAATTCTCAGTAAGAAAAGCTTAGACTATTCTACTAACAATAGTAGATAAACTATAGAGAACTTGAACTTTATACCAGACATCAGTTTAATAGTATGATCTTACTATTAGTAATTTAAAAGTATGCCAAAATTCTTTCTAATAAATACCAACTTAAAGTTTTGAATATATAATAGAAGTTGTAGAGTAATTCTATATTAGATACAGTTCACATTTTATTATTGAAGATTCAATAAGATCTCTTAAAAGTCCAAATAAGTTATTATACATTATTTAAAAATGCAAAAGATGAAGATTGAAACAATCTTTGGTTTTAACTTATATATTGTGTTTTTATAATATATTATTACCAATATTAGAAATTAATGCTAGTTTTGGTTGATTTTCAGAATAAGCTATAATAGAAACCCATGGAGTTAGTAAGGGTCTAGTAAGGATATCTAAGATAAAATAAAAACTGTTGATTTACACCAGAAGAAGTTGGAAAGTATAGATAAGAGGACAGATGTTATTTATAAATTAGAACAAATATAGCTAGAATAAAATATAATATTCTAGTAATAGTAAAAGCTTATTTAAATACTGAGAAGAGATATTGAAAGATCATAGTAATAACATAAAGATCCAATATCTTAAAATTGAAAAGTATTCTTATTATATAAAAACAGTTATTAGTGTTATGGAACACTTTGAGTACTGACAATTTTATTTTATTTTTATTTTGAAGGATGATAAAGAGACATGTGATAATGAAGTTACATGACAGGTCACATGACATGATGTCACAAGTCTAGAACATGATGGAAGGGTCTAGAAGATGATGTCAGGATACATGGAGTACATATGGTGGCCTTGAATAAGATATGAGGCAGGAATGAGAACAAAGCATAAACATTAGGGTAGGGTTAAATATTGGTAGCACAGACCAAGCATGTTTTGTATATATAGGACTCTAATTTAGCAGAGACTCCTTATTGAGTTCTCTTATGAAATTCCCATATCATAACTTTACTGAGAGATTTACTTGTTAATGAGATCATTTGTTATTATGATAAGTGGTTACCACAACAACTAGCTTTGATAGAAAACTTTATAGAGTTGGAAATTAAAGTAACATGTCATAAGTATCTCTTCTTTCTGCTAATCAACTTTAAAGTTTTAAGATTGAGTTATATAAATTCAAGAATAAATTCTTGCTTGTTTAGGCTCAAAACTACAAAAAGAGTTTGTTCTGCATAAATTTTATACTATAGAACAATGTTTATTATTTAGCTAGTCTTATTTGTAGTCTTATTGATACTAGTTGTTATGACTTAAAATCCTTAGAGTGGGATAATAAGACAACTCTTGTATTGAGTAACACAAGAGAACTCGATAGAGTTCCAAGTACAGAGTGGTCTACCTTATATACTAATCTTCATGGTCCGTGCTAACTACTGTGCACCCTACCCTAAATGACCATGAG